>ERZ650306.949-NODE-949-length-17224-cov-15.023181_pt1 | contig 17224 bp, 14 predicted proteins | sample MGYA00376242_ERZ650306 | MGnify/ENA primary metagenome ERZ650306 (study PRJEB26733, sample SAMN07839244) | wastewater metagenome | biome: urban; feature: wastewater treatment plant; material: waste water | place: USA: North Carolina | collected 2016-03-31 ... | reverse complement strand
TGGCGGTTTTACTGAGGGTAAAAATGACGCTGGTAATGAGCCACTGTCCTGCTTGCTGTTTAAACAGGCTGTCACGGTAGCTAAACTGGCAATCAGCGTTGCTTAGATGATGCCACGTTAAACTCGGTATATGAAACGCTTTTACACTGTCTATCACATCTTCAGCTTGTACCCCATACGCACCGATGTTTTGTACGGGACTACCACCGACCCAGCTTGGGATTAACGCCAAATTTTCCAGTCCATACCAACCTTGATGGACCGTGTCTAGCACGAGCGTATGCCAATCCTCGCCAGCCATCACCTCAAGCGTTATTGTCTGGCTATCTTCAGACAGGATAGTTTTACCTTTAAGAGTGGGTGACACGACAAACGCGTCCAATACTTCGGGCAAAATGATATTACTGCCATTGGATAGCACAACAAACGCTTGTTGATGGGCTGCCAGTTGCTTAAAAGTGGGCTCAATATCAGATAAGTCAGTTAGGCGAATGAATTGTTTGGCTTGGCAGGCTAATGCCATGGTATTGTATGCGCTAATATCCACATAGCTAGCATTAGCCTGCACAGGGTTAGGTTCAAAAAGATTGGTCATAAAAATATCGTTAATAATCGGCAGAGTTGCTCATCGCCAGTGCAATGACTAGTGCAATGATAAAGTGCTTATTATAACGAAATCTCAAAGGGAAAATTGCGATTTTTATGACCCCATGACAGCCACCTAAAAACCTTCTTCATCACTGCCAAAATGGTTAATATCCCTAAAACGGCTTAGCTGACGACGCTGTTTTTTATTTGGGCGATGATCGGGGCGGGCAAGGTTAGCAAGTTTTTTTTGTTCGGTGAAAAATTCTCGTTGACTGATACTGGCATCGGTCTCCTGATAAAGCACACTGGCGGCAGTGGCATTGCCACGCACTTCAGACAGCGCTAACACCTTGACCGTCTTTTGGGTGTAATGATTGGCTGACCCTTGACGAATTGTCAATTCATCACCCACCGCTATTTCTTTACTAACCTTGACGCGATTGCCAAAATGGTGGACCCGTCCCGATTCAATCGCTTCCTTAGCTAGGGTGCGAGTTTTATAAAACCTTGCTGCCCATAGCCATTTATCTAAACGCACTTTAATTTTATCAGTTGTACTCAATGACATTTCCTATAACTTAACTCCATGGCTAACTTTAGATTAAATGGTTGTTTTTTCAAATCTTTCAATACGCCACATTGATATTTGTAACAAGCAACTGCCGTTATCCATATCCATCATCAAAATTATAAAACGCTGCTTAAACACTCAACAGTCAGACTCATTAGTAAGACTCAGGGATTTTAAGCTAATTGATATGGTGAGTAAGCCAAGCCAAAATATCGTCATACACTTGTTGGTGATTAGGCTCTAGCAAGATTTCATGGCGCATCGCTTCATATTGCTGCACGCTCACCGAGGCAAAATTATTTTTTTGCAAACGTTTGACAATACGCGCAATCCCTTTTCCCATCTGCCCAACCGGGTCATCTTTTCCGCTGACAAATAGCAGCGGTAACTGTCGGGGTACTTGTTGATACCAATGCTTATTGGTGCCTGATTGCATCAACGACATAAGGGCAAAATAGCCATTGTTGGTAAACTGAAAGCCGCAAAGCTTGTCATCAAGGTAGGTTTTTACTTGCTTAGGGTCTGAATTGAGCCAATTAAATCCTTGTAAATCGGGTTCTTTTCTAAAGGGTAGGTTATTAAATTGGTTTAAAATCTTATCCAATACTGGATTGGTGCGGCGCGTGGTAAAGTGATTAAGGTTTTTAGTTACAGGCACAAACAAGTTTGCTAACGGATTAAAATCTGAGGTGCCCATAATTATTGCGCCCGCAAATCGCTCACCATAGCGCTGCAAAATACAGCGAACGATAAATGACCCCATACTGTGACCCAAGATAAAATGGGGGAGGTCGGGATATTTTTCAGCGATTAACTCTGCATGCGCCATCACATGGTCAATCATCAACTCAGCAGGATTGGGGTTGCCCATATAGCCTAAGCAACCATTATCATAGGCTTGCTGTCCATGACCTAAATGGTCAAACGTCAACACCGCAATACCATGATTTGCCAAAAATTGCGCAAAAGGTTGGTAGCGCCCTTGGTGTTCTGCCATGCCATGTACGATTAGCAAGGTGGCAACCGGCGTCACTTTAGGCAGATAAAATGTGTAGTTGTTATTCATATCAAATTTCCTGTGAGTGTTATTTTATGATTAGGGTAGCATAAAAAAGCCGTCTAATGACGGCTTTAAATCAACGCACAAATTCACAAATCAACAGCCTGATTTTTTCATATCCGCTTCTGATAACGGATTGGCACCACGGGTAGGACGTGGACAAGGCTCACCATAATATTGTCGATCGGCAAAATAGCTTGAGCGCACCATCGGACCTGCCCAAATATTTGCAAAGCCCAATTTTTTACCGTGTGCAGTATAACGGTCGAATTCATCAGGATGTACAAATCTATCAACTGGGGCGTGCGATTTGCTTGGCTGCAAATATTGACCGATGGTAATTAAATCGACATCATGCGCCTTTAAATCATCAAGTAAGGCATAAACCTCTTCTTCGGTCTCACCAAGACCCACCATAAAACCACATTTGGTGACGATATCAGGGCGACGCGCTTTGTAATCTTTTAACAGCTGTAATGAGTGCTGATAATCCGACCCCGGGCGAAACGCTTTATATAAACGTGGCACGGTTTCGATATTGTGGTTAAATACGTCAGGCGCTGTGTTACTTAAGATATCAAGTGCCACTTGTTCACGACCGCGAAAATCAGGGACTAAAATCTCAATCAAACAATTAGGGCTTAACTGACGAGATTCTTTAATGACATTGGCAAAATGTTCCGCGCCGCCGTCACGCAAATCATCTCGGTCAACCGAGGTAATCACCGCATATTTTAATCCTAGACCGGCAATAGTCTCAGCGGTGTGAATCGGCTCAAGCTCATCGAGCGCATTGGGGCGACCATGCGCCACATCGCAAAATGGGCAGCGACGGGTACAAATATCTCCCATAATCATAAAGGTCGCGGTGCCATCACCAAAACATTGGGGTAGGTTAGGGCAAGCCGCTTCTTCACACACCGTATACAGCTTTTGTTCACGCAAAGTTGACTTGATGCGCGCCACTTCACTCGGTGATGACAGTTTGACGCGAATCCAGTCAGGTTTTTTTGGGGTTTCTACCGTTGGAATGATTTTAATCGGAATACGGGCAACTTTATCATGGCCACGTAGTTTTTCACCCACTTCAGGACGTTTTGGCTTGTCGCAATTTGATTTGTCACGAACGATGGGTCTATCGGTGTGCGGCGTTGAAGGGGCAAAAGTTTGTACAGTGTCGGTCATTGCTATGATTAATCCTTGAATTCACTTAGCATATTTTAGGGGGTTATTATAACAGAAATCTAGGCTGACGAATTTAAACTATTTTGGGATAAGCTTTGTTGTTTAAAGTACAGCGCCAAAGTTATTTTTCATCCTAGTAAAAAAAGCGACAATCGGCTCAAACGCATTTATTAAAAATTATTGGGCTATTTCTTTAAAAAATAATGGTTATGTTAACAAAAACGTATTTTCTCATTAACATTTCATCACATTTCAAGTATATTAGAAGGGTTAAATTTTTTAGCCAAAGCCATGCTGGCTAGTAGCCATTTCAAAATTCAACTGTGTTGTGAAGAGGGCTCTCAGACGCATGGTTAACACAATAATCTTACATGACTATGAGGACGATTCATGCTAGAGAACTATCGTAAACACGTCGAAAATCGTGCGGCACAGGGTATTGTGCCACAGCCACTTAACGAACAGCAAACGGCTGATTTGGTTGAACTATTAAAAAATCCACCGGCGGGTGAAGAAGCGACACTTGTAGACTTATTAGAAAACCGTATTCCACCTGGGGTTGACCAAGCAGCGTATGTTAAAGCGGCATTTCTAGCGGCCATCGTTAAAGGCGAAACCACTTCGCCGCTGATTTCAAAACTAAAAGCGATTGAGTTACTGGGTCATATGCAAGGCGGTTACAACGTTGAACCATTAATCCAAGCATTAGACGACAAAGAATTGGCGAAAGCTGCGGGCGACGCGCTGAAAAAAACCTTACTGGTATTTGATGCCTTTAATGATGTCACTGAAAAAGCGGAAGCGGGCAATGAAGTGGCCAAAGAGGTGTTACAATCTTGGGCAAACGCTGAATGGTTCACCAGCCGTCCAGAAGTGCCAAAAAAAGCCACTTACAAAACCTTCAAAGTCACCGGTGAAACCAACACCGATGATTTGTCACCTGCCCAAGATGCATGGTCACGCCCAGACATCCCCCTACACGCATTAGCCATGCTAAAAAATGCGCGTGAAGGCATTGTGCCAGACCAAGACGGCGTGATTGGTCCGATGAAACAAATCGAAGAGATGAAAAAAGACGGTATTCCACTGGCATACGTGGGTGATGTGGTTGGTACCGGTTCAAGCCGTAAATCAGCGACCAACTCGGTATTGTGGTTAATGGGTGACGACATCAAAGGCGTGCCAAACAAACGTGCCGGCGGCCTAGTATTGGGTGGTAAAATCGCACCGATTTTCTTCAACACCATGGAAGATGCGGGCGCATTACCTATCGAAGTGGATGTTAGTAAACTTAACATGGGTGATGTATTTGATATCTACCCACATGACGGCAAAATCACCAAACATGATTCTGACGAAGTGCTTGCGACTTTTGAATTAAAATCACCAACGCTGCTTGATGAAGTGCGTGCCGGTGGTCGTATTCCATTGATCATAGGTCGTGGCTTAACCAACAAAGCCCGTGAATATCTAGGTTTGGGCGCGTCTGACATTTTTACAAAACCCGAACAACCGGTTGACACTGGTAAAGGCTATACTTTAGCGCAAAAAATGGTTGGTAAAGCTTGTGGCGTAGAAGGTATTCGTCCTGGTGCGTACTGTGAACCAAAAATGACCACCGTAGGTTCACAAGATACCACAGGCCCTATGACCCGTGACGAATTAAAAGACTTGGCTTGTTTAGGTTTCTCTGCAGATTTAGTCATGCAATCATTCTGTCATACGGCAGCTTATCCAAAACCAATCGATGTAGAAACTCAGCACACACTCCCTGACTTTATCATGAACCGTGGCGGTGTATCATTACGTCCAGGCGATGGTATTATTCACTCATGGTTAAACCGTATGCTATTGCCTGATACCGTTGGTACCGGTGGTGACTCACATACCCGCTTCCCAATGGGTATTTCATTCCCAGCAGGTTCAGGTCTAGTGGCGTTTGCTGCAGCGACCGGTGTGATGCCATTAGATATGCCAGAATCAGTTCGTGTACGTTTTGTCGGTGAAATGCAGCCTGGTATCACCTTGCGTGACTTGGTACATGCGATTCCTTACCAAGCCATTAAAGAAGGTTTATTGACCGTTGAAAAAGCCGGTAAGAAAAACGTATTTAACGGCCGTATCCTAGAAATCGAAGGTTTAGAAGACTTAACCGTTGAACAAGCATTCGAATTGTCAGATGCCTCTGCCGAACGTTCAGCCGCAGGTTGTACTATTACCTTGTCTGAAGAATCAGTAAAAGAATACCTAACGTCAAACATCACCCTACTCAAATGGATGATTTCTGAAGGTTATGGCGATGCCCGTACCATTGCACGACGTATCAAAGGCATGGAAAGCTGGCTTGCCAACCCCACATTATTACGTGCTGATGCAGACGCAGAATATGCCGCTGACATCACTATCGATATGAGCGCCATCAAAGAACCGATTCTTTGCTGTCCAAACGACCCAGATGATGCCAAAACTTTGGCAGACGTTGCTGGCGACAAGATTGATGAAGTATTCATTGGTTCATGTATGACCAACATCGGTCACTTCCGTGCAGCGGGCGCGTTGCTCAAAGAAGTACCTGCTGGTAGCTTGACCACGCGTCTATGGATTGCACCACCCACTAAAATGGATGCACGCCAATTGATGGATGAAGGTCTATACAATGTCTATGCACAAGCGGGCGCACGGACTGAAATGCCGGGTTGTTCACTGTGTATGGGTAACCAAGCGCGTATCGCACCAAAATCAACCGCCGTATCAACTTCTACACGTAACTTCCCGAACCGTTTAGGTCAAGGTGCCAACGTGTACTTGGCTTCTGCCGAGTTGGCGTCGGTGGCTGCGGTACTTGGTAGACTTCCTACCAACGAAGAATACCAACAATATGCCGGTAAGCTCAACAGCATGTCAGCTGATATCTACAAATACTTAAACTTCGACCGTATGAGCGAGTATACTGAAGAAGCAAACAAAATTAACGTGGCACAGCTTACCTAACAATCGTTAGATTAAACTTAGGCTCATCTAATTTTAATTAAGTAGAATAGCTATTAATTAAGTAGGATAACAATAAAGTAAGACCCTGCAAAATAGCAGGGTTTTGCTGTTGTTGGGTTTTATATAAAAATTATTTAAACGTTCAAATACAAAAATATATTGGCAAAATTTGGCTTTTAGTGGTTTAAAGTAATGACATCTGTGGCGAGGCTTTAGCTTGCAGCAAATTTGAATAAGTCACCCCAACCAAACGTACGGGTAAAAGTTTTGGGGTATGCTCGTATAGCCATTGAATCCAATAATGGGCATCAGATTCCTGCTCAAAGTGGGAAGAAATACTATGAGAGCGGGTAATCACACTAAAATCGCTGTATTTGATTTTAATGGTGATGGTGCGAGCGTAACGCTGCTTTTTTTGTAAATCTTTAAACGCTTGGCTATTTTCGCGATATAAGGCAGCCACAATGATTTTATCATCCATGGTATTTTGTAAAAACGTTGTCTCAGAACCGACAGATTTATGTTTGCGCCCAGCTTTAACCTCTCGATTATCAATACCGTGGGCAATCTTGTGAAAGAAATCACCCCGTTTGCCAAAGCGTTGTTTTAATAAGTCCGCTGGCGTATTGCGTAAATCCAATCCTGTAAATATACCCATGTCATGCAACATTTTAACAGTGGCCTTGCCAATCCCATGAAATTTTTTTACCGGTAAATTGGCGATAAAGTCCAATCCTTGCTCAGGTGTGATGACCTCAATACCGTTGGGTTTATTTAAATCTGACGCGATTTTGGCAAGCATTTTGTTATAAGATACCCCGGCTGAAGCGGTCAGCTGCGTTTGTCGCAAAATCTGTTGGCGAATGCGATTGGCGATTAGTGTCGCAGAATTTTTTTCATACGGGCTATCGGTCACATCCAGATACGCTTCATCCAGTGATAAAGGTTCGACCAGTGGTGTATATTGGTGCATGATGGTACGAATTTGCTCACTGACTTCACGATACACCTCAAAGCGTGGTTTGACAAAAATTGCTTGTGGGCACAGCTGACGCGCTCGATAGCATGACATGGCAGAATGCACACCAAACTTGCGTATCTCATAACTTGCTGCTGCGACGACACCGCGCCCATTGGGATCACCGCCAACGACCAAAGGTTTACCTTGTAGATTAGGATTATCCCGTTGCTCAACACTGGCAAAGAACGCATCCATATCGATATGAATAATTTTACGCATGGTTGTTAGTTTACCATCCTAACTGTATGGGAAAAGTATTTAATTAACTTGTTAAACGCAAACACGCTAGCTGACATAAACAATAAATTCAAAATTTACTGATTGATAAATTTAATTGATAAGTAATCGTTAATCTGCTACATTATCGCTATCAAGGGGAGTAACTTCTCACTTCAGCAGTTTGTGATTTATCGTCATTACGTAAGTAGCCGCTTACCGGTAAATCAGCTATTTTTTAGCCATATATTGAGCTAATTATCAAATAGTAAGCCAGACCTTGACTTAACACAACCACATATTTGGTCGGTGTGAGTCAAGGTTTTTTTGTGCTTAGCGTTTTTCCAAAATCCTTTGACTTATTGCCAGCCATAGTTTGTAAATGCATACTAAGGAGCGATAATGTTACTTGCAGCAGCGAATCAAATGACAGAACCCATGAGCATTGGCAGTCCCATGCTATATGCCGTGTTCTTTGCTATCGTAGCGATACTGTTATTGGTTGATTTTTTTACCTTTAAAACCCCAAAAAATGGTGAAGCGGTTTCGATGAAACAGGCGGGTATTTGGAGCGCCATTTGGGTGGGCGTGTCTGTGTTGTTTGCAGGCGGTCTATGGTGGTATCTATCACAAAATTTTGGCAATGCTATCGCCACTCAAAAAGTAGGGGAGTTTTTTACAGGATATTTACTGGAAAAATCGCTCGCCATTGATAACGTTTTTGTATGGCTGATGATTTTTGCGGCGTTTGCAGTGTCGCCTGCGATGCAACGGAAGATTTTACTGTACGGGGTGATTGGTGCGATTGTCATGCGCACGGTGATGATTTTTGCAGGGGCTTGGCTTGTCGCTGAGTTTAGCTGGATTTTATATATTTTTGGTGCGTTTTTACTCTACACCGGGGTAAAAATGTGGCAAAACCACGATGAGCAAGAAGACCCAAAGCAGTCAGGCTTATATAAGTTTTTACAAAAATATCTGAAAATCAGCGATGACAGCCATGATGCATCAGGTCAAGAGCGGTTTGTGTTGGTGAAAAATGGCGTTAAGTATTTTACCCCGTTGGCCGTTGTATTAATTTTAGTCGAGTTATCCGATGTGATTTTTGCGGTGGATTCGATTCCTGCAATTTTCGCGGTCACTACCGACCCGTTTATTGTTTTGACGGCAAACTTGCTGGCTATTTTGGGTCTACGGGCGATGTTCTTCTTGTTATCGGGTTTGGCGGATAAATTCCATTTATTGCCTTATGCGCTTAGTGTCATCTTGGTGTTCATTGGCGCAAAAATGCTGCTGCTTGATGTGTTCCATGTGCCGATGGCTATCTCGTTAGGCTTTATTGCCGCCGTGCTAACAGTGACAGCGATTTTATCGGTAAAGTTTCCAAATTTAGGTAAAGTTGAAGCATAAAAAATATTTTTGAATATAAAAAAGGGCTAACAATTTAGCCCTTTTTTGTGAATTAAAAACTGCCTATTTGGCATAAAATGCTTCTAAAGTAGGCACAAATTGTTTTTTTCGGCTGACCAAGCTACCCAAATCAAGCAATTTATCATTGAGTCTGGTATCAAATGCTTGCTCAATGATTTCATTTTGTGCATCGTTGCTACCAACCGCCCAAGACTGCTGTTTTAAAATATCAACAATAATAACTAGCATATAATCCAAGCCATCTCTTTGGCGGATTAGTTCACTGGCTTGTTGGATGCCCTCAATGCGCGCCAACACCACATCAGGTTTAACAGTTTCGATACAGGCGATTGCCCATTTTTTATTTGAGAACATAAACTGTTTATAATCGGTAGTGACTAACGCATCATCCGTTAAGTCGCTGATATTGCTTTTTGCATCGAATAATTGATTGGCAAAGCGGTTTGTATCGTGAATCCCTGCAAGGTGGATGACTGCTTGTAACGCTTGCTTGTCACTGTCTGTAGTGGTAGGACCTGTCAGATTAAGCGTATCAGAAATGATTGCACCTGCCATCAATGTTGCCATTTGCTGAGAAGTCAGCAAATTCTTTTCCATAAACATATGGTATAAAATGGTGCTGGTAGAGCCGACAGGTTCAAATCGAATATAGGCTGGTTCGGCAGTGGTTAAATCACCGAGTTTATGATGGTCGACAAGGTAACAAATACGGGCGTCTGCTAGATTGGCAATCGATTGCTGGCTTTCGTTATGATCGACTAAAGCAGCGAGTTGGTCAGGCTCAAGATGGGTGAGTAATTCTGGTAATCGGACTTTAGCAAGTTCAATTAAAAATTTGGTTTCTTGATTGATATCATCTAAGCGGTAACTTTTGGCATCAATACCTTGTTGATTGAGCCAATAGGTCATGACGATGGCGGATACGATAGCATCGGTATCTGGTTTTTTGTGCCCAAAAACAGCAATAGTTGTCATAAAAATGCCCCAATATAAAAAACACCTATTATATCATCTTGTCAAAATCAAACGGTTGACTGGCAAGTTTGCGATGAAAAAGCCGATATTGACTAATCGGCTAACTTTACCATTAAGTGCGCCATTAAGTGCAACAAAACTACATGGCTGATTGGATAAGTGAAATAATGCTTTCACCAATTTGAATGGTTTCATCGGCACTCATGTTAAGCGGTGGCAATAAACGAATGGCATTACCGCCTGCTACATTGATGATTAGATGATGATTGTCACGCGCTTTATCGACCAAGCTATCAAAGGCAATGCCGCGATCCTGTGGCAGCACCACCCCTAGCATCATGCCTTTACCCCGTACAGTAACCCCTTGGCTACCCAGCTCGCTGGTGATTTGCTCAATCAATGCTGCGCTATTGCTAAGGGCAGTTGCCATCATATTTTCATCATTAATGACATCAATCACTTCGCTAACCACACGGCAAGCAAGCGGTGTGCCACCATACGTTGAGCCGTGTGAGCCATAGCTAAAAATATCATTGGCTTTTGCGCTGGTCATGCACGCACCCACAGGAAAACCATTCCCCAACCCTTTTGCTGTGGTCAAAATATCAGGTTTGATGGATGAATATTGATAAGCGAAGTATTGCCCCGTCCGACCATTGCCTGTTTGCACTTCATCTAAAATCATTAATAAGTCATGGTCATCACAAACTTTACGAACTTGGGTTAAAAAATCAAAGCCATTGGCAGCGGTATTGACGCCACTTTCACCTTGGATAGGCTCAAGCATCACAGCGCAAACATTGTCGTTATCGGCAATCGCTTGGCTAATCGCTTCAATATCCCCAAAAGGCACACGAATAAAATCATCATCTATGGTAAAAAATCCTGCTCTAGCCATCGGATTTGCGGTGGCCGATACGGTCAGTAGGGTGCGTCCATGAAACGATTTTTCCATCACAATCACTTTGGCTTGGGTTTGCCCACGATTTGATGCAAACAGTCGCGCCATTTTTAATGCCGCTTCATTGGCCTCAGCACCGCTATTGGCAAAAAATACTTTATCCATGCCTGCGACTTGGCATAACTTTTCACCCGCGCGCTCTTGCCAATCAATACCAAAAAGATTGCTGGTATGCACAAGCGTTGCGGCTTGATCGGCAATTGCGGCAGTGATACGCGGATGACAATGACCCAGTCCACAGACAGCAATCCCTGTTAACGCATCCAAATACGGCGTTCCGTCAGCGGTATAAAGGTAACTACCTTGACCTTTGACAAAGCTAATGGGCTGGCGTTTATAGGTGGGAAGTAAATAAGAGCTCATGGGGATTCCTTTAATCATAGTTAGCGAATCATAGTTAGCAAATCATAGCTAGCGCAATCACTAACCAATCAAATCTACGTTATTTAAAAGCGTCTAATTCGTCACTAAACGGGGTGTCTTCTGCACCGACTTTATAATCCTCATTCGCCCATGCGCCTAAGTCAATGAGCTTACAGCGCGCACTGCAAAATGGCTTGGTGGGGTTATCTGCCCAAACGGTGGGTTTGCCGCAGCGCGGACAGGGGTAAGTTTTGACAGGTGCATTTGATGGGGTGTGCTCGGTTTTAGACATAAACAAAAGGTATTCTGAAAAATGGTGTATCGGATTATTTGCCATAGTATACTATAAATCCTTTTTTTTGGGCGAATCAAGCGACTGTTCATGCTAAGTCATCAATTTACCAGACCGTTTCAACCCGATCGTATCCGTCATCCCAGAGATTTTCAGCCACTTGCTGCAACATTTTGGCAGCAACTCGCCATTTTTCTTGAAATTGGTGCAGGGAAAGGCAAGCATGCCTTGAGTTTTGCCAGCGATAATGCCAATGCCCATCTTATCGCGATTGAACGTACCGCAGAAAAATATCAAGCCATGCAAAAAATGGCGAATCAAGCAAAGTTGTCTAATTTAACCACGATTCATGCCGATGCCATTGCTTGGGTCACCCATGCTGTACCCGCCCAAAGCTTGTCAGGGGTGTTTATTCTTTATCCCAATCCAGAGCCGCATAATCCCAACCAACGCTGGCTTAACATGCCGTTTTTTGAGTGGTTACTGTCTCGGTTAAAACCAGATGGTGAGCTTATACTTGCCAGTAACATTGAAAGCTATATTGATGAAGCCGAGCATAAAGCACAGACGGTTTGGCAAGTACCGGTGGAGAAAACCCAAGTACCCAATCATAGTGAACGCACGCATTTTGAGGTGAAATACCTAGCGCGTGGCGAGGCCTGTTGGCAACTGACCATAAAAAAACCGCATGGTTATACCACACGGTTTGATGATTTTAATTCATTTTAGTCAGGTTTTAACGCAAGGGGCGTGGTTTGGGTATCATCGGCACGTACCACATAAGTTTTGGCGATTTTATCATGTAGGCTTAATCGCTCTTTGCTGGTGAGCATCATGACCAAATCAATAACTAACACAACCAAACCAAAGATGGATAAAGAGTAAGCCAATGTGGTGAATAACCCACGCATAATGATTAAGTTAAAAAATCTAGGAATGGCATTGGATTGGCGATCCAAAATACGTATGCCCATTATCATCTTGCCGATGGTCTGACCACGGCGCATCAATAATAGGACTTGCGCAATCATTAAGCCCCATACCAAAATATTGGTCAACAACAATATATGCTCAGGTAAGGCTGACATGAGTTCCATCTGCTGGGCAGACGTCAATCGGGTTTGTCCTGCTTCTGCCCATTTGAGTAATTTATCAAAATTTGGGCTGTTGTACAGGGAAATGAACAGGGGCGACGACGCCAATACCATAAGCAGGGTATCTACTAATTTTGCCGCGATACGACTACCGATGCTGGCAAGGTCTAACTGTTTTTTGGCATGGGCAATGTCTTGGTTCGCGCTAAGTTTCTTGGTCAATGTGACCTTGGTAGGGTTAGGAGATTTGTGCGGGTTATTCGCTGAATAGCGATCCCATACATTCTCAGAGTCGTCTGAAGGCGATATAGGATTAGGCGTGTTGTTAATAATATAATCTGCTTCATCAGAAGCGGGCTGCTCACGTTGATGGGTATCGACTGGCAGGCTTTCATCAATCGTTGGACGGTAAAAAAATTGCCCATCCGTCATCGCATTGACTGTGTTCCAGTTATCCATCCCTTGATGCCACATCAAATCAGTGAGTAACACTTGCCCTGTCGCAAGCATTTGATTGAGTTGTTCAAGGGTATAAGGGCCGGCTTGCACATTATTGCGAGCTAGAAAAATATGCATGTAATAACTCTACTTCTACTGGGTGGTAAAATTTGAATGACTGTATCTTATTATATGATGTTTTGCAACATCGTGCTAAAAATCGCTTATTATGCAAAACATGTTATACAAACATCCCATTCAAAAAATCGCGATATCCTTATGGATTGAGGTCAACAGTATCTAAACCATTAGCTATGATTGGGTGGTAATGATTGGTAGGTGGTAATTATCTATCATAGGGTTAACTAAAAGTAAGCTAATATTTTTGGTTTAGCCTACGCTTATTTTTCTTATTCTTATATTGTCAGATTGTATTTATGTCAGCGACTCATCCCACCACTACCCACATTGATTTTAATCAACCTTGGTATCACTATTTGACTTATTTTCCGAATTTTCCGAAGCTTGACGCAAAACATCCTCATGCAACACATAGTTATGCCCCTGCTATCAATGCTATCAATGCTATCAATATTGTTGAAAATTTGAACGCTTGTTTGGATAAATTTGAGGATGTAAACGCCAGCCGTATAGCCAATTTTGAAAAATTACCCATTCACTTTGTTGAGCAAGCGTGTCTGCCTGAGGGTGAGGCTTATGAGAGTTTTATTGCCAACACAGGGAAAATTCCAACCCGTGACAATCACCATGATTTGCTGAACGGTTTAATTTGGCTGAATTTTCCGCAGGCTAAAGCGGTATTGAACGAACGCCATGCCAAAGATATTTTGCGACATGGTATTCATAACGCCAGAACAGCGCTGCGTAATGCGTTAACGGTATTTGATGAAAATGGCGGCATTGTGGTGAGTTCAGATAGACTATTGCTTGAACAATTACAAGCATTTAAATGGCAGGCGGCTTTAGTCACGCATAGAGCAAATTGGTTGGCTCAACATCGTACCATTGCCTTTTTTCCATTTGGTCATGCCCTGCTTGAAAAATTGGTTGAGCCCAGAAAAAATATCACCAGTCATACCTTGCTGATTTTAGTAGATGAGGGTTGGTTTGCGCAGTCTATAGACAGTCAGAAAAACCAGCTTGATACGGCAATCGCTAAGCTATTTCGAGAGCTAGCGATGCCAGATTTGGCGGGTAATGCAGTTAAGCTATCCTCCAAAAGCTTTCAACCGTTACCTGTGATGGGTATCCCTGGCTATAGTGCTGACAATGTGATACCCGCATTTTATCAAGATGAGGCTGTTTTTAGGCATCCAAGAGCGTTCAGCGCGCCTATTTTTCCATTACATGACTGATAAGTGAACAGACAATTTATAACCGTGGTTGGGGTGATTACCCAGTCTATGAATGTTGCTTGATAAAAGCCGGTTAATCCGTTAGCATTAAAGCAATCTTTAGTTTATTCAGTCGCATTCATTGATAACAGTCATGATTACTAATAAAAACATTGGAGCATCGGCATGACCACCAAAGTCGTCAAAATTGATAATAAAGTTCGTATGATTACAGGTAAATTAGCCCCACATCTTGAAATTCAATGGGAACATTATACCTTAGCAGAATTGCAATCATTGCTTGAGAGGGTGGTTCGTTTTGAAATTGAGCACAACTTTCGGCGTCATAAAGATTATAAAGATAGCAAAGGCGCTAACATTCAAGTGTTTAATGATGCCAATGAACTTAAAGTCACCAGTTTAAAAGATGAGTTACTCATCATCCGCGATATCCAAATCGATTCACAATAACTATGCATCCGCGAATCAATCAAAATCCAAGCCGAATGACTTGGATTTTTTTACGTTTTAGATTTTTTCGCCATGTTGTTGGTGATTGTTGAAGCAAAGTATCACGCTAAACGCTCAATGATTGGCATTGATAAAAAAATAATCGATAGCCGTTTAAGCATGGTATAATTGTCAGTTTTTATTGACAAGCGAATCATGGGTGACACGATGAAATACCCTAAAATCTACGACGTAATTGTGATTGGTGGCGGTCATGCTGGCACAGAAGCGGCGCTAGCGGCTGCGCGCATGGGTCAGCAGACGCTGTTATTGACACATAATATCGAAACTTTGGGACAGATGAGCTGTAATCCTGCGATTGGCGGGATTGGCAAGTCGCATTTGGTGCGTGAAGTCGATGCGTTGGGCGGCGCTATGGCGCTTGCCACCGACAAAGCAGGGATTCAGTTTCGTGTGTTAAATAGCCGTAAAGGTGCCGCTGTCCGTGCCACACGCGCACAAGCGGACCGTGTTTTGTATAAAGCGGCGATTCGTTATACCTTAGAGAATCAGCCAAACTTGGATATTTTCCAACAAGCGGCGGATGATATTTTGGTTGAAAACGGCAAAGCGGTAGCCGTGGTTACCCAATCAGGGATTGAATTTGCTTGCGGCGCAGTGGTGTTGACCTCTGGCACTTTTTTAGGTGGTACTATTCATATTGGACTAGAAAACCACAAAGGTGGACGTGCAGGCGATCCGCCTTCTATCCGTTTGGCGGATAGATTGCGTGAACTCAAGCTGCCGGTTGGACGTTTAAAAACTGGTACGCCCCCACGCATTGATGCGCGCACAGTGGATTTTAGTGTCATGACCGTGCAGCCAGGGGATACACCACTGCCAGTCATGTCCTATTTGGGTGATGTGTCCATGCATCCGCGCCAAATCAACTGCTATATCACCCATACCAATGAACGCACCCATGACATTATCCGCAGCGGGCTAGATCGCTCACCCATGTATTCAGGCGTGATTGAAGGCATTGGTCCCCGTTATTGCCCATCGATTGAAGATAAAATTCATCGATTTGCTGATAAAGACAGCCATCAGATTTTTATTGAGCCTGAAGGGTTGACCACCCATGAGCTTTATCCCAATGGAATTTCAACCAGTCTGCCATTTGATATTCAGTTGGCTTTAGTGCGCTCGATGAAAGGGCTGGAAAATGCGCACATCTTGCGTCCTGGCTACGCGATTGAATACGATTATTTTGACCCGCAAAATCTTAAACCAAGCCTTGAGACCAAATCGATTGATAACCTATTTTTTGCCGGTCAAATCAACGGAACGACAGGGTATGAAGAAGCCGCTGCGCAAGGTATCTTAGCTGGCTTAAATGCCGCGCGTCGCACCCAAGGACTGGATGCTTGGACACCGCGCCGCGACCAAGCCTATATCGGTGTGTTGGTAGATGATCTTATCACCCATGGCACCAAAGAGCCGTACCGTATGTTTACTAGTCGTGCCGAATACCGTCTACTGCTGCGTGAAGACAATGCCGATCAACGCCTAACAGAAATTGGGCGTGACTTAGGACTGGTGGACGATGCGCGCTGGCAAGTGTATAGCGATAAAATGACAGCGATTGAGCAAGAAACCGCACGTTTACGCTCGCTTTGGGCAACGCCCACTAATACGCTGGGTCAATCATTTATCGATAAAACCGGTGAAGTACTGACCAAAGAAAATAACGCGCTTGATTTGTTAAAACGTCCGAATGTGTCATTTGATGATATTAGCGAATTGACCCAATCGCCCGTGTCTGCTGAAGTGGGTGAGCAAATAGAAATTGGTGTCAAATACGCCGGTTATATCGATCGTCAGCAAGTTGAAATCGGTCAGATGAAAAAACTTGAGCACACGCTGATTCCAGAGGATTTTACTTATCATGATATCTCTGGGCTTTCCAATGAAATTGTGCAAAAACTTGAAAAAGTGCGCCCAACGACGCTTGCCCAAGCCAGTCGCATTAGCGGTGTCACGCCAGCTGCGGTACAGCTTTTGGCAATGATGATTAAAAAAAGCAAAAAAGCGCGTGAAGTGCTAAGCTCTTAACTTTAAGCCATGCTCATGCTCGATAAGTCCCATGGTATTGGTATGTGCCATACTTGGGACTTTTTTATCCTCTGTTGCCGTAAAACCACCGACTTCAGGCGGTGGATATAAGGCAACT
>ERZ650306.947-NODE-947-length-17235-cov-8.091851_pt1 | contig 17235 bp, 15 predicted proteins | sample MGYA00376242_ERZ650306 | MGnify/ENA primary metagenome ERZ650306 (study PRJEB26733, sample SAMN07839244) | wastewater metagenome | biome: urban; feature: wastewater treatment plant; material: waste water | place: USA: North Carolina | collected 2016-03-31 ... | reverse complement strand
AATCTAGAAAGCGGAACAATATAAGAAAACGGTTTTTTGATGGTAGAAATCATCACATAATTTCCGTCTGGCGAAAACTGAATTCCTGCGTAAATATCCGCAGATTTAAACGGCGTTTCAGCTCCGTTGATGTTTATTTTAACTAATTCAGATTTGGTTAAAGTCTCGAAATTAGCTTCATCCATAGGATTTTTTAGCAAATCTTGATAGGTTCTGTTTTGAGAAACTTTTCCTTCAGCATTCGAAACAATTGGTCCGTTTGGAAGGTTTTTCTTTTCGTTTAAAAGTGCTGGTCTATTGGCAGGTAATTTTCTTATTAATAAATCCTGAGAATTTCTAAACCAAACATACGGCGAACCTAAATTGGCATTAAGATTATCGTTTGAAATTTTCTTAGCTGTTCTGGTTGCTAAATCTAAAATCCAAAGTTCTACTCCTTTTTCTGTAGTATTGGTAAATGCTACTTTTTTCTCATCTGGAGACCAAGAAATATTTGTAATCTTAGGATATTGAGGCAAACCAATGACTTGCGTTTCTTGTTTTTCGTTGAATTTTCTAATTTTCAGATTATTAATGTAAGTAACAGTGCTAGAAATATTGGTTACAGGATTTACACGTAATCCTGCTAATTTCATTTCTTCTTGGTTAAGATCTTCTAATGATTTGTAAGTAGGTCTGTAGGAAAATAGCATCCTATCTTTTTTGCTGTTCATAGAAACAGAAGGAGTTCGTACGTAATCTGCCAATTGGAGGATTTCGGCGGAAGGTTTTTGATAGGTTATATTTTCCTGCGAAAATCCGAAAACAGACAATGCCAGGAAAAAAACAGAAATTTTGATGGCTTTCATATTTTAAATTTTTGATTTATGATTTTAAAGAATAATCTCCAGAAGTTGAAACTTTTTAGATTAGTGGTTTTATTTTTCGGTAAGTTACAATTTTTTCAGAAATTTATTTTGGGTTTGCACTTGCGCTAACGATGGGAGCGGCATCCTTTTTCTTTGGCTTTGGGAATGCTTTGGAAAGAAAAAGATACAGCGGACAGCGTGTTAAAGCGCCATAAAATTCAAAAAAAAGACGCACAAAAGCGTCTTCTATTTATTTTCTACTAATCATTCTGTCTATTGAAATGTTGCCGGGTCCTGCTACAAAAATTAATAGATAATGAAATAGGTAAAGTAGTGCCATTTCTTGCTTGGCGAAAGGATCATTATTGTGTACAACAAAAACCGCAACCAGCATTGTAATAATTAATGGAAAAACAGTAAATCTGGTAAAAAGCCCCATTAAAACAAATAATGAGCAAAGAACTTCTGCAAAAACTGCTAAAATTAATGAGGTTTTTTCTCCTATTCCGAAGAAATTTATAAATTCTATTTTCCCAGAAAGTAGCATCATTAGTTTTGGAAATCCGTGTGTAAGCATACCTACACCCACAAAAATACGAAGAGCTAATAATGCCCAATCTAACAGTGTTTTGTTATAACCTGTTGTATTAAGATTCTTCATTTTAAAATTTTAGACATTCAAAAATAGCAAATGTTTTTCAAAATTTAATAATTTTTGAGGTTAATTTCTCAAATAGAGATAATATTTTTTATTATGAATGAAAAAACTCAACCATAATTGGTTGAGTCTCTGTTTTATCTGTATCCGAAATTTTTGAGGTCTCTTTCATTCTTTCGCCAGTCTTTTTTTACTTTTACAAAAAGATTGAGATGAATTTTCTTTGAAAAGAATTTTTCTAAATCTATTCTAGCTTCGGTGCCTACTTTTTTGATGGCATCACCTTTGTTGCCAATAATAATTCCTTTTTGGGTGTCACGTTCTACATAGATAATAGAATCTATGAAAATAATGCCTTCTTTTTCTTTGAAAATTTCTGTGACTACCTCTACAGAATATGGTATTTCTTTGTCGTAATTCAACAATATTTTTTCTCTGATGGTTTCGTTTACAAAGAAACGTTCAGATTTATCTGTAAACTGGTCTTTGTCGTAATATGGAGGATTTTCTGGTAAAAGTGTCTTCAGTTTTGGCAGAATAATATCTGTGTTGAAGCCTTCTAAAGCTGAAATAGGTAAAATCTCTGCTTTTGGAATCAGATTATGCCAAAATTCTACTTTTTCTATAAGAGCTTCTTGGTTAGAAGCATCCATTTTATTGAGCAATAATAGTACAGGAACTGGGATTTTATTGAGTTTATCTACCAAAAATTCATTAGGCTCATCTTTGTCTGTAACATCTACTATAAAAAGGAAAACATCTGCATCTTGCAAAGAATCTTTTACAAAATCCATCATTTTTTCTTGCAAACCGTATTTAGGGTCTAGAACTCCTGGCGTATCAGAAAATACAATTTGTACATCTTCTTCGTTATAAATCCCGAAAATTCTATGTCTGGTGGTTTGTGCTTTTTGGGTAACAATGGCTAGCTTCTCTCCCATTAATTGATTGAGAAGTGTAGATTTTCCTGCGTTTGGTTTCCCTACAATATTTACAAATCCTGCTTTGTGCATTTGTTTTGTTTAAAAAATTAAAAATTTAAAAGACTAAAAATATTCTTTTTGCAAAGGTACACAAAATAGAATTGGGAAATAATGAAAACGCAAAATTTATCATCCTGAAGGGATATCAAGTATTTTGAAATTACTTTCTCACAATTGGCAAAATTTCATTTCTATTTAAGCCAAATTTTTTGATGTCTGCATCACTAAATTTTTGAGAATAGAAATTTGCTTCCGCATCGAAACCAACAGATTTTAGTCGATCAAAATAATCCATTCCGTACCAACGAACGTGATCGTATTGTCCGAAATGTTTTTGTCTTTCTTTTGGGTCTGTAATCGTGAAATCTTCGTAGGTTTTTTCTAAAGAATTCTTCATAGGAACTTGTAATATTCCCCAACCTCCTTTTTTCATCACTCTATACAATTCGCTCATCGCTTTTCTATCGTCTTCTATATGTTCTAAAACGTGATTACAGAAAATAACATCAAAACTTTCATCTTCAAAAGGTAAATCCAGAATATCTGCTTTTACATCTACAATTGGTGAAAATAAATCAGCAGAAGTATAATCTAGATTTTTCATTTTTTTGAATTTTCTCAAAAATTCTTGTTCTGGAGCAATGTGTAGAACTTTGTAATTTTTGGTGAAAAAATCGGTTTCGTTTTGAAGATAAAGCCACATTTGACGGTGACGTTCCAAACTTAAAGTTCCTGGTGAAAGTGCATTTTCACGCTGCTTTCCGTAACCGTATGGAAGAAATTTTCGGTAAGATTTACCATCAATTGGATCTGTGAAATTGTTTCCTTTAAAAAATAAATAAATGAGTGGACGAAGAAAAATGCTTAGGTTAATAAGCATTGGTCTTGGTATTTTATTGAGTAAAAAAGAGGCGAGTTTTTTCAAATTTTATATTTTTTAACAAAAGCATCATTATCTATAAATGAAATTTTATTATAAAATCTACTATAATGTTTTGTCCATTTTGATTGTAAAGCAGAAAATGTATTTAATAGTGTAGGCTTATTAATAAACTTATCTTTATTAAAAACAAAAATATAATTTAAGTTTAAATCAGAAACTTCATCTTTGGATATTATATATAAATTCTCATTCAAAAAATTATAAAAAGTAACATAACTTTCAATTGCTTTTAATCTTAGTTGACTGATAAATTTTCTATCTGAAAATCTTGTTTTGTTGACATCTTTAAACTCAATAAAATCTATGTTTTTTTCAAAAATAAAAAGTGTATCACTAGTTTTCAAATCTTTACAAACATCATCATAGTTAAAATTTTCTTTTGAAGAAATAATCATTGAACTTTTAGAATTTTCTTCATAACAAAGCATTGTAAAAGTTTCTTTTTTAACTCTTTCTTCAAAAATTTGTTTAATGTCTTCGTACTTACTCATTTTCAATATCAGATATTTTAAAATATGCTTCCGAAATAGACATTAAAATAGGGCTAATATCATTTGAAACATCTATTATTTTTGCAGATAAATTATCTTTAGATTTCTGAGAAAAATAGAAATTTGTTTTTTCTTCAAATTCATATTTTTCAGAAAAAGCTTTTAAAGCTTCTATAAAATAAGGACTATGTGAAGTTAATAAAATCGGAATTTCTAATTTTTTACTTAATAAAACTAAAATTTCAGCATACAAAACCTGCCAATTAGGATGTAAGTGAATTTCAGGCTCATCAATTATTAATAATGTCCTAGAATTTAATTGATTATTTTTTAATAAAAGCTGGATTAAACCAAATCCTTTAATTCCCAATGCAACATTGTCAATATTTATTTCATGTCCTTCTTTCTCATAAACAACTCCTTGAAAATCATCAACAACTAATTTTCCATTTATTATCTTAGAAATAATACTAATTATTCTATCAATTTCAGTAATTTGAAAATCATCATCTAAAATGAGATTAGATTCATTAGCTAGAGCAAATTTTAAATGACTCTTTTTTTCCCTAGAAAATCTTTTCTCATAAAGTATAGAATCTTGTAAACTATTATCAATTAATGATGGTGATTCTATAAAAAAAGAATTATTAAAAAAAATATTTATATTTTTATTTAGCTGAGGATTAAAATCATATTGAAGAGTAGCAGTCCCTTCAAGGTCATCAATAAATATACTTGTTATTTTTTCATCATTAAAAACAGGTTGTATTTCATCGTTAAATTCTGTAAGAAAATAATTACTAATTTCTATATTTTTATTCTCTATAGAATTAAATTCAATTTCATTCTGATATTTAATAATTTTACAAAATCTTAGAAGTTGATTTTTTTGAGTCCCAACAAAATTTTCTGCAAGAGTTTCAATACTAGAAATCCATTCATCATTAATCCTATTCGTTTGATAAATAGAAATGTCAATATTTTTATCATCTCTTAAAATTCTAAGAATATTTTGGTAAAATTTTCTTATTGTATCGTTTTTTTCTGTAATAAATATGTCTTCATCTGGATTTAAACCTCTAACTAAAGAATAGAAAATCTTACCAATAGTACTCTTTCCAGAGTCATTAGGTCCAGCTATCAATGAAATACCATTGATTTCAATAGAGGCATCAGAAATTATTCCAAAATTTTGAACAGAAATTTTCATTAGAAATGATTTTGTTTTGTAAAGTTAAATAAAAATTTCTAAAAATCCATCGTAAACGGAGCTTCTTCGTCACTCTTGATTCCTAAAGCTTCGTAAATATATTTGAAGGTAGAAAGCAAAACCGGTTTTCCGTTGATAATAGTTACATCGTGCTCAAAATGTGCAGAAGGTTTATTGTCTAGCGTAGTAACCGTCCAACCATCTTTATGGAATTTTACTTTTTCGGTTCCTAAATTAATCATTGGTTCTATAGCGAGAACGATACCGTCTTTTAGGACTTTTCCGCTACCTTTTCTACCATAATTAGGAACTTGAGGATCTTCGTGCATGGTTCTTCCTAAGCCGTGCCCTACCAATTCTCTTACTACGCCATAGCCTTCTTTTTCGCAATAATTTTGAATAGCGAAAGAGATATCTCCTACTCTTTTACCACGTACACATTGTTCGATGCCTTTATAAAGAGATTCTTTGGTAATTTTTAATAACTTTTTGGTTTCTGGTGCTACTTCTCCTACCTCAAAAGAATAAGCGTGGTCTCCGTAGAAATCATTCATATAAACGCCACAATCTACCGAAAGTACATCACCTTCTTTCAGAGGTTTATCATTCGGAATTCCGTGTACTACTTCTTCATTGGGAGAAATACAAAGCGAATTCGGGAAACCGTACATGCCCAAAAATGCAGGATAACCACCGTGATCTTTTATAAAATCGTGGGCTAATTTATCTAGATATAATGTAGTAACGCCTGGTTTTATTTCTTTGGCAATCATACCCAAGGTTTTAGAAACCAATTGGGCAGATTCTCTCATTAAATGGAGTTCTTCGAGTGTTTTAAGTATAATCATTTTATTTTTACCAAAATAATCCTTTCTTTTTTTCTTTTTTCAATTTAGAATATGCCTGAACTTCTCCGTTGGTAATTCCAAATTCTATTTTTTGTTTTATGATTTCGTAAACCTCTCCCCAACCTGGGAAACCGCCAAGATTTCTGTCATCTACAAAAAGATCTGCATCTATTTTTCTGGATTGAGTTTCGTGGTCAAAAACTTCTCCTTCAAAGCTAGAGTTAACAGCATAAAATTCTACTCCGTTTTTTTTGCAAAATTCTACCGCATCATCTAGAGTTTTACCGCTTCTGTAGGTCCATAAAATTAATCTATAACCTTCGGATTGTAGTTTTTTGAGGGTTTCAAAAGCAAACGTTTTTGGTTTTCCTATAGATGGATATGCGTCTTCTACTATGGTACCATCAAAATCTATTGCTAATTTCTTATTACTAATCATTCGCGAGTATTAATTTTTTGCAAATATAGTGAAATTAAAAAAAGTAGCTCTAATTATAAAACTACTTATATATGAAAAAGATTAGATTATATTTATAGAGACTAAATCCACTTATTTTTGTAAGCCAAATTCATAATCTGACTTCTGGAATTAAGGTGTAGTTTTTTGTAAATATTATTAACGTGAGTTCTCACCGTATTGGGGCTTATAAAAAGCTTTTCGGCTATTTCGTGGTGGTTGTAACCTTTTACTACTTCTTTTAAAATCTCCATTTCTCTATCGCTTAATTGATGGTCAACTACAACATTTTGTGTAGGAGCTATTGGTTTTGGCGCATCTCTCAGTAAATCCATTGCTCTTCTTGCAATTGCAGGGCTCATAGGAATTCCGTCAAATTCTACCACATTAGAAATGGCTTCTACGATATTTACTGCTCTATCTTCTTTGAGTAAATAACCGCTTGCACCGGCTTTTATAGCTTCGAAAATTTTATCATCATCAGCATAAATGGTGAGTACAATATATTTAATTTCAGGATATTTAATAGAACCTGAAGCAATAGCAGCTATGCCATCTAGAACTGGCATTTCTATATCCATTAATACTACCTGAGGATAATTTTCTTTTTTTAAAAATTTAAGTTTTTCAAAAAACTCTTCTCCATTGGTAGCTTCAAACATTAAATTAATGTCTTTATATGGAGAAAGTTTGTCTTTTATGGTCTTTCTATTTATCTGGTTATCATCTACTATTGCGACATTAATCATGCTAATTATATTATTTCATAAAATTAATTGTAAAAAATATATCCATCAATACAACAAACTACGTATTTTAGGTTTCTAATAATTCTATGGTTGTTCCTGTAATATCAGAATATACATTAAACTTAAATCCTATTTCCATTGCTCTTTCTTTCATGTTTTTAAGTCCGTACCCTGCTTTTAGGTCTTCTTGGTCAAATCCTTTTCCGTTATCTTTTATCAAGATTACTATTTTTTGTTTAGATATTATATTTACTTCTACTTTAGTGGCATGAGCGTGCTTATGGATGTTTTGCAATGCTTCTTGCATAATTCTAAAAATTCCGCTACTAGTGGTAGGATCTATTTTTCTATTATTTTCTATGTTTTCTTCGAAAATCATCTTGATGTTATCTGTATGCAAAAATTTAAGAGCATAACTTTTAAAATTGTCATAAAGAGCAATAATATTGGTTTCTTTATTTGCTAGTACAAATATCGTCTGTCTGAGAAGTGCTAAAATATGCTCTGCATCTAGCCTTAGATCGTCAAAGTTTACTTCAGATTCTTTAATAACAGTAGAATTTTTAAATAAGTCTATTTTAGAAATTAGACTGGTAACATAGGCGCCTATATTATCATGTAAATCTCGTCCTATTCTTTTTCTTTCGTTCTCTATCTGATGTTTTATTCTCAGTTCATTTAATCTTTTTACGTATTTTCTTTTATTGCTTTCGTTTATGTAAATGTAGATTAAAAAACTTGCGAATAATATTGATAATATAATAAACCACCATCTTATGTAAAATGGCCCTGTAACATAGAATTTTATTGGCTTTTCTAGAAATCTTTCGTAGCCATCTTCGTTTATAACTTTTACGGATAAAATGTAACTTCCTCTTTCTAAATTATAAAATTTAAGCGACCTTGGTTGTGAAAATGGTTTCCAAGCATCTTTATTAATTTTATAATATAATTTAGACTGTGTAAGTATCTCTTTATCAACAGATTTAAAGATAAAATAAATATCTTTGTCTCTATCACTAAACTGAATTTTTTTATTATAATCTACCAATTCACCATTAGAAGTTACTTTTTCTAAATGTACTGGATAGGCATTTTTATTAGGTACTACCTTGTCTATATTAAAAACAGAAAATTTATTTTTAGAAACAATTAATAATTCGTTTTCTGTATCAGAATATGCACCTTCTAATACTCTATCTTTATTATCTTCGGTTAATCTAAGAGAGCCTAATGGTTTAAAAGAATTATAAGATTTTTTGTATAAAAGCTTGTCTGTAAGTATCCAAATTGTATTTTTTTTATCTCGGAAAATCTCTCTTACCAGATTTCCTCCAAAGCCATTTTTAGAATTGAAATTTAAAACAGGCTTTTTATTATGATAGACGGTTACTCCTTTTTTGGTGCCAATATATATAGAATCATTATCAGAAAATGCATACGTAACAAAATTACTTTCTAAACCATTATCTTTATCAAAATGATTAGTTACTCTGAATTTTTCATCTAGCAAACAAATCCCATGTTCATAAGATGTAATAGCATATCCGTTTTTTGTTATGAACATATTTTCAATATTATTGAAATATTTATTTTCAAAGGTTTTTACGGTATTATTTTCCATTACTTGGATTCCGTTTCCGTAAGTAGAAATTACTATTTTATCATTTATTTTTAAAATTTTTGAAATTCCTGTAGTAATAGGATAAGTCTTTATTAATCTTAACTTGGGTTCTAATGAATAGAAATGCAAACCTTCAAAACTACCTAAAATAAGTTCATTACCCGAAACGAAAAAGCTAAGCGCATCTTTTCTTAAAAAATATTTACCCTGAATAGATTTTTTATTTAGAATGTACAAATATCCGTCTGCAAGTATATATTTTTTACCTTGGTTATAAATTATATCTCGCACACTGATGGTTTTGTTGAGATAAGAAATTTTGGGATTATTTTTTTTAAGTACAGAAATTCCACCTCCTAGAGTTGTGATAAAAACATCTCCATTATCTCTTCTTAGAATTTGGCTTACATAATTACTTACAAGACCATTTTCTTCTGTAATGGTGTCTATAATTTTATTATTTTCTTTTCTGATAATCCCAAAAGGATTTTGCTCAAAAGTGAAATTTTGGAAGACAAACTCATTGTTTTTTTCAAAAACTTTGGCATCAGAAATTATATTCCCATTTTCTAATTTTAAAAAATTTTCATTACCTATCTTGGTGATATTTACTTTTAATAATTGGTAGATATTTCTTCTGTCAAAAGCGTAATAAATACTCTTATCATTATTAAAATTTATGGTTTTTATGATGATATAATTCTCATTTTTATTGGCTTTTCTTAAATCTACAGATTGTTTTTCGTTTATTTCTTTATACCTTTTCATTAAAGTTTTGGTATTGCTATTGAAATAATACAAACCTTTTTCTGAAATATAAATAAGCAGACCGTTTTTACGGTCAGCAATCATTTTATTGATGTAATTTCCTGGCAATCCAGCATCTACATCCAGCGAAATCCATTTGCCGTCTTGGTAGGTAACTAGGCCTTTGTCTGTTCCTAGCCAGAGTACGTGGTTTTGGTCTTCATCTACATTAAAAATGTAATTGCTTGGTAAACCTTCGCTTTCGGTAATGTTTTCAAAAATAGATGCTTTTTGTGAAAAAGTGAGATTAAAATAAAATAATAGGATAATGCTGACTAATATTTTCAGTCTTCTAGATTTGATAATATTAAAAAAAATAGCCAACATAATGATGATTATGTTGGCTAAAGGTAAATATTTTTTGTTTAATAACCTAAAAATACGATTATTTTTTATTATCAATAAAAATTAGTAATTTTAAGATACCAATACGTTTCCAGTCATAATTTCAGGAATTTCTACACCCATTACTTTTAAGATAGTTGGTGCTACATCTCCTAATTTACCAGGTTTTAGATTCCAAGTGTGGTCTTTATCCATTACTACCAAAGGTACCAAATTGGTAGAATGCTGTGTATTAGGACTTCCGTCTGGGTTAATCATATAATCAGAATTACCATGATCTGCTAAGATAAACACAGCATATCCGTGTTCGTAAGCTGTAGTTGCTACCGCTTCTATGCATTTATCTACTGCTTCGCAAGCTTTAACAGCTGCCTCGAAAACACCAGTATGTCCTACCATATCTGCATTGGCAAAATTAAGACAAACAAAATCTGCAGATTCTTTTTCTAATTCTGGAACTATAGCATCTCTGATATCAAAAGCAGACATTTCTGGTTTTAAATCATAAGTTGGTACATCTTTCGGACTTGGGCATAGCAATCTTCTTTCGCCTACAAATTCTTTTTCTCTACCACCAGAGAAGAAAAATGTAACGTGAGGATATTTTTCTGTTTCAGCTATTCTTATTTGAGTTCTACCAGCAGATTCTAGCACTTCTCCGATGGTTTGTGAAAGCACTTCTTCATCAAAAATTACATTTACATTCTTGAAGGTTTCATCATAATTGGTAAGCGTTACGTAATATAAATCTAACTTGTGCATACCAAAATCTGGTAAATCTCGTTGAGAAAGAACTTCTGTAATTTCTCTACCTCTGTCTGTACGGAAATTAAAACAGAAAACCACATCACCAGTTTCTATTTTGGCAGTTGGTAAATGATTGTTTTCTGAAACGATAATTGGTTTTAAGAATTCATCTGTAACACCTTCTTCATAAGATTTTTCTATAGCTTCCACAGGATTTTTGGTCAATTCTCCTACTCCGTTTACCATAGCATCATACGCTAGTTTTACTCTTTCCCATCTTTTGTCTCTGTCCATTGCAAAATACCTTCCTACTACCGAAGCTAATTTACCTGTACTAGATTTCATATGATTAAGTAATTCTTCTATGAAACCTTTGCCAGACATAGGATCGCAATCTCTACCATCTGTAAATGCGTGTACAAATACGTTTTCGTCTAATCCGTTTTCTTTAGCCGCAGAAAGCAAACCTTTTAGGTGGTTAATATGAGAGTGTACTCCACCATTAGAAACCAAGCCTATTAAATGTATTTTTTTATGATTTTCTTTGGCATAATTAAATGCAGCTACTATTCCTTTTTCTTTTCCTAGACTGCCATTTTCTACAGCCATATTTAGTTTTACTAAATTTTGGTAAACTACTCTACCTGCACCCAGATTCATATGCCCTACTTCAGAATTTCCCATTTGTCCATCTGGAAGACCTACTGCCAAACCAGAAGCTTCTAAGGTTGTTGTAGGAAAATTTTTCATACAAGAATCCATAAAAGGAGTATTCGCCTGATAAATAGCAGAAACATTATTATTAGTCCCCAAACCCCATCCGTCTAGAATCGCTAGAATTGCTTTTTTAGCCATTATATTCAATTTTTATTACTGCAAATTTACGAAATTTATATGCGATAAATGGTTTATATACAATGAGATTTTTATCAGAAAAATTATTTTAAAATAAATATTCGTCATTTATAAGTTAATTTGTAACTTTACCATCCTTTTTTAAAAAAAATAGAATGGATTTAAGAGATCAATTAAAAAACCTTTTTCCAGAACACGAAGAACAAGATTTCGAAATGCCAGAAGAAAAATCTGAGCAAAAATCTCCGCTTATCTGTAAATTTGAAAAAAAAGGAAGGAATGGTAAACCTGTAACATTAATAGAAGGTTTCGAAGGGAGCGAAGAAGAACTAAAACAAATTTCTAAGAAAATAAAGACCACTCTAGGAATTGGCGGCAGCGAAAAAGATGGAATTATCGTAATACAAGGTGACAATCGTGATAAAATTATGAAAATCCTTCAGGAAATGGGCTATAAGACTAAGAGAGTTGGAGGATAAAATGGTTTGATCGTAATAAACAATTTCAAACAAAAAAAATTTAATTATGCTAAATAAACTTGCTGCTTCAGAATTGGTTTTAAACCAAGATGGAAGCGTTTATCATTTGAATCTTAAACCAGAAGATATTGCAGAAAAAATTCTTCTAGTAGGTGATCCAGATAGAGTACCGAAAGTGTCTCAATATTTTGATAAAGTTGAAATCAAAAAAAATAAAAGAGAATTCTATACACACACAGGAACTCTTCGTGGTGAGAGAATTACCGTAATGTCCACAGGAATTGGAACAGAGAATATAGATATTGTAATGAATGAGCTAGATGCTCTGGTAAATATAGATCTAGACAAAAAAGAATTCAAAAAAGAACATACTGCTTTACAATTGTTCAGATTAGGAACGTGTGGAAGTGTAAATCCTGATGTAGAAGTAGATAATATGCTGGTTTCTGAAAACGTAGTAGGTTTAGATGGTTTATTGCATTTTTATATAGACTATGATTTTGAAAATGAATTTTCTAAAAATTTCTTAGAAAAATTCCCTTACGAAAAGATTAAACCTCTTCTTTATTTTTCTGAGTGGACAGCATCACAATACGAATATTTCAAAGATGCCAAATATGTAGGAAATACAGCTACTTTCCCAGGTTTTTATGCTCCACAAGGCAGACAATTGCGTTTGAAATCTACAGATGATCAATTTTTAGAAGTGCTTAATGATTTAGGAGTTACCAATTTCGAAATGGAAACTTCTGCTATCTATGGCTTATCAAAACTTTTGGGGCATAAAGCCATTACCATTAATAATGTGATTGCGAATAGAAGACGAGGTGAATTTGCAGCTGATCATCATCAATCAGAAAAAATGATGATTGAATGGGTTTTAGAAAGAGTCATTAAATAAATACTGAATTAATAATATTTATTTATAAAAAAAGAAAAAGGTGGAAGTATATTTACTTTCACCTTTTTCATTTAGTTTAATTGAAAATGAATTTTATTATTAAAAAAAATAAAACCAGTCAAATTTTATTAGCTGGTTTTATTTTCATCATTTGTGTTTCGCTCTTTTAATGATGCAAATATGATAACTTTCGTTACAAGTAGCAAAAAACAAAATACTCATTACCTACTCTTCGTATTTAATTAATTAAAAATCAAAAGATTAAAAATTGTTTACATATTGTTAAAAAAGACATAAGTGTCCGTTTCATTAGGGATTTTTAGCTTATTACGTAATCTGTATTTTTTGTTTTGTACGGTTCTTACAGATATAAAAGTATAATTTGCAATTTCTTTTGAAGAAAAATTAAGCCTTAAAAATGCACAAAACTCTAATTCTGAATTGGTCAATTTAGGGTTAATATCTAAAAGTTTATTTTCAAAATCTGGATACAAATCTAGAAATCTAGGATAGAAATTGGTGCTATTTTCTTTGGCTAAATCTATTACCTCGTGCAATAAATCACTTACTTTACCTTCTAAATTCTCTAATTGCTTTTCTTTCAGTACAAGTGTTTTTTGTATTTCTTCTTTTTCTAATTTCTTATACTTGAAATTTCTAACAAAATAAACCATAAAACCGACTGATAATATGGCAATTAAAATAGAAATAGCAACCACATAATTTTTTCTTTGATTGGCATTTTTTACCGAGAGAGATTCTTTTTTAGTTTCTTTTACAATTGCATTTACACCTTCCAGTTTTTTTGAATTTTCTTTTTGTAAATTCTCTAAATACAGTACTTTATACTTATTATGTTCATTAGTATTCCCTATTTTCTTATAAGAATCTTGCAATAGGTCATATATACTCGTCATATAATAACTATCCTCTACTTTTAGATTAAGTTCCTCTGCTTTTTTAAGATATTCTATAGATTTTTTATACTCACCTTTTTTATTATAAACTTCTCCTAGTCCTACATAATTAGAAACGTTATAATTTTTGATTAGAATGGTATCTTGTAAACTCAGAGATTTATTAAAATAATATGCGGCAGAATCTAAGTCTATTGATAAATATTGCAATCCTATATTGCCATAACCCTTTATTTTTTGTTTTTGTTTTTGTATAGGATCTTTTATTTTATCATACTCTGGAATTGCTTTTTTTATGTAATAGATTGCTTTTTTATAGTTTTCGGTATGTGTATATAAATCAGATAAAAATTGATAATTATTAGCCAATATTAGATTCTTATCTTCAAATTCATTTTTTAAAATAAATTTTTGTGCATCAAACAATTTTTTTTCTGCATCATCATATAATTCTAAAAAATTAAGAGTAATACCCAGCCTATTCATTGCTATAGCAATAAGTCTTTTATCATTTATGTTATTGGATTCTTTTTCTAATGATTTGGCAATTTGGTAGGCTTTATCATAATCGGCTTGCGTAAAGTAATAGAATGCTTTATTGTTTAGAACTTCAAGATTTGCTTTAATGTTTTTTTCCTTTTGTGCAATTTTCTCTAAGACCAATAATTCTTTGAAACCTTCGCTCATGTCACTTTTCATAAGTGCTTGATTTTCAATAATTTTCAACACTAATGAATTTGTTTCTTGACCAAATACAAACGAAGCAAATAATAAGAACAATAATATATAATTCCTCATCAATTCCGAATTTTCTTAGTTACATCTGCGTTTATGGAGGCAAATTAAGTATTTTTTTCTACATAATCAAGTTTTATTAGATTGTTTTTAATTTTAAAATATTGGGTTATCATTATTTTACCCAGCATTCCGTAACGTGATCATCTACCAAACCTGTTGCTTGCATATGTGCATAAACTACCGTAGAACCCAAAAACTTAAAACCTCTCTTTTTGAGGTCTTTTGCTAATTTATCTGATATTTCTGTAGTAGCTGGTACATCTTTTAATGTTTTTGGCAAGTTTATTATGGGTTTTCCACCTATAAAACCCCAAATATATTTAGAAAAACTTCCAAATTCTTTCTGAGTTTCTATAAATTTTTGTGCATTAGAAATTGTTGCCAATATTTTTAGTCGGTTTCTTATAATTCCTGCATCTTGCATCAGTTCTTCTACTTTTTCATCGGGATAATTGGCTATTTTTTGATAGTCAAAATTATCAAACGCTTTTCGAAAATTCTCACGCTTTCGGAGAATTGTAATCCAACTCAGTCCTGCCTGAAAACTCTCTAAAACCAAAAACTCAAAAATTGTTTCGTCATCATATACTGGTTTTCCCCATTCTTCATCGTGATATTTTTGATAAAGTTCATCTGTTCCGCACCATGCACATCTTATTTTTTCCATTTTATTTTTAACTTTAATTATCACTTTTAATTAATTGAATATAAGGTTATTAAACTTTAATAAAACTTTATGAATTGCTTAACATTTTCTTTGCAATTCATCTGCTAAATTTGTATTCGTTAAAAGTACAAATTTTTGTACACCATCCTAATAATAGTTATTCATAAAATCAAATTTTTGTTTGCAAGAACCGAGAAATCGGTTCTTTTTTTATGCTGTAAACAATAATTATTTTAAATTTGCCAAAATTAAATTATTATGTACGGATTACTTAAAGGTAAAAAAGGAATTATTTTCGGTGCACTTAATGACCAATCTATCGCTTGGAAAGTAGCAGAACGTTGCCACGAAGAAGGTGCAGAATTTATCCTTTCAAACGCTCCTATCGCTATGAGAATGGGCGAAATAAATGCTTTAGCAGAAAAAACGGGTTCAGAAGTAATTGGCGCAGACGCTACTTCTACCGAAGATCTAGGAAATCTTTTTGATGCTGCTATCGCAAAATTCGGAAAAATTGATTTTATCTTACATTCCATCGGGATGTCTGTAAACGTTAGAAAAGGAAAACATTATACAGATATTAATTATGATTGGTTAGAAAAAGGTTGGGATGTATCTGCCGTTTCTTTCCACAAAGTAATGAAAACAGCTTGGGAAAAAGATTGTATGAATGAATGGGGTTCTATCTTAGCCCTTACCTACATTGCTGCACAGCGTACTTTCCCAGATTATAATGATATGGCAGACAATAAATCTTACCTAGAATCTATCGCAAGATCTTTCGGTTATTATTGGGGAGAGAAAAAAGTAAGAGTTAATACCATTTCTCAATCTCCTACCGTAACTACAGCAGGTTCTGGTGTAAAAGGTTTTGGCGGATTTATGGGATTTGCAGAAGATATGTCTCCTCTAGGAAACGCTACTGCACTAGATTGTGCTAATTATTGTGTAGCCATGTTCTCAGACCTTACCAGAAAGGTAACCATGCAAAATCTATTTAATGATGGTGGTTTCAGTAACACTGGAGTTTCTCAAAAAGTAGTAGACAAATACAACGGAGAATAAAATTCCTCAATTCCCCTCTTTTAGAGGGGTGGCAAAATTTTTAATTAAAAATTTTGACGGGGTGTACTAAATACAGAATCCATTCAGCGCTTTGTTGAATGGATTTTTTTATGGCGCTTTAACACGCTGTCCGCTATATCTTTTTTAAATTTCCCAAAGCTTTTCCCGTTGCAAAAATTAAAAAAAGGATGCCGCTTCCATCGTTAGCGCAATACCCGCAAAAAGGAAAAATTTTAGTTATATTTGAAAAAAACTTCTTTACAATGAATTATCAAAAAATTCTACTCTCTACAGCAATCATAGCTTTTTCTTTTTATCAGGCTCAAAACCTTAAACTCAATACTACTTCTCCCGAAGAACGCTGGAAAGGCTACGAACAAAGAAAAAAACTAGAAGAAAACTCTATTTTTAAAAATCTGAATTTCAGAAATGTAGGACCTACTACTATGAGTGGTAGAGTTACAGATATAGATGCTAATCCAGATAATCCTACAGAATTTTACGTGGCTTATGCTTCTGGTGGATTGTGGTACACCAATAATAACGGAACTACATTCACTCCTATTTTCGATAGAGAAGCCGTAATGACAATAGGTGACATTTACGTAGATTGGAAAACCAAAAGCCTATTCATAGGAACTGGCGAAAGCAATTCTTCTCGTTCTTCTTATGCAGGAATGGGCGTTTACAAAAGCTCAGACCAAGGAAAAACTTGGCAAAATTTAGGATTAAAAGACACCCAACATATTGGTAGAATTGTAGTAAATCCAGAAAACTTGAACGAAATTTGGGTAGCTGCAGTTGGTCATTTATATTCACCAAACGCAGAAAGAGGCGTTTTCA
>ERZ650306.941-NODE-941-length-17273-cov-16.942212_pt1 | contig 17273 bp, 17 predicted proteins | sample MGYA00376242_ERZ650306 | MGnify/ENA primary metagenome ERZ650306 (study PRJEB26733, sample SAMN07839244) | wastewater metagenome | biome: urban; feature: wastewater treatment plant; material: waste water | place: USA: North Carolina | collected 2016-03-31 ... | reverse complement strand
CCGGCCGGCTCCGAAGCTGCCGTCAAGGCCGTGAAGACCGCCCTGGCCAACGCCAGCACCGCCTACGAAGGCGCTGCCAAGGCTGCCAAGCAAGTCGTCGCCGCGGCGCAAGCCAGCGTCGAAAAGGCGGCTGAAGTTGCCGTGCAGAACGTTGAAAAGGGCTCGAAGGCTGCTGCTTCCGCTCTGAAGGTTGCCTGATTGGAAAATGCCTGCGGTGAGTTTTCGCTGCAGCCTTCCAGGTAACATCGAAAAAGGCCCTCCGGGGCCTTTTTTCTATTGAGGAGTCGTTTCATGGGTCGTCGTAAATCACCGCTGCTTTCCGCGTTTTTCAAGATGACCCGTGCCGGCATGCGCCAGTCCGCACGCATCGGCAAGGCTGCTGCGCAGCAGGGGATCGCGTCCGGCAACAAGCTGGCCAAGGATGCCGGACGGATGCTGCACGCCGTCGCAACCCCGACCGACGCGCCGCAGGCGGTGACCGGCGGTCGCTGGTACGAGGGGCGCTGGGGACTCGGGCCGCTGGCGATGCGGCGTTACCGCTTGTTCATCCCGACCGGCGGCAGCATCCGCAAGCCCTTGCCGCTGCTGCTTTTGTTGCACGGCTGCGCCCAGGATACGGCGGCCTTCGCGGCGGTGACCCGGGCGGCGGCCACCGCTAAATCCCGCGGCTTTGCGGTACTGATGCCCGAGCAGGCTCAGGAGGCCAATCCCCAGCGGTGCTGGAACTGGTTCGGCAGCGACGCGCGGGTCAGCATCGAAACCGAGATCCTGATGGCCATCGTCGATCACGCGGTGGCGGAACATCCCCGGGTGGCCGGGCCGCTCTTTGCGTTGGGGCTGTCGGCCGGCGGGTCGATGGCCTTGACACTGGCGCTGAACCATCCGGAGCGCTTTACCGCGGTCGGCAGTCATTCCGGCGCCGCGCCCCACAGCGCGCGCACGCCGCTGCAGGCCGGTCAGGCCATGCGCGGGCGCCGCTCGCCGAACGCCGAGGCGGTGGCCCAGCAGCTCGCCGGCCGCCGTCTGCCGCCGCTGGTGCTGATCCACGGCGATCTGGATGCGGTGGTGTCCTTCGAAAGCGCCCGCGCTTCGGCCGAACTGTGGCTGGAACTGCTGCCCGACGGCGTGGCCGTCCGCGAGAGCGTCGGCGAAGTGCAGCGCGGCACCCGCCGCAAGCTCACCCGCAGCGACTGGAAAGTCGGCGGCCAGCCCTGGGTGCGTCTGCTGCGCGTGCATGGCATGTCCCACGCCTGGAGCGGCGGTGCGGCGGGGCAGGCCTTCTCCGATCCGACCGGGCCGGATGCATTGCGGCTGGCGTGGCAGTTCTTTGCGGCTAACATGAAACAAGCCGCTCCCGCGCGCTAGTCCGACAATCGGATCATCCCCTTCCTGCTGGAGGTCGTCATGTCCGCTCCGTCATCCGCCGCAAGCCTCCACGATCGCGCCGCCGGCGCGTTGATGGGCGCCTTCATCGGCGATGCCCTGGCTCTTGGGCCGCACTGGTACTACAACCTCGATGAACTCCACGCCGATTTCGGCGACTGGATTTCCGACTACACCGCGCCCCGGCCGGGCCGCTACCACACCGGCCTGAACGCCGGCGATCCGTCCCAGGCGGGGGTGCTGCTCGAACTCACGCTGCGCTCGCTGGTGGAGCGCGGCGCTTACGACGAACTGGATTTCTGCCATCGGCTCGACACCGATTTCTTTCCGCAGATCGACGGCACCCCGATGGCCGGCCCCGGCGGCTACACCAGCCAGTCGATCCGCGAAGCCTGGCGCAAGCGGGTCGGCCAGCGCCTGCCCTGGGGCCAGTGCGCGGGCAATGCCGACACCACCGAGGCGGCGGAGCGCATCCTGGCGATTGCCGTGCGCTATGCGCTGAAGCCCACCGAACTGGCCGACGCGGTGACCCGCAACACCGCGCTGACCCAGATCGACGGCACGGTGATGGCGATGACGGTGGCTTTCGGTGCGACCCTGGGCATGCTCGTCGAGGGCCATGCCCTCGACGGCGAGCTGTCGGGCAAGCTCATGGCGCGGGCCAAGAGCGGCGAGCTGCCTTTCCATACCGTGACCAGCGGCAAGTTGCAGGCTCCGCGCCCTGGCCAGATCGAAGCGTCGACGGTGGGGCGGTTTCCGTCGCCGGATGCGCTGCTCGGCCCTTCATGCATGGCCCTCGCCGCCCGCGACCCGGACATCCGCATCGATCCGGCCTGGAAGGTGTCGCTGGTGTATGGCATGCCCTGCGCCGTCTATCACCAGTTTCCGGCGGCCTATTATCTGGCGGCGCGTTTTGCCGACGACTTCGAGTCGGCCGTGCTGCATGCGGTGAATGGCGGCGGCCAGAACCTGGCCCGCGCCATGCTCACCGGCGCCCTGGCCGGCGCGCAGACCGGCCTTTCGGGGATTCCGCGGCGTTTCATCGACGGCCTTGCCCGTTCGGACGAACGGGTTGGTCTGGCCTTGCGGCTGGCCTCCGCGCTGGAGGCGTGAGGCCGGCGGCGTTTCAGCAACGGCCTTTCTTGGCCTGGCCCGGTGGACAGAAATGATCGTCGCCGCCGCGGCCGGGCTGCGGTCCGCAGTTGCCGCGGAAGTTCTTGTGACCTTCGTAGCGGCGGCAGTTGTCGCGCCACCAGTTTTCGTCGCGCCAGCGGTCGCCGTCCCAGTAGCGGCCGTCGCGGTTGCGGTCGCCGATGTAGAGCGAGACGCCGGGCGCGCGGATGGACAGATCGACGTCCACCGCCGCGACCGGCGTCGCGGCGGCGAGGGTGAGCAGAGCCAGGGGGAGGAGCAGGGCGTTGCGCATGGCGAACCTCTTGGGTGATGGGGGTGCCGACAACTATAAACCGGCCCGTCCGGACCGCCCGGCGACAATACGCTGAATGGCCCTCCCCATTCCGCTGTCGTTACAATAGCCCACGCCCAAACCGGCCGGCCCTGCGCCCGCCATCTCCAGGAGACAGCATGGCCGTCATTTTTTCCAAGACCCCGAAGGGTTACGCGGAGATCGAAACCCGTGCCGGCGGCCTTGCTCCGCGGGTGCGTCGGGTGCTGATCTTCGTGGACGGCAAACGCACGGTCGAGGACCTGCGCGGCATGCTGCAGTCGGACGATCTGCAGCACACCCTCGGCCTGCTGGAGGAAGACGGCTATATCGAGATGGTCGGCGGCGTCGGCCCCGGCGGGCGGCCCCTCACGGTGGAGGAAGTCCAGCGGGCGACCGCCGCTTTCCGTCTGCACCCGCCGGGGGAAGACCCGGTGCGTTTGCAGAAGGCCCGCAACTTCATGCTCAACACCCTCAACGCCTTTGTCGGCGCGCTGGGCACCAGCTCGCTGCAGGAGCGCATCGAGGCGGCCGGCAACCAGGCCGAACTGCGCAGTCTGTTCGACGAGTGGTATCACGCCATCGTCAGCTCCCGCAACGGCCGGCGCGAGGCCGAGCATCTGCGCGGCAAGCTCCTTGAAGTGATCTGAGCGCTCCGGGGGCTGCCACTTGCCCGGCGTCAAGGCTGCGCCGGCTGCGGCGAACTAAGCTGCGGAGCGGTGAATCGCCCCATCGGGTGGCCGGGGTCCGGGGTACTGGCCCGGCACCGTCCGTTCTTCTTCACAGGCCCGACTCTCGCCATGGACGACTCCAGTCTCGACTTCGATATTCCCGGCCGCGAAATCGCCGTCGCCGCCGAGGCGCTGTATCTCGCCAATCTGATGATCGTGCCGGGGCTCGGCTTTGCCGCCTTGCTGGTGCTGTGGCTGCGCGAGCGTCAGCGGGCGCCGGAACTGGCCCGCGGCCATCTGCGCCAGACGCTGGCCGCCAGCCTGTGGGCTGGCGCGCTGCTAGTGGTGGCCAACGCGGCGATCATCCTGGCGGGTGGCTACACTTCCGCTTCGACGTGGATCATCGTGATCCTCTATTTCACGACCTGCCACTCCACGCTGATCTTCTGCGGCGCCATCGGGTTGTCGAAGGCGCTGGCCGGCAAACCCTTCCGCTTTCCGTTGGTCGGGCCGCGCTGATGGCCGCGCCGCGGGTGATCCCGATCAAGCTCGTCGGGGCCGCGCCAGCCGACGGCGGCCGTCAGCGCTGGCGGCGCTGGGCGCAGGCGGGCTTTTTCGTGCTGTTCGTCTGCGCGCCGGTGTTCAACCTGCTGCGCTTCGATCTGGTTGCCGGTCACGCGTGGCTGCTGGGGTTCGAGTGGCATGCCGGGCTGGAGGACTTTTCCGCTGGGCGGATCGACGCGCTGGGCGCCGTTTACCGGGTGATCGGCCGCGTGCTGCTGCCCATCCTGGCGGTGGGGGCGGTGCTGCTCGGTGTGGCGTGGAAATGGGGGCGGCTGTATTGCGGCTGGCTGTGTCCGCATTTTTCGGTGGTCGAGACCATCAATGGCTTCATGCGCCGGGCCACCGGCCGGCCCAGCGTGTGGGAGTCGCGTCCGCTGCCGCCCCGCGAGCCGGACGGCACGCCGGTGGTGTACGACCGTCGCTGGTGGCTGATTACCGTGCCGCTGGCGGTGGGTTTTGCCTTTGTCTGGGCGGTGGTGCTGCTCACTTATCTCTTGCCGCCCTTTCAGGTTTATGGCCACCTGCTGGCCGGGGCGCCGAGCCGCAACGAGTTCATTTTCATCGCCGCGGGGACATTGGCGCTGTCGGCCGAATTCCTCTTCGCGCGTCACCTGTTCTGCCGCTACGCCTGCGCAGTGGGGATGTTCCAGAGCCTAGCCTGGATGGGCAACCGGGATGCGATGGTGGTGGGCTTCGAGCGCGAGCGGGCGGCCGATTGCGCCAGTTGCTACAGTGCCTGCGACCACGTCTGCCCGATGCGCCTCAAGCCGCGAAACATCAAGCGCGCGATGTTCACGTGCACCCAATGTTCCCAGTGCGTCAGCGCCTGCGATACCACCCAGCGGGACAATCCCCGCGGTCCGTTGCTGAAGTGGGTTGCCGGCGAGGCGGCGCGGCGCAACGAGGCGGCGTTTTCCGCCCCCAAAGCGGCACCCAAACCCGAAAGGAAAATCCAGTGACCGGCTTCAACGATTTCGCCATCGCCCGTGCGCTCCACGTGCTGGCGGTGCTGCTATGGATAGGCGGCGTGGCCTTCGTGACGATGGTGCTGATCCCCGCTTGCCGCGGCATCGCCGAGCCCCAGGCGCAGCTCGATCTCTTCGAGCGCCTTGAACACCGCTTCGCCGCCGTCGCCCGCTGGAGCGTGCTGGTGGCCGGCGCGTCCGGGTTGTGGCTGGTGTGGCGGCTCGACCTGTGGGCGCGTTTCGCCGACCCGGCCGGTTGGTGGTGGATGCACGGCATGGTGGCGGTGTGGACGATCTTTGCGCTGATGCTCTTCGTCCTCGAACCCTTCGTGCTCCACAAGCTCTTCCAGGCCCACGCCCGCCGCGACCCGCTGGGCACGATGGCACGCATCCAGCGCGTGCATGTGGTGCTGCTCACCGTGAGTCTGGCGGTGGTGCTTGGCGCGGTGGCGGGGAGCCACGGGGGCTGGCGTTTCGGCTGAGACTTCCAGGGCGGATGCGCCGAATCAGGCGCGCGTGGCCCAGGCCTGCTTCAGGGCTTGGGCCAGCACCGCTGGGTCTTCGGCGCCGACCACTGCGAGGCGTCGGTCGAGAATGTAGGTCGGCACCGAGGCGATGCCGAGCCGGCGGATTTCGTCTGCCCGGGTTCTCAGTTCGTCGCTGCCCGCGCCGGAGGCCAGCCAGGCTTCGACCGTGGGGCCGTCATGGCCGGCTTCGATGGCGGCCTGGATCAGCACGGCCCGGTCGCCGACGTTGCGGCCCCGTTCGAACTGGGCGACGAACAGGTTTTCGACGAGGGCTTCGGCATCGCCCCGCTGCTGGGCCCAGTGGATCAGGCGGTGGGCGTCGAAGGTGTTGGCGCGAAGCGCGATTTTGTCGAAGGCGAAGGCCAGCCCCTGATCCCGTCCGGCGGCGCCGATGCGCGCAAAGATTTCGTCGACCCTTTCGCGGCTGCCGAACTTGGCAATGAGAAAGGGCAGATAGGGTTCGCCTTCGGGCGGGGTGTCGGGGTTGAGGAAGAAGGGTTGCCAGCGTTTGCTGCAGGCAAAGTCGGGGATGTCCTGCCGCACGAGTTCGATTGCGGCGGAAAGGCGGCGCAGGCCGATGAAGCACCAGGGGCAGACGATGTCGGAAACGATGTCGATGGTCAGCATGGGAGTGTGGGCAAGCGGTGGGGCGGACCGGTTTATCCCCGTCCGGGGTGGTCAAGCCTGTGGGTAAGTTGTGGGGCGTCGGAGCAGGGGATTGATCGGAAGGCGTTTTTTGCGGCTGCCTAAAAATCGGGCAGCCGCCGCCGTTCAGCTCGAACAGCTCACCGCCAGTCCGGCCGCCCAGTCCGGCGGCGGGGCGGCGAAGCGTTCGAATTCCGGCTGTTCGTCGAAGGGTTTGGCCAGGCAGGCGAGCACGTTTTCCACTTCCGTGAAATTGCCGCCCTGGGCGGCGCGGATGGCGGCTTCGGCGATCCAGTTGCGCAGCACGTATTTGGGATTGGCGGCCCGCATGGCGGCCTGACGTTCGGCGTCCGGACGGCCTTCGGCGCCGAGGCGGGCACGCCACAGGGCGAGCCAGGCGTCGAGGCCGTCCCGGTCGATGACGAGGTCGCGCAGCGGAGCGTCGGCGGCGGTGCGGGTGGCTTCGTCGACCTGCGCCGGCAGCTCGCCGAGGCGGCGGAAGAACTGGGTGTAGTCCGGGTGCTGTTGCTGGAGCAGGCCGAAGGTCTCGCCGACAAAGTCTTCGTCGCCGGGCAGGGCGCGGGCGAGGCCGAGCTTGGCGCGCATGAGGTCCATGAAATGCCCTTCGAAGCTCGGGGCGTAGCTTTCCTCGATGGCCGCCTGCACCGCGTCGGGTTCGCCGATCAGCGCGGCCAGCGCGCTGCCGAGGGCGTAGAGGTTCCAGTGGCCGATCTGCGGTTGCGACTTGTAGCTGTAGCGACCGCGGTCGTCGGAGTGGTTGCAGATGTGGCCGGCGTCGAAGGCGTCCATGAAACCGAAGGGGCCGTAGTCCAGGGTAAGGCCGAGGATCGACATGTTGTCGGTGTTCATCACCCCGTGCATGAAGCCGACGGCCTGCCACTTGGCGATGGTTTCCCCGGTGCGCCGCCCCACGTCGGCGAGCAGCGCGGCGTAAGGGTTGGCTGCCTCGCGGCATGCGGGGCGGAAACGGTCGATGACGTAGTCGGCCAGCTGGCGCAGTTCGGCGTGCTTGTTGCGCGCGGCCCAGTGTTCGAAGGAGCCGAAGCGGATGAAGCTGGGCGCGAGGCGGGCGACGACGGCGGCGGTTTCGATGGCCTCGCGGCGCACCGGGGCGTGCGATCCGACCACGCTGAGGGCGCGGGTGGTGGGAATGCCGAGGGCGGCCATCGCTTCGGAGCACAGGAACTCGCGGATCGACGAGCGCAGCACGGCGCGGCCGTCGGCAAAGCGCGAGTAAGGTGTCTGGCCGGCGCCTTTGAGCTGGATTTCCCAGCCCGAGTCGGCGCCGGAAACTTCGCCCAGCAGATGCGCGCGGCCGTCGCCGAGCTGGCCGGCCCACACGCCGAACTGATGGCCGGAGTACACCGCGGCCAGCGGTTCGCTGCCGGGCAGCAGGCGGTTGCCGGCAAACACCTGGGCGAACTCGGGTCGCGCCAGTTCGGCGGCGTCCAGCCCGATCAGCGCTGCCGCTGCAGGGCTGGCGGCGACGAGGTAGGGATCGGGGAGCGGATCGGGCGGCAGGCGGGTATAGAAGGCGTCGGGAAGCCGCGCGAAGGCGTTGTCGAAGGACAGGGTTTCGAGGGTGGACATGGTGCGGTGGCCATCGGTTGAGGGTGGAGCCGGCCGCTATGGGTCGGACGGCGCTGGGGTCTGCGGGGCGCGGACTGCAGGCGATTATCCGACTAAAACGCTCTGGTATGTGTGGGTTGCCGCCCGTGGAGCGTTCGGGTTTGGGCTCAGGCTTCGCGCGGCACGCGGATTTCGAACTCCGCGCCGCCGTCCGGATGATTGCGCGCGCTGATTTCGCCAGCGTGGCCGAGGACGATTTCGAGGGTGATGGCGAGGCCGAGTCCGGTGCCGCCGGCGCCGGTCTTGGTGGCGCTGCTTTGCACGAATTTGTCGAAGATGCGTTCTTCTTCGCCCGCGGGGATGCCGATGCCCTGGTCGCGGACGATGAAGGCCAGGGCGGCGCGCTGGCCCAGCATCGCGTCGCAGTAGCTGAGGGTGATGGTGCCGCCTTCCGGCGAGAACTTGATGGCGTTGGCGAGCAGGTTCTGGACGGCGTGTTGAATCTGCTGGACGTCGATCAGGGCGATGGTGCTGGCGGTGCGGACTTCGCTGACGAGGGTGAGTCGGTGTTGGGCGAGCAGGGCGGCGAGGTCGAGACGCACACGGTTCACGACGACGGTGAGATCGGCCCGGTGCAGGGCGAACTCGACCCGTCGGGCTTCCAGCTTGGACAGATCCAGCAGGTCGTTCACCAGGCCGGCAAGGCGGCTGCCGCTCTGATGGATGCGGGTGAAGTAGCCGGCGATCTTGTCGGACGGCACTTTGCCGCAGCGGGTTTCGCCCAGCCGGGCATAAGACAGGATGCCGTGGAGCGGGGTGCGGAACTCGTGGGACATGTTGGCGAGGAATTCGCTCTTGAGCTGGTTGGCCCGCTCGGCGGCGTCCTTGGCCCGCACGATGTCGGCGGTCTGGGCGGCAACCAGTTCGGAGAGGTGGTCCCGGTGGCGGCGCAGTTCGGCCTCGATGGTCTTGCGTGAGGAGATGTCTTTCGAGGTGCCCCGATAGCCCAGGAACTCGCCCTCCGCCGAGAAAACCGGCAGGCCGGCGAGGCTCAGCCAGGTGATCGATTCGACCGGATGGCATACCTTGTATTCGAAGTCGCGGAACTCTTCTCGCGCGTCGATGGCTTTATGGTAGCGGGCCCATTTCGCTTCGTCGGCCAGGTCTTCCGGCGCCGCGAACTCCTCGCGCCGGCGTCCGCGCACGAGGTCGATCATCTTGTGGCCGTCGGGGCCGCGGCCGAGGTAGCCGGTGAAGCGCATGTCGGCATCGGTTTCCCAATACCAGTCGGAGGAGACGGCGGAGTAGTCGCGGAAGCGTTGCTCGCTTTCCTTGAGCGCCTTTTCGCGGGCCAGCAGGGCGCTGATGTCCGAGCCGACGATGACGACGCCTTCGAGCTTGCCGCTGCGTTCGTAAAGGGGCGTGGCGCGCAGCATGAAGTGCCGCGTCGTGCCATCCGGCAGACGGCTGACGATGGTGGATTCCATGTCCAGGCCGCCCTTTTTCAGGATGGTGCGGAACAGCACCGTGCCGGGGGCGAAGCTCGGCGAGGCGGCTTGCAGCGGGATCAGGGTTTCTTCGGCGAGCAGCTTGTCCGGCGATGTGCCGATCAGGCTGGCCGGGTCGATGCCGAGGCTGCGCCGCACCGCCTCGTTGGCCTGCCGGATGCGCCCGAAGCGGTCCACCAGCAACATCGGGCTGTCCATGGTTTCCAGCACATTGGTGATGAAGGCGGTCAGCTTGGTCTGCTCGATGTTGCGCCGTTCGAGCTCGTGGGATTGGGCGCTGACTTCGCTGACCATCGCATCCATCGTCGCGGTGACGGCGGTGATCTGCTGTTCGAGGGTGGCGTTGGCCTGACGCAGGGCTTCCAGTTCGGTGTGCAGGTGCTCGACGTCGCTGAGCACGGGCGGCGCTTCGTCGGCGAGCACGATGCAGAGGGCGTTGCCGACCCGGCGGACGGGCAGTGCGCTGCCTTCGACGCGGGTGTCGATCTGCAGGCCGTGGGCCGGGCAGACCAGATGGCCGTGTTCGTCGGTGGGGCTCTGGCTGAGGTGGTGGCCTTCGTGGGGGCAGGCGGCGGGAACGGCTGTCCAACTGGTGCCGTTCCAGATCAGGACGAGGTGCAGTTCGTCGGCCCGGTTGGGCAGATGGACGCGGCCGCAGCGGCGCTCGGGATGGCCGGGAACCGGACGCAGGTCGTGGATGGGAACGGTGAGTGTCGCGCTCATGCGCAGATGTCCATGATCCGGGCCGCGGCCGCGTCGACCGCGGCGGCGACGGCGCCGGAGAGGCCGGGTGAGAAGGCGGCGATGTGACCGGCTTCGACGCCGATCAGGCGGATTTCGGGCAGCCGGTCGAGGGCGGCCGGCAGCAGTTGCAGCAGGCTGCCGATACCGGCGCCGTGAAAGCCGGCGCGGGCTTCGTCGCGGGCGCTGCCGTCGGCGATGGCGGCGGCGTCCAGTTCGTGCAGCGAGCCGGGGGGGCCGAAGCCGGCGACGGCATCCACGACGATGGCCCGGTGGCAGTTTTCGAAGCAGCCGATGGCGGCCAGCCCGGCCAGATCCGCGCGCATCAGGCGCACGCCCGCGGGCAGGCCGGCTGCGGCGAGCCGGGCATGCACAGCGGGGCCGAAGCCGTCGTCGCCGTGCAGTTCGTTGCCGAAGCAGACGATATGGACTGTGTCAGACGCCATAGCGATGCTTCTCGCCCCGGCCGACGAAGTGCACGGTGCATACCAGGCAGGGGTCGTGGGCGCGCACGATGTGGCCGACCTCGATGGGGTCGGCCGGGTCGGCCAGTTCGAGGCCGATGACGCTCTGTTCCCAGTGGCCGTGGCGGCCGGCGCTGTCTTTCGGCGAGGCGTTCCAGGCGGTGGGGGTGACGATCTGGTAGCGCGAGATGCGGCCGTCCTTCACCTGGATCCAGTGACCGAGGCTGCCGCGGGCGGCCTGGACGAAGCCGTAGCCTTCGCCATTGTCGAAGGCGTCGGCGGACGGCGGCAGGTAGTGGGGTGTGCCGAGCTGGCCGGCGAGGTCGGCGAGGTGCTGCTTCATCCGCCGCAGGGCGTGGCCGCAGCGGCGCAGGCGGGCGAACTGGCGCAGCCAGGTGTTGGGGCCTTCGTGGGCGAGCAGCGCGACGATCAGGGCGTCGCCGCCGGTGAGCAGTTCGGCCAGCGGGCCGGTTTCGACCACCAGTTCGCCGTAGCGCGGCGCCTTGGCCCAGGTGTAGCGGTCGGTGTCGGGCTGGTAGTCGGGAACGGTTTCGCCGAGGTAGGGATGAAGGCCGCCGGGGTAGGGGCGATACCAGGCGTGGCGCACGTGTTCGTTGATGAGGGCCGGGTCGAAGGCGTCGAGCTGGCCGGTGTCGGCGTGGTAGATGCCGGCGCCAGGCAGGGTGGCGGTTTCGTAGGGCGGCTGCCAGTGCTGCGGGTCGTGCCACGCGCCGGCGTTGAGGAAGTGATGGGCGCCGATGCCGATCTTGTGCAGGCCGATGGCTCGCGCGAAACGGGTCAGGAGGCCGACGGCGCTGGCCGCGTGGGGGGCGGCGTCGAGCCAGGCGAAGAAGCCGTCGACGCTGTCCAGGGCGAGCCAGTTGTCGAGGCTGTCGCCGATCACTTCGGTTTCGTAGTAGTCGATGGCCTGGTCGACGATGTCGTTACAGTCGATCAGGTCGCGGGCGCTGGCGCCGCGGGTGATGCCGCCGGGCAGCATGTAGGAGGAGTGGGGCCACTGGCCGCCGAAGATCGCCACCAGTTCGACCACCTTGCGCGTGGCGGCGAGGGTGGCGCGCACGACGCGGCCCTTGAGCGGCGCAAAGGCGGCGTCGATGTCGGCAAAAAGGGGCTGGCCGGCGTAGCGCGGGTGGACGAAATCCGGGGTGAAGAACAGGAAGCTCTGGCGCAGGTCCGACTGCACGTTTTCGGCCATCAGGCACAGGTTGCGCACCAGGGTGGCGTGGGGCGGGACCGGGAGTTGGGCGAGCCGTTCCAGTGCCAGCGCCGCGGTATAGAGGTGGGCGGTGCCGCAGATGCCGCAGACGCGGGGCGTGATGACCAGTCCGTCCTTCGGCGCGCGGCCGATCAGCAGTTGCTCGAAACCGCGGAACAGGGTGCCGACGCAGCGGGCGTCGACGATGCGCTTGCCGTCGAGGTCCACCTGGAATTCCAGGTCGCCTTCGACGCGGTTGAGGTCGATGTTGAGCGTGGTGCGGGTCATGGCTCCATGTCCCGGTTCTTGATGCGCAAGGGCATGGCCGCCCGGGCGAGGTTCTTGTAGGCGATGTAGTGGGCGCGGGAAACGCCCAGGGGCAGCGCGGCCGGTACGTCGCCGATCTTCTCGGTGCGGAACAGGTTGCCGTCCTTCGGAAAGCCCGGCGAGGTGCAGCCGAAGCAGGGCACGCCGGCACGGGGCTTGCTGCTGCGCCGGTTCCACAGATCGCTGTTGCAGTTGGCGAGGGTGTTGGGGCCGTGGCAGCCGAGGTTGAAGAAAAGGCAGCCGCGTCCGCCGAGCTGGGTCTCTTCGAGGTTGTATTCGTGGTACTCGTTGCGGGTGCAGCCCTGGTGCACGGTGCTGCCGTAGAAGGCCCGCGGGCGGTTGAGGAAGTTCAGGTCCAGGGGCAGCCCTTGGGCGATCATGGCGAGGCTGCGGACGATGGTGTTCGGGTGGGTCGGGCAGCCGGCCAAATTGATGACCGGCAGACCGGCGGCGGAACGCCATTCGGGCGGCAGCATTCCGCCGGGCTGCTCCCGGTGGAACTGCAGGCCGGTGCAGTCGGTGGGGTTGGGCGGGGCGGCGGGAATGCCGCCGAAGGCCGAGCAGGTGCCCACCGCGACCACATAGCGGGCCCGCTGGGCGAGGGCTTCGGCGATCTGGATCTTGGGTCTGCCGCGATAGCTGTCGAACATGCCGGTGCCGAAGGGACCGGTGATGAGGCTGCCTTCGACGCACAGGATGTCGAGCGTCTGGGTGCCGGCTTCGATGGCGGCGATGAGCTGGCCGAGGCCGCCGGGCGGCGTTGCGCTCAACGACGGATGCCACAGGATGTCGAGGGTGCCGTTGCGGACCAGCGTTTCGACGGGAGGGCTGTCGGCGGTGAGCAGCGACATGGTGTCGCCGCTGCAGGCGCCGGTTTGAAGCCACAACAGGGTCGCCATGAGCGGGCCTCCATCGGAGTTGTCGTGCGTGAGCGTGAGGACGCGGCGCCAGGGTGACCTTGTCCGCTACGTGCCGTATTTGCGTCATGGGGGCGGGAAAGGTTTAGTCGCGTCTATATAAAAAGTCATACACGCATCGTTGTGCCCTGTTGCGTCGGCAATGGGGCGGGCCGAGCGGGCCGGATCAAAGGGGCGCCAGAGCGGCGAGTTCGGCGTCGTCGAAGAGGCGCGAGCGGGTGACGAAGGCGCGGCCCTTGCCGCAGTCGAGGGAGAAATCCCCGCCGCCGCCGGGTTGGACGTCGAGGGTGAGCTGGGAGCTGGCGTAGTAGGAGAATTCCTGGTGGCCCAGATAGAACGGGGCGCCGCCGACTTCGCCGAGCAGGATCATCGTCGGGCCGGGCAGGATTTCGCCGAGCTTGTAGCAGTTGGGCACACTGCCGTCGCAGCAGCCACCGGAGAGCAGGAACATCAGCGGACCGAATTCGGCCTTGAGTTCGTCGATGAAGGCGAGGGCGGCGTCGGTGGCGAGGATGCGGCTTGTCATGGCGGTCTCCAAAGTAAAAAAGCGGGACGGGAGCAATCCCGTCCCGCAACACCTTGCCTTACAGGGTGCTACATGATGACTCTCAGAAGAAGCCCAGCGCGTTCGGGCTGTAGCTGACCAGCAGGTTCTTGGTCTGTTGGTAGTGGTCCAGCATCATTTTGTGGGTTTCGCGGCCGATGCCGGATTCCTTGTAACCGCCGAAGGTGGCGTGGGCCGGGTAGGCGTGGTAGCAGTTGGTCCATACGCGGCCGGCCTTGATGTTGCGGCCCATGCGGTAGGCACGGCTGCCGTCACGGCTCCACACGCCGGCGCCGAGGCCGTAGGGGGTGTCGTTGGCGATGGCGAGGGCTTCGGCTTCGTCCTTGAAGGTGGTGACGGCGAGCACCGGTCCGAAGATTTCTTCCTGGAACACGCGCATCTTGTTGTGGCCCTTGAACAGGGTCGGCTGGATGTAGTAGCCGCCGGCCAGATCGCCGTCCATGTGGGTGCGGTCGCCGCCGGTCAGGCACTGGGCGCCTTCCTGACGACCGATTTCCATGTAGGCCATGATCTTGTTGAGCTGATCCTGGGAAGCCTGGGCGCCCATCATGCTGTCGGTGTCGAGGGGGCTGAGCTGCTTGATGGCCTTGACGCGGGCCATGACCTTTTCCATGAAGCGGTCGTAGATCGATTCCTGGATCAGGGCGCGGGACGGGCAGGTGCACACTTCGCCCTGGTTGAAGGCGAACAGCACCATGCCTTCGACAGCCTTGTCGAGGAAGGCGTCGTCGGCGGCCATGATGTCCTCGAAGAAGATGTTGGGGGACTTGCCGCCCAGCTCGAGGGTGGCGGGGATCAGGCTGGTGGCAGCGGCCTGGGCGATCACGCGGCCGGTGGCGGTGGAGCCGGTGAAGGCGATCTTGGCGATGCGGCGGCTGGTGGCCAGCGGCATGCCGGCTTCACGGCCGTAGCCATTGACGATGTTCAGCACGCCCGGCGGCAGCAGGTCGGCGATTAGCTCGGTCAGGATCAGGATCGAGATCGGGGTGGATTCGGCGGGCTTCAGGACCACGCAGTTGCCAGCGCCGATGGCGGGGGCCAGCTTCCAGGCGGCCATCAGGATCGGGAAGTTCCAGGGGATGATCTGGCCGACGACGCCCAGGGGCTCGTGGAAGTGGTAGGCGACGGTGTTCTCGTCGATCTCGGAGATGCCACCTTCCTGGGCGCGCAGGCAGCCGGCGAAGTAGCGGAAGTGGTCGACAGCCAGGGGGATGTCGGCGTTCAGGGTTTCGCGGATGGCCTTGCCGTTATCGACGGTCTCCGCGTAGGCGAGCTTCTCGATGTTGGCTTCGAGGCGGTCGGCGATCTTCAGGAGGAGGTTGGCACGCTCGGCAGCCGGAGTGCGGCCGAACTTGTCGGCGGCAGCGTGGGCGGCGTCCAGGGCCAGTTCCACGTCTTCGGCACCGGAGCGGGCGGCCTGGGTGTAGGGCTTGCCGGTGATCGGGGTGATGACGTCGAAGTACTCGCCCTTGACCGGGGCAACCCACTTGCCGCCGATGAAGTTGTCGTAGCGGGACTTGTATTGAACCTTGGCGTCAGCAGAACCGGGCAGTGCATACAGCATGGAAGTCTCCTCCTGAATTTGATCGAAAACGCTTCGTGCAGCGTTGACGTCTATTCAGCAGGGCGCGTGCCAGCAGGCAATCAAGTCGGCCTATGCGGTCAAAAGTCTTGTTTATCAGCCGCTTGGGTGAAAGGCGGAAAAATGCTGCAGCGCCGCGAACTGTGCATCAGGGTGTCCAGTATCTGAACAGGTGCTCCATGCCATGTGCACGCTGGAGCACCTGCCCGGGTTCAACTGCTCTTTTGTTCGGTCGAACGGCTGGTGCCGGTGACCACGCCGGCCTCGTCGAAGTGGACGTTGAAGAAGACGTCGACACTGATTTCCGGCGGCAGGCGCCAGTCCCACACTTCTTCCTTCTTGAGGGCGAACTTCTGCACCGAGCGCGGCTTGCCCAGCAGGCGGCGCACCTGGTCCTTGGTCCAGCCGGGCTGGATGCGGGCGAAGTTGGCAGGGGTGAGCACGTTCTCGATGCTGCGCAGGATGTTGTCCGGCCCCACGGTGATCATGAAGCATTCGGTGCCCTGGGGCTGGCGGGTGTATTCCCAGGTCACGCTGCCATCGTCGTTGCGCCATTCGATGCCGGGCGTGCCGAACTTGTCGCGCACGTCGTAGCCGGTGGAAACGCCGGGTTTGAGGTCTTTCATGTTGACCGCGTCGCAGCCCGCGAGCCCGACGAGGGCCAGGGCGCCAAGAAGGAAAGACAGCAGTTTATGCATCGGAGGGTCTCCAGCGGTATCGAGGTGGCGGCAACCCGCCAAAATGGCCGGGCTTGGTTACAATCAGCCCATTCTGGCATGAACACCCTTTGTGGAGGATGAACAGGTGAAACGCTCCGTGACGATGCTGGCCGTGGCCGGCGTGACGATGGCCGCGAGCACCGCGGTGCTCGCCGACGTGGTGGTGAAGATCGGTTTTGCCGGCCCCCTCACCGGCCCCATTTCCCATGTGGGCAAGGACGAGCAGTTCGGCGCCCAGCTGGCGCTGGAGGATGCCAACGCCAAGGGCGTGACCCTCGGCGGCCAGAAAGTCCGCTTCGAGCTGATGGCCGAGGACGACCAGGCCGATCCGCGCACCGCCACCACCGTTGCCCAGCGTCTGGTGGATGCCGGCGTGAAGGGTGTGGTCGGCCACGTGACCTCTGGCGCAGCCATCCCCGCCTCGCGCATCTACGAGCAGGGCGGTGTGCCCGCGGTCACGCCGTCGTCCACCACCCCCAAGCTGACCCGCCAGGGCTTCAAGACCACCTACCGGGTCATCGCCAACGATCTCCAGCAGGGCAACGCGATGGCCCGCTTTGCCGTTGATGTGCTGAAGGCCGAGCGCATCGCGGTGATCGACGACCGCACCGCCTACGGCCAGGGCCTCGCCGACGCGCTGGTGGACAGCCTCAAGCAGCGCGGCGTGAAGCCGGTGGGGCGTGAATTCACCAACGACAAGGCCACCGACTTCGCGGCCATCCTCACCAAGCTCAAGGCCGCCAGGCCCGATGCCATCTTCTACGGCGGCATGGACGCCCAGGGCGCGCCGCTCCTCAAGCAGATGAAGCAGCTGGGCATCACCGCCAAGTATCTGGGAGGCGATGGTGCGTGCACCGCCGAGATGATCAAGATCGCCGGCGCCGCCATGAGCAGCGACGTGTATTGCACCCAGGCCGGCATCCCGATGGACAAGATGCCCGCCGGCAAGGCCTTCAACGAGCGCTTCACCAAGCGCTTCAACGTGCCGGTGCAGCTCTATGCGCCCTACAGCTACGACGCCGCCAGCGCCCTCATCGAGGCCATGAAGCTCGCCAACTCGGCCGAGCCCGCCAAGTACCTGCCCCTGATGCAGAAGGTGGCCTTCAAGGGCGTCACCGGCAACATCGCCTTCGACGCCAACGGCGACGTGCGTGAAGGCGGCGTGGCGCTCTACCAGTTCAATGCCGGCAAGTGGGAAGTCCGGCCCTGACGTCCGGCGCCAAAACGATCGACACGGCGCCGCGCGCGTGGCGCCAAATTTGCTTGAAACGCCTTGCCTGAACCCTCCAGAGGAGAAAACCGCATGAAAATCACCCTTGTCGCCCTTGCCGTGCTCGGTCTTGGTGCATCCGCCGTGCAGGCCCAGGAAGTCGTCAAGCTCGGCACCGCCGCGCCGCTCACCGGCACCCAGTCGCACCTGGGCAAGGACATCGAGAACGGCGTGC
>ERZ650306.931-NODE-931-length-17375-cov-9.758949_pt1 | contig 17375 bp, 10 predicted proteins | sample MGYA00376242_ERZ650306 | MGnify/ENA primary metagenome ERZ650306 (study PRJEB26733, sample SAMN07839244) | wastewater metagenome | biome: urban; feature: wastewater treatment plant; material: waste water | place: USA: North Carolina | collected 2016-03-31 ... | reverse complement strand
CAGCGATGCGGCCGGGCAGATTCGCATCAACCGCCTCAAACAGGCTATCTTCGAACAGGATTGGTCGGGCATTCCGGCCATGCTGCAACAACACCTCACCCTGCAGGTGGAGCAACAAACCGTTGGCCAACGTTGGGGCGAACTGGTGCTCAACCTGATCAAGCAATGGGATTTGCGCCAACCGGGCTTGTCCAGCGCCATGAAAAAAGAAGCGCTGGAGCGCGTGGTGGCCAATTATGGCTACCAGCCCACCCTGTTTTACGAAAAGCTCAGCAATCTGCTGACCAACTGGGCCTTGCCGCTGGCCGCCAGTCAGGCATCACCGCCGTCGGCGCTGAGCCTGGCCGGTTTTCAGTTTGACGAAGCGCTGCCGCCGCCGGCAGCGCCGGGCACAGCATCGTCTGCCTCTGCTGCACCGCAGATGACCCCGGTCAATCAAATCCACGGCCAACCGGTCAGCAAGATGGACGAGCCGCTCAGCCGCGCCTGGAAAGTGGTGCTGGACGAGGCCTTGCGCTACGGCGTGGCCCCATGGCTGACGCCCTACCCAGAGCTGCGCGAAGCCATCGAAGAGCCTTTGCTGTCCTTGCCCGGCATCGAAAACGAGCAAGCGCTGGAAGTGTTCTCGCGCCAACTGAAAAAATGCTGGATCAAAACCGACCTGCAATTGCAGCACGACGGGCGCATCGTCAATGGCCTGGCTTCGCTGCTCAGCCTGCTGCTGCATAATCTGCGCGAGCTCTCCGGCCAGGATCAGTCGCTGATCGGCCAGATCAGCGCCATCGAAACCGTGCTGGCCCAGCAACCCTTGAATGTGCGCGACATCTACGCCGTGGAAGCCAGCCTCAAGGACGTGATCTACAAGCAAGGCGTGATCAAGCACAGCCTGGACGCAGCCACTCAAGCCATGCGTGAGATGGTCAACACCTTTGTCTCGCGGCTGTCGGTGATGACCGATGACACCAGTCAGTTCCAGCAGAAAATTGGCGATTACGCGCAAAAAATCCAGGCGGCGGACAATGTCATCGCCCTGTCAGAAGTCATCGACACGCTGATGGCCGACACCAAATCGGTGCAAACCAGCCTGGCCAACAGCCGGGGCGAGCTGGAAGCCGCCCGCGTCGAAGTGGATGCCGCCACCCAGCGCATCCGCGAGCTGGAAGCCGCGCTGGATGAAGCCAGCATGCAGGTCAAGGAAGACCAGCTCACTGGCGCCTACAACCGCCGTGGTCTGGACGAAATGTTCGCCCGCGAGAAAGACCGTTCGGCACAAAGCGGCCAGCCTTTGTCCATGGTGCTGCTGGACGTGGACAACTTCAAGCAGCTCAACGACCACTATGGCCACCTGACTGGTGATCAGGTGCTCAAGCATCTGGTGGACACCATCAGCGCCAACTTGCGCCCCAACGACATCGTCGCCCGTCTGGGCGGTGAAGAGTTTGTGCTCTTGCTGCCGGCCACCGCCGCCGAAGCCGCCGCCCAACTGACCGAGCGCCTGCAACGCCAGCTCACCCGCGCCTATTTCATGGCCGACCAGGACCGATTAGTCATCACCTTCAGCGCTGGCGTCACCGTGTGGAAGCTGGGCGAAGACGAAGTGGACACCATCGAACGCGCCGACCAGGCGATGTATCGCGCCAAACTGGCCGGCAAGAACCGCGTGCATATCGCCTGAGCTCCATTTTAGATACGCCCGCTGTACCGAGTCGACGGCTTTGGACGCTAAACGCTGGACTGTGTCCGGCGGTAAGGTGAATGGCGCGTAGAGCCACCCACAGCACCCAGCAAAACGATCCTGGCTAGGTTACAAGTACGGCAAGGCTGTGCAACAACGCCAGGGGGCTTTGTGAGCGGCGGCTCTTAGCATGCCGAAGCCGATGGCTCCACTGGCGTTTCCCCCTCCGGCGCCACACTCACCGCCACCGACAGGGTATGGCTGCCGCCGCCTTGTATCACCCCGCGCAGCGGGGCGACGTCGGCGTAGTCGCGGCCGCAGGCGATGACGGCGTGGCTTTGCGCGGCGATCAGGTTATTGGTGGGGTCGAGCTCCACCCAGTCGTGTTGTGGGCACCACACCGCCAGCCAGGCGTGGCTGGCGTCCACGCCCAATAGGCGCGGTTGGCCGGGGGGCGGTTGGGTGAGCAGGTAGCCGCTGACGTAGCGGGCGGGCAGGCCCAGGCTGCGCAGGCAGGCGATCATGATGTGGGCGAAGTCCTGGCAGACGCCCTGGCGGCGGCTGAAGGCTTCCAGCGCCGGGGTGGTGAGGTCGGTGCTGGCGGTGGCGTAGGTGAATTCGTGGTGGATGCGCGCCATCAGGCCGATGGCGGCTTCCAGCAGCGGCCGGCCGGGGGTGAACTCCAGTTGGGCGTACGCCTGAAACGCCGGGTGCAGCGGCACAAAGGCGGACGGAAAACAGAACTCCGCCGCCGGCAGCCAGGGTTGGCCGGCGCGGTAGCGCATGGCGGCGCGCACGCTTTCCCAGGCCGGGCTGGCGCTGGGCTTGGGCGTGGCGGCGGCCAGCCGGCGCACGCGGCTTTCTGCGCGCACGGTCAGCGCGTGGTGCGGGGTGGTCAGCGTCAGGTGGTGCTGCGGGTTGCCAAAATAATCCAGCGAGGCTTGGTTGCGGGTGGCTGGTGGGTCGATGTCCAGCCGGAAGTCCTCCAGTTGCTGGTCGGCGCGGCTGAGCGGTTGCAGGTGCAACAGGTGCATGGCCAGATCGACGCGGCTGGCGTAGTCGTAGTGGGTGACGTGGGAAATATGCAGCACGGTGTCGGCGGTGTTCAGCATGGGCTGTTCCTTGCCGGCGGGTTGTCAGGATGCCAGGACGGGTTGTGGTTGAAGTAATGCAGGCCGATTTCGTCGGACAGCCGCGCGCTGGCGTTGTCCAGGTGTTGCAGAAAACAGCGCAGGGTTTCCAGCTGTTGATTGGGCGCGCGCTGGCATAGCGCGTCCAGCCCCGGCGCCGAGCTGGGCAGCCATTCGGCCAGCGCTGGCGCGCCGGGCAGCTTGGGCAGCGCTTCCAGCTCGTTGCGCAGCGCCGCCTGCACGCTGCGGATGGCGCGCGGGTTGTTGGCGTCGCACACCAGCAAGTCCAGCAGCGCCGGCAGTTCCTGGCGGCATTGGTAATAGCTGCGGTAGGTCAGCGTGCTGTCGAACAGCGCCAACAGCAGCTCAAACGCCGGCCCCTGCGGCGGCGTGCAGCCGGCAATGCCCAGGCCCAGCTGGGCGGCCAGCAGGTTCAGCCGCTCCAGATGGCGGCCAATCGCCAAAAAGCGCCAGCCGTCGTCGCGGGTCATGTGGTCGGCTTGCTCGCCGGCAATCGCCACCAGCTCGACCGCCAGTTGCTCCAGGTCGGCCAGCGCCTCGGCATTGCTGTAGTCGCCCTGGTGGGCGCGTTGCGCTTGCTGGCCAGAAAACCGCCGGCTGGTGGCCAGCACCAGTCGTGAATACGTGGATGACAGCCGGTCGCGCACTGGCGCGGCGGCGCCGGCCAGCGCGCTCAGGGTGTGGGCGACGCTCCAGGCCGCCTGGCCGTCCACCAGGCCAATGCGCAGCGCGCGCGCCAGCGCTTCCGGCCCGATGCCGGCCGGCGTGCCCACCGGCAACAGCCCCATATAGCGGCATAGGTTTTCCAGCAGCGGCAGGCAGGCGTCGTTGCCGGCGCTGTCGGTCTGGCGCACCGCCAGCCATTCCAGCGCCCAGTACACCAGCCGCACGCGCTGCTCGGCGCGCTCGGCGTAGCGGCCCATCCAGAACAGGTTTTCGGCGGCGCGGCTGGTCACCAGCCGGCGCTTGTGCGCCAGGTCGGTGGGGCGCAGCTGGCCGGGCAATAAAGAAAACGTGTCCACCTCGCCTTGCGTCAGCACCCAGGTGTCCAGGCTGCTGCCGCCGCGCTGCATCGACACCACCGGCTGGTCGGGCTCGTCGGCCACGCGGGTGAGGCCGCCGGGCATCACCTGCCAGCCGCCCTGGCCGTCGGCGATGGCGAACACCCGCAGCATGGCCGGGTGGGCGGCGATGTGGCCGTGCCGCCAGATCGGCGCTTGCGACAGCGGCACGTTTTCTTGCAGGGTGAAATCCCCCGGCTGGCGCAGGATGCGCTCGCGCCAGGCGTGCAGGCTGGCGGCGTCCAGCTGGCTGGCCAGCACCGGCTCCATATGTTCGCGCGGCGAGGCGGCCGGGTAGGTGGGCTTGATCACCCGTTGCGGCAGGCATTCCAGCGCTTCGACCAGCGCGGCGTCTTCGCCGCACCACCAGGACAGTAGCGAGGGCAGCTGCAAGGGTTCGCCCAGCAGCGCTTGGCTGACGCCGGGCAAAAAGGCGTGCAGGCCGGGGCTTTCCAGAAAGCTGCTGCCCAGCGCATTGGCCACCAGCACCTTGCCGGCGCGCACCGCCTGCAACAGGCCGGGCACGCCCAAGGTGGAGTCGCTGCGCAGTTCCAGCGGGTCGCAATAATTGTCGTCCAGCCGGCGCAGCACCACTTGCACCGGGGTCAGGCCGGTGAGGGTTTTCAGGAACAGCTCGTCGCCGCGCACGGTGAGGTCGCTGCCTTCCACCAGCGGGATGCCCAGATAGCGCGCCAGATAAGCGTGCTCAAAATAGGTTTCGTTATACGGGCCGGGGGTGAGCAGCACCATGCGCGGCGCGCTCTGGCGCGGGGTGGGCGGGCTGAGCTGCGACAGGGTGGCCAGCAATTGCCGGTAGCTGCTGGCCAGATGCTGCACGCGCAGCTGGCGAAACGCCTCGGGAAACAGCCGCGAGACAATCAGCCGGTTTTCCAGCGCATAGCCCAGCCCGGACGGCGCCTGGGTGCGCTGCGACACCACGCACCAGCGGCCATTGGGATGGCGGGCCAGATCAAACGCCACAATATGCAAAAACACCCCGCCGGCCGGGCGATGGCCCTTGAGCGCGCGCACATAGCCAGGGTGGCCCAGCACCAGCTCGGTGGGCAGCACGCCTTGTTGCAGCAGGGTTTGTTCGCCGTACAGGTCGGCCAGCATCTGGTTGAGCAGGCGCGCGCGCTGGCTGACCCCGCTGGCGATGTGCCGCCAGTCGGCGTCGTCGAGGATAAAGGGCAGGATGTCCAGCGACCACGGCCGCGCCGGGCCTAGCCGGGTGTCGGCGTAGACATTGTAGGTGATGCCGTTGTCGCGGATTTGCCGGTCGGCGTCGCCTTGCTTGCCGGCCAGCTCGACGGCGGACTCCAGCTCAAAGAATCGCCGCCAGTGCATGCGCACGCCGTGGGCATCCTGCCATTCGTCGAAGTGGTCGCAGGCGCGGGCGGCGTCTGCGGCGTAATCGCTGTTCATGCCATATTGTCTAGGGAAAAAACGCCCGGCGGTCAGCCGGGCGTGGTTCGGTCAGGATAGGTCAGGGCGAAAGTCTACCCCGGCTGGCGGCGTAAATCGAGGGTGAAGGGATGCTCGCGGCTGGGCGCGCGCGCGCTGACCGTCACCGAGCCGGCGGTGTGGCCAGTGGTGAAGAAGCGCGCCAGGCGGCGGCTTTCCGCCTCGTAGGCGTTCACCGGGAAGCTGGCGTAGTTGCGCCCGCCCGGATGGGCGACATGGTATTGGCAGCCGCCCAGCGAGCGTTCGCTCCAGGTGTCGATCACGTCAAACACCAGCGGCGCGTGCACGCCGACGGTCGGGTGCAGCGCCGAGGGTGGGTTCCACGCCCGGTAGCGCACGCCGGCCACATATTCGCCCACCCGGCCGGTGGGTTGCAGCGGCAGCGGCTGGCCGTTGACGGTGATGATATAGCGGTTGTCGTTCAGCCCGCTGACCTTGACCTCGACGCGCTCCAGCGACGAATCCACATAGCGCACCGTGGTGCCGGCCATGCCTTCCTCGCCCATCACATGCCAGGGCTCCAGCGCGTGGCGCAGCTCCAGATGGATGCCGCGCACATTCAGTTCGCCCATGCGCGGGAAGCGGAAGGCAAAGTGCGGGGCAAACCAGGCCAGCTCAAAGGCGTAGCCGGCTTGATTAAGCTCGTCCAGCACGTCTTCGAAGTCCATCTGCACAAAGGTGGACAACATAAAGCGGTCGTGCAGGCCGGTGCCCCAGCGGGTCAGCCCGGCTTGATACGGCGTGCGCCAGAAGCGCGCCACCAGCGCGCGGATCAGCAGCTGTTGCGCCAGGCTCATGCGCGCGTGCGGCGGCATTTCAAAGGCGCGCAGCTCCAGCAGGCCCAGCCGGCCAGTGGTGGAATCCGGCGAATACAGCTTGTCGATGCAGAATTCGGCGCGGTGGGTGTTGCCGGTGACGTCCACCAGCAGATTGCGCAAGATGCGGTCAATCAGCCATGGCGGCACGTCGGCGCCCTGGCGGGCCACCGCCTTGCGGATTTCCTGCAAGGCGATGTCCATCTCGTACACCTGATCATTGCGCGCCTCGTCCAGTCGCGGCGCCTGGCTGGTCGGGCCGATAAACAGGCCAGAGAACAGATAGCTCAGCGAGGGGTGGTTGTGCCAGTAGGCAATCAGGCTGGCCAGCACATCCGGGCGGCGCAGGAAGGGGCTGTCGGCCGGGGTGGCGCCGCCCAGCACAAAGTGGTTGCCGCCGCCGGTGCCGGTGTGGCGGCCGTCGAGCATGAATTTCTCGGTGGACAGCCGGGTTTCGTGCGCGGCCTGATACAAATACTCGGTGCGCTCGACCAGTTCTTCCCAGTGGCTGGCCGGGTGGATATTCACCTCGATCACGCCGGGGTCGGGGGTGACTTGCAGCAAGGTCAGCCGTGGGTCGCGCGGCGGCGGGTAGCCTTCCAGCACCAGTTTGACCTTCAGCGATTCGGCGGTGGTTTCCACCGCCGCCAGCAGCGCCAGGTAATCTTCCACCTGGGCCAGCGGCGGCATGAACACATACAGCACGCCCAGCCGCGCTTCCACGCACAGCGCGGTGCGCACCACCTCGTGGGCGGAGGCAAAGCGCGCCGGCGCTTCGCTGGTGTTGTAGGCGGCGCTGCCCTGCGGCGCGTCGCCCAGATGGCCGGCGCTGCTGGCCGCCACGCCCTGGCCGTGGGCGGCGGCGCCGCTGGCGCCGTGCAGGGCAAACGGGAACTGCCCGCGCAGCTCGGCGGCGCCAGGCAACGCGTGGCGCTCGGCGAACGGGTCGGTTTCGATCAGATACGGGTAGTCGGCCTTGTCCACCCACGGCAGCGAATCCATCGGCAGGCGAAAGCCCATCGGCGAATCACCGGGCAGCAGGTACAGCCGCTCGTCGCGCAGGAACCAGCGGCCAGTGCGCCAGCGCGCGCCATCGCGGGCAATCGGCAGGGTGTAGCCCACGGCGTTGTCCAGGCCGTGCTTGAACACCCGGCGCAGGCGCTCGCGCTCGAGTTCGTCGTCCAGCCGCGAGTCGAAGGGATCAACGTTCACCGGCAACTGGCGCTCGCGCCACAGGTAATACCAGACGTCTTCGTAGCCGGGCAGGATGCAATCGGTGTCCAGGCCCAGCACGCGGGTCAGCGTGTCGATAAAGCGGCTGGCGTCTTCCGGGGTGTAGTGCGAGGGCAGGCGTTCGTCGGCAAACAAGGCCGGGTTGCGCCAGCACGGCTGGCCGTCCTTGCGCCAGTACACCGACAGCGCCCAGCGCGGCAATTGCTCGCCCGGATACCATTTGCCCTGGCCAAAGTGCAAAAAGCCGCCAGCGCCGTAGCGGGCGCACAGCTTTTGCACCAGCTCGGTGGCGTAGCCGCGCTTGGTCGGGCCTTGCGCGCTGGTGTTCCATTCTTCGGCGTCGCGGTCGTGGTCGGCGACAAACGTGGGCTCGCCGCCCATGGTCAGCCGCACATCGTGCGCCACCAGGTCGGCGTCCACCTGGCGGCCCAGGGCGTCGATGGCCGCCCATTGCGCCTCGCTATACGGCAGGGTGACGCGCGGGGATTCCAGCACGCGGCTGACTTCCATCTGGTGCTCGAACGCCACTTCGCACTTGTCCACCGCGCCGCTCACTGGCGCGGCGCTGCCCGGTTCGGGCGAGCAGGCCAGCGGAATATGGCCTTCGCCGGCAAACAGGCCCGAGGTCGGGTCCAGGCCAATCCAGCCGGCGCCGGGCAGGTAGACCTCGCACCAGGCGTGCAGGTCGGTGAAGTCGGCTTCGGCGCCGCTGGGGCCGTCCAGCGATTTGACGTCGGGCTTGAGCTGGATCAGATAGCCGGACACAAAGCGGGTGGCCAGGCCCAGGTGGCGCAGCACCTGCGCCAGCAGCCAGCCAGAATCGCGGCAGGAGCCGCTGGCCAGGGTGAGGGTTTCTTCCGGGGTTTGCACGCCCGGCTCCAGGCGGATCAGGTAGCGGATGGCGTGGTGGATTTTCTGGTTGAGCGCCACCAGGAAGTTCACCGTGCCCACCGGGGTGAGGTCCAGCCCGTCGATAAAGGCTTTCAGCGCCGGGGTCAGCTCGCCCTTGGCCAGATAGGGTTGCAGCTCGTGGCTAAGCTCGGGCGAGTAGGCAAACGGAAACTGCTCGGCGCTGGGCTCCAGAAAAAAGTCAAAGGGGTTGAACACCGACATCTCGGCCACCAGATCGACGGTGATCTTGAATTCGCCGGTTTTTTCCGGGAACACCAGCCGGGCCAGATAATTGGAGAACGGGTCTTGCTGCCAGTTGATGAAGTGGCCGGCCGGTTCGATGTTCAGCGAATAGGACAAAATCGGCGTGCGGCAGTGCGGCGCGGGCCGCAGGCGCACCACATGCGGCGACAGATTGACCAGCCGGTCATAGCGATAGTGGGTCACGTGACGCAGGGCGACGTGAATGGACATGGGGCTCTCCGCAGGGCTAGCGCCCCCGCCGGCGGCGGGGGACGGGATGGTCATTCAGGGCATGGCGGCGCGGGCGTTCAGCCCACCAGAAAATCCTGGCTGATGCGCGCGCCCAGGTCGTTGATGCGCTCCAGAAAATCCGTCAGGTAGGCGTGCATGCCGGTGTGCAGGATGTCGTCGATGCGGCCGTAGCGCAGCTCGGCGTGCATCATGCCGGCGCGGCGTTCGGTTTCGCCGGATTGCTTATTGGCCACCGCCTTGAGGTTGCGCTCCACTTCGGCCAGGCAGGCCAGCAGCGAGCGCGGCATGTCGCCGCGCAAAATCAGCAATTCCGCCACCCGCGCCGGGGTGATGGCGTGGCGGTACACCTTGCGGTAGTTCTCAAACGCCGACAGTGAACGCAGCAGCGAAGCCCAGTGATAGTAATCGCGTTGCAGGCTGTCGTTTTGCTCGTCGCCGTCCACTTGCAGCGCGTCCTGCTCGGCCTGGCGGCGGAAGTTGACGTCCAGAATGCGCGCGGTGTTGTCGGCGCGCTCCAGAAAAGTGCCCAGCCGGGCAAAGTGAAACGCCTCGTCGTTGAGCATGGTGCCAATCAGCACGCCGCGCGACAGGTGCGAGCGAAACTTCACCCACTCAAAAAACTCGCCGGGGGTTTTTTGGTGCACGCCGTTTTTCAGCTGCTGGTTCATTTCCAGCCAGGTGGTGTTAAAGGTTTCCCACAGCTCGGTGGTCAGCGCGCCGCGCACGGCGCGGGCGTTTTCGCGGGCGGCGCGAAAACTGCAATAAATGCTGGACAGATTACTGGTGTCGCTGACCATAAAATCCAGCATGCGGTCAGAGCTGACCTGGTCATGGCGGGCCAGGTAGGCGTCTTTCAGCTCAGACAGGCTCAGCATGGTGTGCCAGACTTCGCCCGGCGTCGAGCCGGCTTGCGGCAGCAGCGAGCTTTGCAGATTGGCGTCCAGCATCCGCGCGGTGTTTTCGGCCCGCTCCACGTAACGGGCCATCCAGAACAGGTGGTCAGCAGTGCTGCTCAACATGGTGTGTTTTCCCTTGGGGGTCGCCGCCCCTGTTTCGCGCGTCGAACAAAACCGTTCTGGCGGGCGGCGCGGCCCTGGCCGCGCGCTGCGCTGGGTTTTGTTCGCCGCGCCTTATTCAGGGCGGCGGGGTGATCAATTCAGTGTGATGAAACACGCGGCGCGGGGCTTAGCCCTCCAGCACCCAGGTGTCCTTGGTGCCGCCGCCTTGTGAGGAATTCACCACCAGCGAGCCTTCTTTCAGCGCCACGCGGGTCAGCCCGCCCGGCACCACCGAGATGCCCTTGCCAGACAGCACAAACGGGCGCAGGTCGATATGGCGCGGGGCAATGCCGGATTCGACAAAGGTCGGGCAGGCCGACAGCGCCAGCGTCGGCTGGGCGATGTAATTGCCTGGCGAGGCTTTCAGCAACTGGCGGAAGTGCTCGATTTCGGCCTGCGTGGCGGCCGGGCCCACCAGCATGCCGTAGCCGCCAGCGCCGTGGACTTCCTTGACCACCAAGTCGGGCAGATTGGCCAGCACATAAGACAGGTCTTCCGGTTTGCGGCACTGCCAGGTGGGCACATTATTCAGAATCGGTTCTTCGCTCAGGTAGAAGCGCACCATGTCCGGCACAAAGGTGTAGATGGCCTTGTCGTCGGCCACGCCAGTGCCGATGGCGTTGGTCAGCGTCACCCGGCCTTCGCGGTACACCGACATCAGCCCCGGCACGCCCAGCGCCGAATCCGGGCGGAAGGCCAGCGGATCGAGAAAATCATCGTCCAGCCGGCGGTAAATCACGTCCACCCGGCGCGGGCCCTGGGTGGTTTTCATGTAGACGGTGTGGTCGTCAACAAACAAATCCTTGCCCTCGACCAGCTCGACGCCCATTTGCTGGGCGAGGAAGGCGTGCTCGAAATAGGCCGAGTTGTAAATGCCAGGGGTGAGCACCACCACGGTGGGGTCGTCCACCCCCACCGGGGCCACCGCGCGCAGCGAATCCAGCAGCACATCCGGGTAGTGGGCAATCGGGGCAATGCGGTTATTGACGAACAGATCAGGGAACAAGCGCATCATCATCTTGCGGTTTTCCAGCATATAGCTGACGCCGGAGGGCACGCGCAGATTGTCTTCCAGCACATAGTAGTCGCCGCTGCCGTCTGCTTTGCCGGCGCGCACCACGTCCACCCCGGCCACGTGGGCGTAGACATCGTTGGGCACGTTCAGCCCGCGCATTTCCGGCCGGTACTGGCTATTGCCCAGAATATATTCCGGCGGCACCACGCCGGCCTTGATGATGGCCTGCTCGTGGTAGACGTCGTGGATGAACATATTCAGCGCGCGCACGCGCTGCTTGAGCCCGGCTTGCAGGGTTTTCCACTCGTGGGCGGGGATGATGCGCGGGATTTGGTCAAACGGAATCAGCCGCTCGGTGCCGGCGTCGTCGCCGTACACCGCAAAGGTGATGCCCACCCGGCGGAAGATCAGGTCGGCTTCCTCGCGCTTGCTGGCCATGAAATTGTCCGGCTGCTGCTTGAGCCAGTCGTGAAACGGCTGGTAGTGCGCGCGCACTTGCTGATCGGCCGTGAACATTTCATCGAAGAGTACGGGCATTCATCGGCTCCTTGTTTATGCTGGAATCTTGGGAACGGAAGGTGAGTGCATATTGATTTAGCAAGATGTGAACCAGCTCGCACGCCCCCGGCAAAATGGCGCTGGGCAGGGTGAATGCACGGCTTTTGCGCGCCATGCACCATCCTGGGCGCTGTTTTGGCGCGGCTTGGCCGTCTGGGGCTGCGGGGTGTGCCGTGGGCGTGCACCATTCTTGTTTATGCATGTGTTTTATTGGTGCATCGGGTGGGCGCGGCAAGCGGTGGGCCGTGCGCGGCGCCGTGCAGCAGCCTGGGGCAGGGCGATCTGGCGGCGCGTCGCCGGGCTGGGCGCGTGTCGGACAATGTTGCGCGGGGCGGATGAACAAAAATTCTCAATATTTTGATTTTGTGATGAATTTTTCATGGCCTTGTCCTTGCTTGCAGAGAGGGTAAAGCGCGACGCTGTGTAAACAAGAGGCCGTGATGAAACACCATCTGGATTGGTCCAGCTACGAAACCGCCGGCCAGGGCGACGCCTACGCCGGCATCCCCGCCACTGGCGGCGATTTTGCCCGCGCCGTGGCGGTGTGCATTGGCGACCGGCTGTGCCAGCGCACGCCCAAGGGGGTGATGTGCCCCAGCTTTCGCGTCAGCGGCGAGATCGCCCACTCGCCGGGGGCGCGGGTGCTGGCGCTGAAGGCGGCGCTGAATGGCGAGCTGGGCGCCGCGCCGTTTGCCGACGCGCGGCTGGCCGAGGCCATGGAGTTGTGCGTGGGTTGCAAGGGCTGCAAGCGCGAATGCGCCAATCAGGTGGACATGGCGGCGATCAAAATCGAATGGCAGGCGCAGCGCAACGCCGCCCTGGGCGTCAGCCGCCGCGACCAGCTGTTTGCCGGCCTGCCGCGCCTCTTGCATCGGCGGCCGTGGCTGGGCGCGCTGATTGGCTGGCGCAACCGCAGCCCGCTGCTGGCGCAGCTGGGCGAGCGCTGGCTGGGGGTGGCCGCCTCGCGCCAGCTGCCGCAGCCTGCGGCGCGGCCGTATTTGCCGCCAGCGATTGCGCCCGTCCTGGGCGAGCGCAGCGTGTTTTTGTTGGTGGACACCTTTGCCGGGCTGTTTCAGCCGCACATCGCCATGGCGGCGCAGGCGGTGCTGCACGCCGCCGGCTATCAGGTGCATGTGCTGCGCCCGCTGGCCGACGACGCCGAGCCGGCGCGGCCGCTGTGCTGTGGCCGCACGTATCTGTCCTTGGGCCAGGTGGACGCCGCGCGCGAAGAAGCCCGCCGGCTGCACGCCGCGCTGGCGCCAGCGCTGGCCAGCGGCGCGCCGATTGTCGGGCTGGAGCCGTCGTGCATCCTGTCTTTGCGCGATGATCACCTCAAGCTGGGCCTGGGCGAGGACGCCCGTCAGGTGGCGCGCCAGGTGTTTCTGTTTGAAGAATTCATCGCCCGCGAGCACGACCGCAAGCGGCTGCGCTGGCAGCTCAAACCCTGGACGCAGCCGCCGATGCTGGTGCACGGCCATTGCCACCAGAAAGCCGTGGGGGCGATGAAATCCCTGCGCAAGGTGCTGCGTTTGATTCCGGGCTGCCAGTTTGAGTTTATCGACGCCAGCTGTTGCGGCATGGCCGGCAGCTTTGGCCTGGACGCCGAGCACGCCGATATTTCGCGCGCCATGGCCGAACTGGATTTGCTGCCGGCGCTGCGCGCCGCGCCCGACGCGCCGGTGCTGGCCAATGGCTTTTCCTGCCGTCATCAGATCGAAGAAGGCTGTGGCCGCGCGCCCCGGCATATTGCCCAGTGGCTGGCTGAGGCCTTGGCTTCGCCGGAGCCATTGCTTGAGTCAGCCGGTTGAGCCGATCGCGGCTTGTTTCCCTGTTTTTCATCTGGTCTGGAGCCCGCCATGAGCAGCACTGACGTGAATTTGTCCGCCGCCGAAGCGCGCAACTACCACCTGCGCAGCAAACACCATATGCAGCGCTACGCCGAAGGCCCCGGCCAGCTGGACTGGGACGCCCAGCCGGCGCCGTTTCGCCAGTTTGCCGGCGCGCCCACCCTCAAGCTGCCGTTTTGTGCGGCGGACCAAGACCGCCCGTTTGCCGAGCTGACGCAGCCGCACCCGGCGCCGCTGCCGGTGACGCTGGCCAATGTCGCCGCGCTCTTGCAACTGAGCCTGGGTTTGTCGGCCTGGAAAAGCTGGCAGGGCAGCCGCTGGGCGCTGCGCAACAATCCCTCGTCCGGCAATCTGCATCCGGTGGAAGGCTATCTATTGGCGCGCGGCGTGCCCGGCCTGGCCGATGGCGTGCACCATTACGACCCGCTGGCGCACGCGCTGGAAGGCCGCGCACTGACCGCGCCCAGCGCCGCGCCGTGCTGGCTGGCGGTGGGGCTGAGTTCGGTGATGTGGCGCGAGGCGTGGAAATACGGCGAGCGGGCGTTTCGGTATTGTCAGCTGGATATTGGCCACGCCATGGCGGCGTTTGGCTACGCCGCCGCCAGCCTGGGTTGGACGGTGGCGGCGCAGCCGCTGGCCAGCGGTGAGCTGGCGGCGCTGCTGGGGCTGGATCGGGAGAGCGACTACCCCAGCGGCCGCTACGCCTACACCGAAGACGAAGAACCGGAAGTCCTGCTGTGGCTGGGCGCGCCGGGGGTGACGCCGCCGCCGGGCGCCGCCGCGCTGGCGGATTGGCTGGGCGCGGCGGTCTGGCAGGGCCAGCCCAGCGTGATCGACCCCCAGCCCGGCTACCGCTGGCCAGTGATCGACCGCGTGGCGGTGGCCACCCGCGTCCATGAGGCGCCGCCAGCAGGCTGGACGCCCACGCCGGGCCAGCTGTCGCCCACCCCGTCGCCGCACGCCAGCCCGGTCAGCGCGCAGACGTTGATCCAGCAACGGCGCAGCGGCCAGCGTTATCAGCCGCGCCACGCCATGCCGGCGGCGGATTTTTACCGGCTGTTGCAGGCGCTGCTGCCCCACGAGGGCGCGCCCTGGCATGTGCCGGCCATGGCCCCGGCGGTGCATTTGCTGCTGTGCGTGCTGCGGGTGGACGGGCTCAGCCCGGGTTTGTATTTGCTGCCGCGCCAGCCCGGCCGGGTGACGCAGTGGCCAGAGCTGGCGCTGCATTTTCCTGAGCGTGCGCCGGTCAGCGCGCTGCACCCGGATTGCCCGCGCGGCCTGGGCCTGCTGCGGCTGCGCACGCTGGAGTTGCCCGAGGCGCAGCGCTTTATGCGCGCGCTGTGCTGTCATCAGGACATCGCCTCAACCGGCGCATTCACCGTGGCCATGCTCGGCGAATTCGACGCCACCCTGGACGCACATGGCGGTCACGGCTACCGGCTGTTGCTGCGCGAAGCCGGGCAGATTGGCCAGGCGCTCTATCTGGAGGCCGAAGCCGCCGGCTTGCGCGGCACCGGCATTGGCTGTTTTTTTGACAACACCTTGCACGGCGCGCTGGGCCTGAACGACGCGCGTCTGCAAACCTTGTATCACTTTACCGTCGGCCTGCCGGTGGTGGACGCGCGGGTGGAAACCACGCCGCCCTACCCGGACGCTGACCTCACCGAAAGGCCGTGATGACCCCCGAATTGCGTGAATTTTTATTGGAGCATGGTTTTCCGCTGGACGACCCGGACGCCCCCGGCGCCAATGGCCTGACGCCGTTGATGCGCGCCGCCAAGCTGGGGCGCATCGAGCTGATCGACCCCTTGCTGGCGCATGGCGCGCGGGTGGACGTGCTCAATCAGGATGGCTGCAATGCGCTGTGGCTGGCCTGCTACCACGGCGACCCGGCGCTGGTGCGCAAGCTGGTGGCGGTGGGCGCGCCGATTGACCAGCAAAACGGCAACGGCGCCAGCTGTTTGATGTATGTGTCGTCCAATGGCAAGGCCGAGCTGGTGGAGGTGTTGCTGGAACTGGGCGCGGACCCGACGCTGAAGAATTTTGACGACTGGACTGCGCTGGATCTGGCTGCGTCGCCAGGGTGTTTGCGGGCCTTGCGCAAGCGGCGGCCATAGCATTGGCCTTGCCACTATGGACGTCTTGATGTGCTTGTGGTCATATTCGGTCTGGCAGCATGCCAGGCACACTCGAATAAAAAGCCGCCCGGGCCGGGCGGCTTTTTCGCGGCTAAGCGTCGTTCACAACACGCAGTTCAGCGTTCCTGGCCAGGCGCACGAATCAGTACGGCAAGGTCGGGCAACACGCCATGAGGGGGTTGTTAGCCGCTCTCATTCGGGTTAGCCCCCCGTCTTGGCCATGATGCGCACCACCTTGCCAGGTTGTTCGCGAAACTCATGGCGCTCGGGTTTGAGTTCGATGGCGTCGCGAATCACATTTTCCAGCTCGGTGTCGCTGATGCCGGCGCGCAAGAGCGGGCGCAGCGCCACGCTTTCTTCTTGACCCAAACACATATACAAGGTGCCATCCACCGACAGGCGCACGCGGTTGCAGGTGGCGCAAAAGTGCTGGGAAATCGGCGAAATCACCCCCAGGGTAAAGCGGCCATCGGCCGTGGCCCAATAACGCGCCGGCCCGCCGCCCAGGCTGACGGTTTGCGGGCGCAAATCAAACCGCGCCCGCAAGCGCGCCAGCACGCCTTGTGCGTCCAGATAGCCGACGCTGCGGCCAGAATCGCCCATCGGCATGGCTTCAATCAGCCGCAAGATAAAGCCGTGTTCGATGCAGAACGCCACCATGGATTCCACATCCTGATCATTCACTCCCGGCAGCAGCACCATATTCAGCTTGATGGGCGTCAGCCCGGCCGCCTTGGCGGCTTTCAGCCCGTCCAGCACCTGCGGCAGGCTATCGCAGCCAGTGACCTCGGCCATGCATTCGCGGCGCAGCGAATCCAGGCTGACATTCACCCGCCCCACCCCGGCTGCCTTCAACGGCCCGGCCAGCCGCGCCAACTGGGTGCCATTGGTGGACACCGACAAATCGCGCAGGCCCGGCAAGGCCGCCAGCCGCGCGGCCAGATCCACCACGCCCCGGCGCAGCAAGGGCTCGCCGCCGGTCAGCCGCACCCGCCGGGCGCCAAGCCGCACAAACGCGCCAATCACCCGTTCGATCTCGGCAAACGTCAGCCAGTCCTCCGGCTCGGCAAAGTCTTTGAACCCCTTGGGGATGCAGTAGCTGCAACGCAAGTCGCAGCGGTCGGTGACCGATAAGCGCACATATTCCACGGCCCGGCCAAAACGGTCTTGCAGCATGTTCCGACTCCGGATGACTGATAGACCGATGATAGGCCAGCGCCGGCCACGCCACAGTCGGCCATCGGCAGGGTGGGGGATTAGCCATTGGAACTAGGGCGGGCTGCCGGCGAGGCGGCCATGCCCCACCCGCTCACCCAAACGGACTAGCCCCGCTAGTTCCAAAAACCCCGCTGCGCCCACTGTTCGGCCAATGGGCGGGTGGGCGGCCGGCTCGTAAGCTCGAACCATGATTGATCACCAAAGGAAGCATCATGGCTTCGGACCCCGCACACGCCGGCAATGCCCGGCAATGGTCGGTGCTGGCCGTCAGCACTTTGTCATTCACCGTGTGTTTCATGGTGTGGATGATGTTTGGCGTCGTCGGCATTCCGCTCAAACAACAACTCGGCCTGAATGAAACCGAATTCGGCATCCTCGCCGCCACCCCGGTGCTGACCGGCTCGCTGGTGCGCGTGCCGCTGGGCATCTGGACCGACCGCTTTGGCGGGCGCGTGGTGTTTTTCTTGCTGATGCTGTCCACCGTATTGCCGATTTATCTGATGGAGTACGCCACCGCCTACTGGCATTTTCTGGCCATTGGCCTGTTTGTCGGCCTGGCCGGCGGCTCGTTTTCGGTGGGCACGCCGTATGTGGCGCGCTGGTTTTCCCGCGACAAGCAAGGCCTGGCCATGGGCGTGTTTGGCGCGGGCAACTCGGGCGCGGCGGTGAACAAATTCGCCGCCCCGGCGCTGATTGCCGCTGGCGGCTGGATGCTGGTGCCCAAGGTGTACGCCGGGGTGATGCTGGTGACGGCGA
>ERZ650306.918-NODE-918-length-17482-cov-12.311184_pt1 | contig 17482 bp, 8 predicted proteins | sample MGYA00376242_ERZ650306 | MGnify/ENA primary metagenome ERZ650306 (study PRJEB26733, sample SAMN07839244) | wastewater metagenome | biome: urban; feature: wastewater treatment plant; material: waste water | place: USA: North Carolina | collected 2016-03-31 ... | reverse complement strand
CCACCACCCACAAGACCCTGCGCGGTCCACGTGGCGGCCTGATCCTGGCTCGCGCCAATGCCGACATCGAGAAGAAGCTGAACTCTGCCGTATTCCCAGGCGCCCAAGGTGGCCCTGGCCAGTGCTGGTAAGCCATTGCCCCGCCCCGCCAGGGGCGGTGGGCGCAGCGCCCATGGCACGCTGTGGATAACTCTGGGGGCCAGCATGGGTGCAGAAATCCACTTATCCACAGCAGTGGGTGGCCGACGTAAGTTATCCCCAATTCAGGTACACCACGCGCCCGTCGCCAAACACAGCTTTTAGTGAACGCTAACTATTTGAAAAAACATCAAAAAAATGACTTATCCACAGTCTTGGGGTCTGCCTACTACTACCACTATCCTAAAAAATTAGAAGAGAGGACTAACTTTGTTGGGCAAAAAAGAAAGTTCTTCAGCCCACTTCAGGCATCCAGACGATGCATGGGCATCTGAAACAGCCCACAGACAAGAAAAACCCCGCTGCAGCAGCACGCCACAGCGGGGGAGAGACGCAAGAAGGCAAGTTATCCACACAAGGCATGGTTCTTGCGCAATGAACCAGGCCCTGCAAACCTGACGAGGTCAGGGATGCGGATGTGAACGAGAGTTAGCGCGGCTGCGCCGCCAGCCCTTGGCGCCGCTGGAAAACGAAATCATCCTGGTGCAAAGCCAGGGCATGGGCCAGTGGCTGAAGCTGGCGCTGGCCGGCGCCGATGGCGTCAGCGCGGCGGTGAGCATGCAGCTGCCGTCGCAGTTTTTGTGGCGCGCTTACCGCGATGTGCTGGGGCCGGATGCCGTGCCGGCCGATTCGCCGCTGGAGCGGCGCACCCTGGTGTGGCGCCTGATGCGGCTGTTGCCGGCCTTAAGCGCCGGGCCGGAGTTTGCCGTGCTGCGCGGTTTTCTGGCCGGCGACGACGACGGCCGCAAGCTGTTTCAGCTGGCCGGCAAGCTGGCGGAGCTGTTTGACCAATACCAGGTGTACCGCGCCGACTGGCTGGCCGACTGGCAAGCCGGGCGCGATGGCCTGGCGCAGGCGGACGGGCAGTGGCGGGCGCTGACGGATGACGACCGCTGGCAGCCGGCGCTGTGGCGCGCGCTGCTGGCCGATATTGCCGCCGACGGCCATCAGGACATCGGCCGCGCGCAGATTCACCAGCAGTTTTTGCAGGCGCTGGCCGCCGCCCCGAGCCGCCCGCCGGCCTTGCCGCGCCGGGTGGTGGTGTTTGGCATTTCTGCCCTGCCGCAGCAGGCGCTGGCCGCGCTGGCGGCGCTGGGCCGCCACTGCCAGGTGATTCTGGCGGTGCACAACCCCTGCCAGCATTACTGGGGCGATCTGGACGACCCGAAAACCATCGCCCGCCGCCTGGCGCGGCGCGGCGCCGGCGCGCTGCCCAGCCGCGACAGCCTGTACGCCGACAACCAGCCGCTGCTGGCCGCCTGGGGCCGGCATGGCCGGGATTTTCTGGCGCTGCTGGACCAATACGACCAGCCCGAGCGCTATCAGCCGCAACTGGCCAGCCAGGGCCAGCGCATTGATTTATTCACCGAGCCAGACGCCAGCCGGCTGCTGGGTCAGCTGCAACACGGCATTTTTGATCTCACCCCGCCGCCGGCCTCGCCCGAGGCGCGCCAGCCGGTGGCGGCGGACGATGACTCGCTGTGTTTTCACCTTGCCCACAGTCGCCAGCGCGAAGTGGAAATCCTGCACGACCAATTGCTGGCCTATTGCGAGGCGGCGCAGGCTGCCGGCGCGCCGCTGGCGCCGCGCGATATTGTGGTGATGACGCCGGACGTGGCCGCCTACGCGCCGCATGTGCGCGCAGTGTTTGGCCGCATTCCGCCCGGCGACCCGCGCCATTTGCCGTTCACCCTGGCCGACCGGCGCGCGCGCGACAGCTCGCCGCTGTTGCGCGCGCTGGATGCGCTGCTGGCCAGCCCGCACGCGCGCTTTACCGTCAGCGAGGTGTTTGACCTGCTGGACGCGCCAGCGCTGGCGCGCCGCTTTGGCCTGCAAGCCAGCCAGCTGCCGGCCTTGCGCCAGTGGGCGGAACAGGCCGGCGTGCGCTGGGGGCTGGACGCCGACCAGCGCGCCCAACTCAATCTGCCCGACGGCCTGAACCAAAACAGCTGGGCGTTTGGCCTGGAGCGGCTGCTGTTGGGCTATGCGGTGGGCGATGGCGACGCCTGGGATGGCCGCATCCAGCCCTGCGACGAGGCCGCCGGCCTGGAAGTGGCCGCGCTGGGGCCGCTGGCGCAGCTGGTGGACGCCTTGCGCCGCTGGTCGCGCGTGCTGGCCGAGCCCGCCGCGCCTGCGCAATGGGGCGAGCGCCTGCGCCAGCTGATGGCGGATTTTTTGCTGCCGGACGACGACCACGAGCGGCGCATGCTGCTGCGGCTGGACAGCGCGCTGGAAGACTGGCTGAGCGCCTGCGCCGACGCCGGGCTGCACGCCGCGCTGCCGCTGGCGGTGGCGCGCGAAGGCTGGCTGGCCGGGGTGGACGAAGCGGCGCCGTCGCAGCAGTTTTTGGCGGGCGCGGTGAATATCTGCACGCTGATGCCGATGCGGGCGATTCCGTTTCGTGTGGTGTGCCTGTTGGGCATGAACGACGGCGATTATCCGCGCCGCCAGCCGCCCAGCGACTTTGACCTGATGGCGCGCCCGTATGGCCAGCGCCCCGGCGACCGCGCCCGCCGCGACGACGACCGCTATCTGCTGCTGGAAGCGCTGCTGTCGGCGCGCGAACGCCTGCACATCAGCTGGGTGGGGCGCAGTGTGCGCGACAACAGCCCGCTGCCGCCGTCGATGCTGATTGGCCAGCTGCGCGACGCGCTGGCCGCCGGCTGGCGGCTGGCCGACGACCCCGAGGCCAGCGGCGAGCGCCTGCTGGCGGCGCTCAGCTGTGAACACCCGCTGCAACCGTTCAGCCCGCGCTATTTCAGCGGCGAAGACCCCCGGCTGTTCACCTACGCCAGCGAATGGCGCGCCGCCCACGACCGCGCCGACGCCGCCCCCACGGCGCTGCCGCCGGCCGCGCCGGCCGTCACCCTGGTGGGCGTCACCGAGCTGGCGCGGCTGCTGCGCCGGCCGACCGCGCATTTTTTTCAGCGCCGGCTGCGGGTGAACTTTGCCAACGCCGACGACAGCCTGCTGGAGCACGAGCCCTTCGAGCTGTCTGGCCTGGATGGCTACGCGCTGCGCGAGCGGCTGTTTGCCGCGCTGCGGCGCGGCGCGCGCGATGGCCTGTCGGCCGAGGCGGTGTGCGCCGCCGAGCTGGCGCGCTGGCAACGCGAAGGCGTGCTGCCGCTGCAAGCCGCCGAGGCGCGCTTTGCCGCGCTGGCCGAGCAAGTCACCCCGGTGTGGCAAGCCTGGCAGGCGCAGGCCGCGCACTGCCCGGCGCGGCCTGCGCGCGAAATCAGCCTGAACCTGGCGCACGGCCTGCAACTGGAAGACTGGGTGCGCGAGCTGCACGACAGCGAGGCCGGCCTGTTGCGGCTATTGGCCCTGCCGCACCCGCTGCGCCACAGCGGCGGCTGGCGCGCCGAGCGCCTGCTGGCGCCGTGGCTGGCCCACCTGGCGGTGAACGCCGACCACACCCCGCTGCGCACCTGCCTGCTGGCCAGCGACGACGGCGAACATGGCCCGCTGTGCTGGCCGGCCCTGCCCGCAGAACAGGCGCAAAGCCTGCTGGCCAGCGTCGCCGAGGCCTGGCGCGCCGGGCTGGATGCGCCGCTGCCGCTGGCCTGCAAAACCACGCTGGCCTATCTGCAATACCGATTGCGCCACGCCGACGACGAGCCGGAGGAGGTTGAAGCCGCCGCCTGGCAGGCCGCCAGCCAGACCTTTATCGGCGGCTGGAATCTGCGCGGCGAAGTGGACGACGACCCCTATCTGGCCCGCGCCTACCCCGACTGGCCGGCGCTGCTGGCCGGCGGCGAGCGCGCCCGCGACTGGGCCGAGCGCCTGTATCTGCCCCTGCTGCACGCCACCCTGTCGCCCAAGGAATGTTTGTGATGAGCCAGCCGCTGAACCCCTTGACCCTGCCGCTGTCCGGCAGCTGGCTGATTGAGGCCAGCGCCGGCACCGGCAAAACCTACACCCTGGCCGCGCTGTATGTGCGGCTGGCGCTGGGCCACGGCCCGGACGATGGCGCGCGGCTGCCGGCGCTGAGCCCCAGCCAGATTCTGGTGATGACCTTTACCGAAGCCGCCGCCGGCGAGCTGCGCGACCGCATCCGTCAGCGGCTGACCGGCCTGGCCGACTGGCTGCGCCGCGACGCCCCGGCCGCCGAAGCCGACGCCTTCAGCCTGGGTTTGCTGGCCAGCCTGGACGAAGCCGACGGCCTGGGCCGCGAACAAGCGGCGCGGCGGCTGGCGCTGGCGGCGGATTTGCTGGACGACGCGGCGATTTCCACCATCCACAGCTGGTGCTTGCGCATGCTGCGCGAGCACGCGCTGTACAGCGGCAATCTGTTTGACGAAAGCCTGGACAGCGACGACGGCGCGCGCTACGCCGACAGCGTGCGCGACTACTGGCGCACCTTTGTCTATCCGCTGTCCGACGCCGACTTTGCCGCCGTGGCCGTGCACTGGGCCACCCCGGACCAACTGGCCGACGCCCTGCGCCCGCTGCTGGGCGAACTGCCTGAGCCGCCCGCCGTCTGGCGTGGGCCGCTGGCGCTGGCGCGCGGGCGTCAGCACAGCCTGCAAGAAGCCGCCGCGCTCAAAACCGGCTGGCCTGAGCGGGTGGCGGAACTGCGCGCGCGCTTTGCCGACTGGCAGGCGGCCAAGGCGTATAACGGCAACCGCCTGCGCGCCGCCACCCTGGCCAAACTGCTGGACGCGCTGGAGGCCTGGGCCAGCCAGCCGCATCTGGCGCAGCTGGACGACAGCCTGGACTGGAGCCGCTTGTCGCCAGACTTCTTGGCGGACATCTGGAAAGGCGACGGCCCGCCGCCGTGCGAGCCGCTGAGCGCGCTGGCGACGCTGCACACCCAGCTGGCGGCGCTGACGCCGTTTCACCATGGCGTGCTGGCGCACGCCAGCCAGTGGCTGGGCCGCGTGCTGGACGCGCACAAGCGCCGCGAAGCGGTGATGGATTTTGACGACCTGCTGATTCGCCTGGACCAGGCCTTGCAGACCGACGCCAGCCACCCCGACCCCGAGCAGCGCGGCCGGCTGGCGGCGGCCATTCGCCAGCAGTTTCCGGCGGCGCTGGTGGATGAGTTTCAGGACACCGACCCGCGCCAGTACCGCATCCTCGATGCGCTGTACCAGGTGGCCGCGCCGCACCCCGGCACGCTGCTGGCGATGATTGGCGACCCCAAACAGGCGATTTACGCCTTTCGCGGCGGCGATATTTTTACCTACCTCACCGCCCGCGCCGCCGCCCACGGCCGCCATGTCACCCTGGACACCAATTTCCGCTCCACCGAGGCCATGGTGGCGCGGGTGAACGCCATGTTCGCCCGCGCCGAGGCCCGCCCTGGCGGCGCATTTGCCTTTGCCGACGACGCGGGCGCGCCGCTATTGCCGTTTCAGCCGGTGCGCGCCGCCGGCCGGCGGGAAACCCTGCACCACCAGGGCGCGCCGCTGGCGGCCTTGCAGGTGTGGCTGGACGCCGAGCCGCTGAACGCCGCCAGCTACCGCGAACGCATGGCCGAGCGCTGCGCCGCCCAGGTGTGCGCGCTGCTGGCCGGCGCGCAAGCCGGCGACACCGGCTTTGCCGACGCCGACGGCGGCTGGCGCGCGCTCACCGCCGCCGACATCGCCATCCTGGTGCGCGACGGCGGCGAGGCAAAAAGCGTGCGCGCGGCGCTGACTCGACGCGGCATCCAGAGCGTGTATCTGTCCGACCGCGATTCGGTGTTCGCCAGCCGCGAAGCCGCCGACCTCTTGCACTGGCTGCGCGCCTGCGCCGAACCCACCCAAGAGCGCTGGGTGCGCGCCGCGCTGGCCACCGCCACGCTGGACCTGCCCTACGCCCGGCTGGACGCGCAAAGCGAGGCCGGCGCGCGCGACTGGGACGCCGAAGTCGAACGCTTTGTCGCGCTGAACGCCTGCTGGCGGCGGCAAGGCGTGCTGCCCATGCTGCGCCAGCTGCTGCACCGCTTTGATGTGCCGGCGCGCTGCCTGGCGCGCGACGGCGGCGAACGCGCGCTGACCAACCTCTTGCACCTGGCCGAGCTTTTGCACGCCGACGCCGAGCTGCTGGACGGCGAACACGCGCTGATCCGCCGCCTGGCCGAGCGCATCGCCCGGCCCGATCGCGGCGGCGACGAGCGCATTGTCCGCCTGGAAAGCGACGCCGGCCTGGTGCGGGTGGTGACCATCCACAAATCCAAGGGCCTGGAATATCCGCTGGCCATGCTGCCGTTTGCCGCCAGCTACCGGCCGGTGGACGGCGCGCGGCTGCCGGCCTATCGCTATCACCAAAAAGACGGCGACGCCTATCGGCCGGCGCTGTCGCTGTTCAAGCGCGAAGACGAGCGCCTGGCGCAAGACCGCGAGCGCCTGCAAGAAGACCTGCGGCTGTTTTATGTGGCGGTCACCCGCGCCCGCCACGCGCTGTGGCTGGGCATCGCCCCGCTCAGGCGCGGGCGCGGCAAGAGCAACACCCTGCACGAAAGCGCGCTGGGCCACCTGCTCAACGGCGGCGCGCCCATCGACGATGCCGCCGTGCCGGCGCTGTGCCGCGACTGGCTGGACGCCGAACACGCCGCCGCCAGCGAACTGGCCTGGGCCGAGCTTGACCCCAGCCTGGCCCCGGCGCGCCTGCCGCCGCCCGCCGACGCCCCGGCGCTGGCCGCCGCTCGCGCCTGCCGGCTGCGCCCGCCCGCACCCTGGCGCATCAGCAGCTATAGCGGGCTGACCCTGCGCCTGGACGCCGAGGCCGCGCCGCTGGCCGAATCCGCCCATGACGACGTGGCCCAGGAAGCCCAGGCCGACGCCGAGCGCGAGCCGGCCAGCGCCGTGGGCGGCCTGCCGGCGCTGCTGAATGCGCTGCCGCCCGGCGCCGCCAGCGGCGTGTTTGTGCACAGCCTGCTGGAATGGATGGCGCACACCGGCTTTGCCGCCGTGGCCGCCAACCCGTCGGCGCTGCGCGACCGCGTGGCGCGCGGCTGCGCGCTGCGCCAATGGCCGCAACTGATCGACCCGCTGACCGAACAACTGCTGGCCTGGCTGCACACCCCGCTGGGCCTGCCCGGCGCGCCGGCCACCCTGGCCGGGCTGGGCGCCTATCAGGCCGAACTGGAATTCTGGTTTGCCGCCCAGCAGCTGCCGCTGCCGGCGCTGGACGCCCACACCCGCGCCATGCTGCTGCCCGGCCTGCCGCGCCCGGCGCTGGCCGCCGACACGCTCAACGGCATGCTCAAAGGCTTTGCCGACCTGGTGCTGTGTCACGACGGCCGCTATTACGTGGTGGATTACAAAACCAACTGGCTGGGCCCGCTGCGCGCCGACTACGCCCCGGCCGCGCTGGCCGCGCCGCTGGCCGAGTCGCGCTACGACCTGCAAGCGGCGATTTATCTGCTGGCGCTGCACCGCCACCTGCGCGAACGCCTGCCCGACTACCAGTGCGAACGCCACCTGGGCGGCGCGCTGTATCTGTTTTTGCGCGGCTGGGACGGCCACGGCCACGGCGTGTGGCATGCCTGCCCCAGCGCCGCCGAGATGGACGCGCTGGACCAGCTGTTTGCCGGAGCCCCCGCATGAGTCCCCGCCGTATTTGCCCGCCTGCCGCCAAGGATGCGCCATGACCCACCCCGCCCCGCTGCTGGACATCCAGCCCCTGCTCGACGACTGGCTGGCGCGCCGCTGGCTGCGGCCGCTGGACGTGCGCTTTGCCGCGTTTTTGGCCGAGCTTGACCCCGACGCCGACCCGCGCGTGTGGCTGGCCGGCGCCTTGGCCAGCCACCAGCTGGGGCGTGGCCACCCCTGCCTGGATTTGCGCGCGCTGGGCCAGCACGCCTCGCTGGAAGACGCGCTGGGCCTGCCGCCAGAAGGCGCGCCGCGCGCCGCGAATGCGCTCATGCCGCCCGCGCTGTGGCCGTGGCCGGCCGCCGCCACGCCCTTGCTGGCCGAGGCGGACGCCGACGCCGGCCGCGCCTCGCCGCTGGTGCGCGACGGCGCGCGGCTGTATCTGCGCCGCTATTGGCAATACGAACAAGACGTGGCCGCCGCGCTGTGCGCCCGCGCCGCGCCACTGAGCGCCGCCGCGCAACCCACGCTGCCCGACTGGCTGCGCGCCAGCGGCGCCAAGCCCGACTGGCAAACCCTGGCCTGCGCGCTGGCGCTGCGCGGCCGGCTGACCTTGATCACCGGCGGCCCCGGCACCGGCAAAACCACCACCGTGGTGCGCGTGCTGGCGCTGCTGCAACACCAGGCCATCGCCGCTGGCGCGCCGCCGTTGCGCCTGCGCCTGGCCGCGCCCACCGGCAAGGCCGCCGCCCGGCTGAGCGAATCGCTGGAATCCGCCCGCCAGCGCCTGGTGGGCCTGGCCCCGGACGAGGTGCTCACGCACATCCCGCTGACCGTCAGCACCGTGCACCGCCTGCTGGGCAGCCGCCCGGACAGCCGGCATTTTCGCCATCACCGCGAAGCGCCGCTGCACGCCGACGTGGTGGTGGTGGACGAAGCCTCGATGATTGATCTGGAAATGATGGCCGCGCTGCTGGATGCGCTGCCGGAACACGCCCGGCTGATCCTGCTGGGCGACAAAGACCAGTTGGCCTCTGTCGAAGCCGGCGCCGTGCTGGGCCAGCTGTGCGCCCACGCCGATGCCGGCGGCTACCGCCCCGACACCCTGAACTGGCTGGCCGCCGCCGCCGACGGCGCGGATCTGGGCCCCTACGCCGCCCGCCCCGAACTGGCCGCGCCGCCCTTGGCCGACTGCACGGTGATGCTGCGCCACTCGCACCGCTTTGACGCCAGCAGCGGCATCGGCCAACTGGCGCAAGCCGTGCGCCAGGGCGCCGAGCTGGGCGCGCTGTGGGGCCGCTACGCCGACATCCGCTGTCTGCGCCTGCACGGCGAACACGACGCCCAGCTGGATCAACTTTTGCGCAACGGCTATCAAGCCATGCTGCACGCCGTGCGCCAACGCCCAGCCGCCGACGCCGCCCCAGCCGATTGGGACGCCTGGGCGCAACACGCCCTGCGGGTGTTTGCCGGTTTTCAGCTGCTCACCCCGCTGCGCCGTGGCCCCTGGGGCGTGGCCGGCCTGAACGCCCGCGCCGAACAGGTGCTGGCCGCCGCCGGCCTGATCCAGCCCGAACGCGAATGGTATCCCGGCCGCCCGGTGATGCTCACCCGCAACGACCCCACCCTGGGCCTGATGAACGGCGACGTCGGCCTGACCGTGCTGGACGCCCGCCAGCAACTGCGGGTGATCTTCGCCCAAGCCGGCGCCGTGCGCTGGATCTCGCCGCTGCGCCTGCCCGACGTGGACACCGTGTTCGCCATGACCGTGCACAAATCACAAGGCTCGGAATTCACCCACGCCGCCCTGATCCTGCCCGACCACCCCAGCCCCCTGCTCACCCGCGAACTCGCCTACACGGCGATTACCCGCGCCAAGGCGGAATTTACTTTACTGGAGGCAAAAGAAGGGATGCTGGCGCTGGCGGCGGGGACGGAGACGAGGAGGCAGAGTGGGTTGGGGGAGAGGGTGGAGGGGTTGAGAGGGGCTTATACTGGTCGCGTTTTTTCAAACACCCTGCAGGTTCAAGTTTGAACCGGTATTTGCTGCTTTGCCGATGGTGTACCGAGTCGGCATGTTCGAAAAGATGAGGTCTTGCTCGTATCCCTTTGATACAATGCGAAAAGCCCGCCAAAAGGCGGGCTTTTCTAAACTACATCGTATGTCCCTGAGGGCGGTTTCCCACAATCCCCAGTGGCTAGTCCCATCATGGTAGCTCAACACGACAATGGCTTCAAGCGCGCCGCCGACATCACCAGTCATCCCGCCGACCGTACAAGAACTTGCGGTTAAAAACGCCTTGTCCCACCCTCGAATCAGCACTTACGAGGCGGCGACAACCGTGCTCCCTCCGGTGCGCGGGGCGCTTGAGCTGTATGACTGGAACGCTCAGGTTTCAGCTGCATTTCTCGCGCCCCTTCACCTTTGTGAAGTCGTCATCAGAAACGCGGTTGCGGGTGCCATTGCCGCCGTATACCGCCCCCTGTAGCCATGGCACGCTGACGTCACCGCATGGTTTCTCCCGTTCTGACAGCACCGGATTGTCAAATTAAATCTGAACTTCTACACATGGCGACGTCGAGCCTATTCAAACATCTCCAGCATCACCCCATGCCACACCTTGGGCTCAATCTCACCCAAGCGCCCAAGCAAGCGCGCTTTGTCCACACAACGCAGTTGATCTAGCAAAATGCGCGCGGGACGGCCATTGAACAGCACTTCGGGCCGACAGCCCAAGGGCTGTCCTTTGCTGGTGAGCGGCGCCACAATCACCCGTGGCAGCATGGCGTTCATGTCATCAGGCGACACCACCAAGGCGGGACGGGTTTTCTGGATTTCACTGCCCACGGTAGGGTCCAGATTCACCCAAAACACGTCACCACGCCGGATCAAGGCGCTGGTTTTCACCATTCCCATGCCTCGCTGTCTGCATCTGGGGGCAATTGCTGCCAGACATCCACATCGTCTTCGGCACGGTAGCCGTCAAACCAACCTGCTCGGGGTTGCTGAACAGGCTCGATCACAATTTTTTTGCCTTCCAGATGCAGTTCGATTTCATCCTGGATGCCACATTCTGCCAATAAGGGAGCAGGAATCAACACCCCTTGTGAGTTACCGATACGTCTGAGTGTCGTGCGCATGTCTGCCTCCTGAGGGCCCGCAAGTAATAACTTTGTTAGTACACCACAACTTCACCACAAAACCAAGCACACGCCAGCATCAAACATCGCATGAATAGATTATTTTAGCAGAATCTGATTATATATCAACAGCTTGGCGGTTTTTAGCCGCCGGACGTGAATAGATACTCCACCCCCGCCTCAGCCTGGCCGCCTAGCCCGCCACCCGCCCATACAAAGCCAGCCAGGCGTCTTCCAGTTGGCGGGCAAAGCCGGCCGGGTCCATCAGTGGCGAGGCTTGCATGCGCGCGCGCAGGCTGTGGCGCAGGGTGTTCAGGTGTTCGGGCTGGCTGGCCAGTTGCTGGGCGATGCGCAGGTAGTCGTGTTCGTCGCGGGCGGCCAGTTCGGGCAGGCCGATGGCGGCCAGCAGCGCCCAGGTTTGCCGGCTGACCGGGGTGGCGCCGGGCCAGGTGAGCACGGGCACGCCCATCCACAGCGCTTCGCAGCTGGTCAGCCCGCCAGTGAAGGGAAAAGGGTCCAGAGCGATGTCGATGTCGGCGTATTCATGCAGCAGGTCGGCATGAAACGACGCGCCCCGGCAGCTTACCCGCGCCGGGTCGATGCCGTGTTCGGCAAAGGTATTGACCACGCGCTGGCGCAGGCCGGCGTCGATCAGCGTGCGCCATTTCAGCAGCAGGCGGGCGTGGGGGATGGCGTGCAGCAGGCGTGCCCACAGCGCCAAGACGGCCGGGTTGAGTTTGGAGGTGTTGTTAAAGCAGCCAAAGGTGATATGGCCTTGGCTCAGACAGGGTGGCGGGGCCACCGTGGCCGGCGCCCATGGCGCGGGCTGGTAGCAAAACTTGCCGCGCGGCAGCCGCCACACGGGCTCGATGCACTGCGCCGCCACCTCGGGTGGGGCGTGCCAGTCGTCCAGCAGCAGCGCGTCGATGTCGCTCAGGCCGGTGGTGGCAAAGTAGCCCAGCCAAGAGGCTTGCACCGGGGCCGGGCGCAGGGCAAAGGCGGTCAGCCGCGAGCCGGCGGTGTGGCCAGACAAATCCACCAGCACATCAATGCCGTCGGCGCGCACCTGGGCGGCCAGCGCGGCGTCGTCCAGCGCGGCCACATCGCGCCACTGGCTACAGGCGGCGATATTGCGGCTGACCCAGTCCGACACGCCGCCAGCGCTGTAGGCAAATACGCTCACCCGCGCCGGGTTGTGTGCGCGCAAGACGTCCTGCACCAACAGGCCGACGGTGTGCTGACAAAAATCCGCCGACACATAGCCCACCCGCAGCGGCCGGCCATTCAGCGCCGGGGCCGGCGGGCGCGGCTGGCGGCCGCCCACCCGCGCCTGTGCCCATTCACCCCAAAGCTGCGCCATGGTGCGACGCACCGCCGGGCTGGCGTCCGGGTCGTATTCCAGGCTGACCAGGGCATTGCGGCGGATCAGCGGGTGATCTGGCAGCACATGCACCAATTGCTGATACAACTGGCGCGAGGCGCGATGTTCGCCGATTTCCCGATACAGATTGGCCAGGTTGACATGGGCGCGATAGTCTTGCGGCGCCAGGCGGATGGCCTGCTGCAAACAGGCTTGCGCCGGGCTGACATGCCCGCTGCCCAGCAGCAGCGCGGCCACGTCCAGCAGGGCGTTGACGTCCTGACTGTGGGTGGCGTCCAGAATGCGCTGACAGGTGGCCAGCAGGGCATCGTGCTGGCCGGTGCTGGCGTGGGCTTGCGCCTGGGCAAGCAAGGTGGCGGTGGTCATGACGGAATCATCGGGGCAAGGGGCAGAAGGCCCGATGATACCCGAGGCATCAGGGGCGGCGGGTTCGGTTCCCCGGACGTGGACGTGGCCTGAGGTTCGGTTTACCGGACGGGCAAGGCGCTGTTTTTTAGCATAATGTTTTAAAAACAGCCAGTTAAAAAACACAGCATGGCGTTTTGCCGCTGGCGCGCTATCTGCTGGAGAAACACCAGTCACCCCCGGACTGGAGCTCCACCATGTTAAAGCCGCCGCGCCGCCTCAGCGTTGCCCTGAAAATCTCCCTGTCGGTCACTTTGCTGTCGCTGCTGGGCTTTGCCTTGATCGTCGGCTATGGCGCGTTTGAGCATATCCGCCAGGCGCGCGCGCAGGGCATGCGCGAAGCGGAATTGCAGGCCGAGCTGAAAGCCCGCTGGGTGGAAGAGCGCCTGCGCGCCGCGCTGGACACCTCGCGCGAGCTGGCCACCACCTATGAATCGCTCAAGCGCAGCCAGGTCAGCGACCGCGACATGCTGGCGCGGCTGCTGCTCAATGCGCTGGAGCAACGCACCGCGTTTCAGGGCATCTGGTCGGTGTGGGAGCCCAACGCCCTGGACGGCCGCGACGCCAGCTGGAAAGACAAACCCATGCACGATGGCTCTGGCCGCTTTGCCCCCTACTGGCGGCGTCAGGGCGGCGAGGTGCTCAGCACCGCCATGGCCGGCTACAGCGAGCCTTCCAGCCCCTACCACACCCTGCTGACGCGGCCCGAGCCGCTGCTGAGCGAATCCTACCGCGAGAGCTCGGGCAACCAGAGCCTGACCCTGATCAGCGCCGCCACGCCGGTGATGATTGGCGGCCAGTTTCTGGGCGCGGTGGGGGTGACGCTGGATTTGTCGCGCATCCAGGCCGACCTGGCGGCGGTGAAGCTGTACGACACCGGTTATCTGGGCCTGCTGTCCAGCCAGGGGCGCTGGCTGGCGCATCCGCAGCCTGACCGGGTGGGCCAGTCGGCGGCGGAGCTGCCGCAGGCGGCGCGCGCGGCGCTGGGCAAGGGCGAGCGCTACCGCTGGCGCAGCGACGACGGCCGCTGGATGGTGCTGGCGCCGATTCAACTGGGCGAAACCGTGGCGCCGTGGGCGGTGGCGGTGTCGGTGGATGCCGACGAGCTGGCCGCCGACGCGCTGACCGTGGTGCGCAACACCCTGATCACCAGCGCGTTGGGCTTTGTCGCCATGCTGGCGCTGACCACCTGGATTGTGCGCCGCACCCTCCATCCGCTGCGGCGCATGGCCGACGCCATGGACGAGCTGTCGCGCGGCCAGGGCGACCTCACCCGCCGCCTGCCGGTCAGCGGCCATGACGAAATCAGCCGCACCGCCGCCGCGTTCAACCGCTTTGTCGATTGCCTGCGCGATATGTTCGCCGAGGTCAAACAACACAGCCAGGCGCTGGACGCCCACCTGCTGCACCTGGTGGACAACACCGCCAGCGTGGCGCAAACCTCCGAGCAACAAGCGCAGGCCGCCCAGCGGGTGAACAGCAGCGTGGCCGACACCTCGGCCAGCATGGCGCGCATCGCCGCCGCCGCGCAAAGCGGGCGCGACGAAGCGCGGCGCACTGGCGATTTGTCGGGCGAGCTGGCCGGCGGCGTGGAAGCCACCGCCCAAGCCATCGCCCGCGCCGCCGACACCGTGGGCCAACTGGCCGGCGCGCTCAACGGCCTGGGCGCGCGCTCCAGCCAGATCGGCCAGATTGTGGCGGTGATCAACGAGATTGCCGAGCAAACCAATCTCTTGGCGCTGAACGCGGCCATCGAAGCCGCCCGCGCCGGCGAGCAAGGCCGGGGCTTTGCCGTGGTGGCCGACGAGGTGCGCAAACTGGCCGAACGCACCGCCAGCGCCACCCAGGAAATCGGCGGCATGATCAGCGCCATCCAGCGCGAAATGGCCGACGCCAGCCACACCATGCGCGACACCCAGGCGCGCATGGACGACGGCGTCAGCCAGGCCGAACACACCGCCCAGGCCATCAGCGGCATTCAGGACAGCATGTGCGCCCTGCTGGCCTCCAGCCAGGCCATCGCCCAAGCCACCCAGGACCACGCCCAGGCCAGCGAAACCGTGGCCAGCCACGTGCGCGACATCCACGACATGACCCGCGCCACCGACGACGCCATCCGCCACACCTCGCGCGCCAGCCACGAGCTGCAAGCGCTGGCGGCGCAGCTGGATGGGCTGGTGGGGCGGTTCAGGACGTGAGGGGGAAACGCTGACGCAAGTAGGGTGAGGCAAACCGCCACCGTTAGCACGCGGGGGTGATTTGCCTGGGGCGGGGCGGACGCAGCACGGTGAAGCGCATGAATCGGGTCGCGGCGCACCGCCCGGCGCCCGTGCTCAACTTGCGGTATTCGGCGTGCTGGCCGGTTTATTGCCCGCCCCGCGCAGGTGGGTGGCTTTTTGCAGCAGATCAAACCAGAACGGCGCGCCAAACAGGGTGATCAGCGCGGTCACGCCCCAGCCCAGCGCCATCAGCAAGAAATCACTCAGGCCATAATTCCAGTGCGGGCCATCCGCCCCCCAGGAGAAAGGCGGCTTCTCCCAGCCTATCGGCAGGCTGGTGACGCTCAACTGGTCCATCGCCACTTGCGCGTTGGCAAATTGATCGGCGCTGATATTGGCCGCCAGTGTCGGGTGCAACCACAGCACCTTGAACAAATGAAAAGTATCAATATTGAACACCATGGCCAGCACCAGGCCAAACACCACGGTCCACACCTGAATGGTGCGTTTGTACGCCCCGGCCAGTCTTTGCATGGATTGATCAAACCAGTAGGCCACTTCCGCCTCGAACTGCGACAGATCATTGCCAGCCCGCTCGTACATGCTGGACAGCGCCTGGCGCAGTTGCGGGTTGGGGATGTTCTGGATGGCGCTGCCCATATCGCCCGGCAGGGTTTGCAAGGTGGTCAGCGTGTCGGTCAGCGCGGTGGCAAACTGGCGTGGCGAGGCGTACGAGGGCAGGCTGTTCAGGTCCTTGGCATTGACGGCCTGGCCATCGCCGGCCGGGTGAAACTGGGCGTTGTTGTACACCGCCTGCGCCAGATGGTTGAAATCCGGGTCGTTGAGCAGTTTTTGAATGCCCTGCAACAAATACTTGCCGCGCAATTGCAGCATGGACGACACGCCTTCGTTGATCGAACTGACGATCAGGCTGATGGCGCAATAGCAGGAAATCATGCCGATGGCGACTTCCAGAACCGTACTGTTGAACATGGGGGAGCCTTTCTGAGGGGGTTAAGTTTGCGTCACTTGCCGTCGTCCAACCCGGCAGGCCGTCGGGGGCACAACGCGCGGGCGGACGGTTTGTGAACCGAACTACAGATACACCAGCCATTCCAGCTCGCTGCTGGCGTCTGGCGCGCACTTCGGGAGGGGTGGGCCGCCAGTGGATCAATCAGGCTCAGCGCGGCGGCCTGCATGAATAGGCTCATCGGCCAGTTAAACGCCAGGGCATGGCAGGCAGGAGAGGCGCAGCCAGCGCCGGGCCTAGCCAGTCGGATGAGGCAATATCGCCACGGCAGGCGGATTTTTGCCGGGCAGGGCCATCTCAATGCGCAATATTTCTGACCTGGATCAGCACGCAGGCATCTACATACAAATAGATTGTTCGTTTGGTATGCTTGGGCCACTTGCCAACCTAGGCGCCGTCATCCCCCATTCAAGGAACAGCCCCATGCTCAAGAATCTGACCATTGGCGTTCGACTCACCCTCGGCTTTGGCCTATTAGCGGCCTTGCTGCTGGGGGTGGCGGCGCTGGCTTATCTGCGTATCCAGGACATTGACTCTTCGGTACAGACCATCAGCCGCGTCAATCTGCCCAAGGTGGAGCAGGCACACGCCGCGATTGATCAGGTGAACGTCACCGCCCGCGCCATCCGCAACGCCATGCTGGTGAAAACAACGGACGAAGCACAAAAAGAATTTGACCGTCTCACCCAGGCACGCAAGGAAACCACCGAACTGTATGCCAAGCTGGACAAGGCGATTACCAGCGCCGAAGGGCGCAAAATGTTCGACACCGTACTGGAAACGCGCAAGATCACCGTGGCAGACCAAGACAAGGTAATCAGCCTGTTCAAGGCCGGCCACAAAGATGAAGCAGCTGATTTGCTGGTCAATCAGGTGCGCAAGAGCCAGGCCGACTACATCCGCGCACTGGAAGTGCTGATCCGCCATGAAACCGAGCTGATGGAGCAAGCCACCGAACACAGCAATGCACTGGTGGACTCCACTGCCCGCCTGCTGCTGATCATGGCTGGCGTGGCGCTGGCGGTGGCTGCCATTGGCGCCATCACCGTCACTCGCAGCATCACCGGCCCGGTCAATCAAGCGGTGGAAGCCACCAAACGGCTGGCCGAAGGCGACCTGACGCTGAATACCCGCAGCGACCGCCGCGACGAAATGGGCCATCTGATGAATGCCCTGCAAGACATGATCGACAAGCTCGCCCACATCATCGGTGAGGTCAATCAAGCCGGCGGCTCGCTCAACAGCGCCGCCCAGCAGGTGTCGGCCACCGCGCAAAGCCTGTCGCAATCGTCGTCTGAACAGGCCGCTGCCGTGGAAGAAACCACCGCCAGCATCGAGCAGATGACTGCCAGCGTGAACCAGAACAGCGACAACGCCCGGGTAACCAACGACATGGCGGTGAAGGCCGCCACCGAAGCGCAGGAAGGCGGTACGGCGGTGAAGGAAACCGTTGAGGCCATGCGCAAGATTGCTGACCGGATTGGCATCATTGATGACATTGCCTACCAAACCAATCTGCTGGCGCTGAACGCCGCCATTGAGGCCGCCCGCGCTGGCGAACATGGCAAGGGTTTTGCCGTGGTGGCCG
>ERZ650306.917-NODE-917-length-17489-cov-17.134048_pt1 | contig 17489 bp, 15 predicted proteins | sample MGYA00376242_ERZ650306 | MGnify/ENA primary metagenome ERZ650306 (study PRJEB26733, sample SAMN07839244) | wastewater metagenome | biome: urban; feature: wastewater treatment plant; material: waste water | place: USA: North Carolina | collected 2016-03-31 ... | reverse complement strand
AACCAGGGACCAAATGATTAACAGTCATCTACTCTACCGCTGAGCTATGCCGGAAATTAAAATCATTAAAATAAAAAATGGCTCCGGCACCTGGGATCGAACCAGGGACCAAATGATTAACAGTCATCTACTCTACCGCTGAGCTATGCCGGAATCTTTCTTTATCGTTAATGGGGTGGAATTATAGTAAAAATAAATTTTATTGTCAAGAGTTTTTGCAATAAATTTATAAATTTAATAAATTTATTGCAAAGTAAGTTTAAAATTAGTAATCATTTACTACTTTTTACTTACTCTTTGACACTCTTTTACAAAGTGAATAGCATTTTCAACTGGAACATCTGGAAGTATTCCATGACCTAAGTTAAATATATGCCCCTCACCTTTCATAACATTTTGAATTGCTTCAACACATTTTGTAGTCTCTTCTTTAGAGTACAATCTACATGGCTCCATATTTCCTTGAAGTACATATTTACTTCCAAGTTTCTCTTTAGCAAGAGCCATTGGTGTTCCCCAATCTACTCCAAATACATCAAAGTTTCCATAAACAAGCCCTCTTTCTATAAAAGCAGCAACTCCTTTTGGAAACATAATTACAGGAATATGTGGATATCTCTCTTTTATATACTCTGCAATTTCAACCATATATTTCCAAGAGAACTCATCATAACGACCTGGCTCAATTGCAGCTGCCCAAGAATCAAATATTTGAACAACATCTGCCCCTGCTTCTATTTGTTTTTCTAAATAAAATTTAACAACATCTGTTACTTTTCTTAAAATTTTATGTAAAAACTCTGGATTTGAGTACATTATTTTTTTACAAAGATTATAAGTTTTTGTTCCTTGTCCTTCAATCATATAAGTTGCTAAGGTCCAAGGTGCTCCTGTAAAACCAATTAAAGCTTTATCTTCAGGCAGTTGTTGTTTTAAAAGTTTTATAGTTTCATAAACATAAGTTAATTTATTAGCAGCTTCTTCTCCTCCAATTAGTTTATCCAAATCAGCTTCAGTTTTAATTGGATCTTTAAAAACAGGCCCTTCTCCTTGTAAAAACTCAAGATGCATACCCATCTCATTTGGAATTACTAAAATATCACTAAATAAAATTGCAGCATCAACTCCGACAATATCAAGTGGCTGAATAGTAACTTCAGCAGCAAGTTTTGGATTATGACAAAGATTTAAAAAGTTTCCTGCTTTTGATCTAACTTCCATATACTCTTTTAGATATCTTCCTGCTTGCCTCATCATCCAAACTGGAGTATAAGGAGTTGGTCTTCTAAAACATGCATCTACAAAAATTTTTGACATAATTTAATTCCTTTTTTTATTTTTTTCCAACTTTACCTGTAAAGTAAAGCCCAACAGCAAGAGCTACTATTGCTAGTGAAAAATATAGTAACTCAAGCGGTGTTTCATACTTTGTATGTAAAACTCTTTGAAAGTAGTTTACTACTAAAACCATAATAATAACTTTTGCTATTTTATCTTTTAGCTGATCTAGTGAGCTAATATTTAAAATAGAGTTACAATCTTCAGGTGTACAAGCTGCATCTATTTTTGAAATGAATAGTTCATAAATTCCAAAAGAGAATATTAACAAAACAACTGCTATCAAATATAGATCAACTGCTCCAATAATTCCAGCAACAATATCTTCATGAAAATGTTCAGGATGAGTACCATCCATAAATGTTGTAAAAATAAATTTTGCTACATTAATTACATCAACGCTTGCAACAATAAATAAAATCACAGAACCCATAAAACCAAAAATTACAGCAAGAATTACTATAAATCTACTTTTCCAAAGGGCATTTTCAAAAAATTTTTCAAACATTTACATTTCGCTTTCTAGTTCAATCCATTTTAAACCAATTCTAACTGCATTTGTAGCAGCACCAACCCTTACTTGGTCAGCAACATTGAAATAATGAATTATATTTGAAGCATAAACATCTTTTCTAATTCTTCCAACATATGTAAAATCTGTATCTGTTGAAATTATTGGCATTGGGTATTTTTTATTTGGTAAATCATCTATTACTTTTACATTTTCAAAATTTTCTAATGCATTTCTAACTTCATTTACATCAACATCAACACCATCTTTAAATGTAACTGTTAGTGATTCACTATGAGATCTTAAAACTGGAACTCTTACACAAGTTGCTGCAACTTCAAAGTTTTTATGCATAATTTTTTGAGTCTCATTTACCATTTTCATCTCTTCTTTTGTAAAACCATTCTCCATTGCAACATCAATTTGAGGAATTACATTAAGTGCAATTTGGTGTGCAAATGCTTTTATCTCTGTTTCGTCCAATCTAAATGCAAAGAAATCTTGCATCTGTTTAACTAGCTCTTCCATCCCAGATTTTCCAGCACCAGAAACTGCTTGGTATGTTGAAACATCTACTCTTTTAATACCATATAAATCATCAAGTGGTTTTAAGCTTTGAACCATCTGAATTGTTGAACAATTTGGATTTGCAATAATTCCAGTCTCTCTCCAAAGACCAATATCATCTGGATTAACCTCTGGAACAACAAGTGGAACTTTTGGATCCATTCTAAAGTGACTTGTATTATCAATTACAACAGCTCCTGCTTCCACTGCAAATTTTGCAAATTTTTCAGAAATACTTCCACCTGCACAAAAAAACGCAATCTCAACCTCTTGTTCTTCAAAAACAGTTTCAGTAAGCTCTAAAACTACAACATCTTTATTTTTAAATTCTATTGTAGAACCAGCACTTCTAGCACTTGCTAGTGGAACTACTTTATTAACTGGAAAATTTAACTCTTCCATAACTCTAAATACTTCTTCTCCAACAGCCCCAGTTGCTCCTACAACTGCAACATTAAACTTTCTCATTTTATTATTCCTCTTCTTTGTTATCTATAATATCTAATAAATTTTCTTCTTCATCTTTTGAAGTCTCTATTACTTCACCATCTTCGTTATATCTAATAATATTCCCATTTTCATCAAGTTCTATCTCTTCATCTTCTTTTGGACATTTTGCAATTGATACAACTTTATCATCTTTATCCATATTTACAATTATTACACCACTTGTATTTCTTCCAGCTTTTCTAATTGTTTGCATATCAACTCTAATCATTTTTCCAATAGAAGTTAAAAGCATTAAATCTTGAGTATCATCAACTAAAACTTCACCAACAATATTTCCAGTTTTTGGTGACAATTTCATAGCAATAACACCTGAACCAGCTCTATTTGTAAGTCTATACTCTTCTATTGTTGTTCGTTTTCCAATTCCTTTTTCAGAAACTGTAAGAATCTCTTGCTCTTCACTATCAATTACATCTGCATCTACAACAATATCTGTATCAATTTTAAACTTAATACCTCTAACTCCTCTTGTACTTCTTCCTTGATCTCTTGTTTTTTCAAGTTCAAATCTAATACATTGTCCAAGGCTTGTGAATATCATAATATATTGAGTTTGTACATCTGCAATTTTAGCAGTTACAATCTCATCTGCATCATCAAGAACAATAGCTCTTACTCCATTACTTCTAATATTAGAGAACTCATTTAGTGATGTTCTTTTTATAATTCCATTTCTTGTAAAGAATACTAAAGATTTAGATTCATCAAAATCTGGAGTTGGAATAATTGCCATAATTTTCTCATCAGGTCTTAAATTAATTAAATTTACAACAGCTTTTCCTTTTGCAGTTCTACTTCCTTCTGGAATTTTGTAAACTTTTAACCAATAAAGTTGTCCCATATTTGTAACAAACATCAATGTATCGTGAGTATTACTTACAAAGAATCTCTCAATAAAGTCATCATCATGAGTTGTTACTGCAACTTTACCTTTTCCACCTCTTTTTTGTCTCTCATAAGATTTAATAGGAACTCTTTTTACGTATCCATTATGAGTTATTGTTACAACCATTGGCTCATTTGGAATTAAATCTTCAACATCAATTTCATCATAAGAGTCTTCAATTTCTGTTTTTCTTGGAGTTGAGAATTTTTCTTTTATCTCATTTAACTCCTCTTTTATAATCTCATTTAGTTTCTCTTCACTTCTTAAAATTGACTCTAATTCTGCTATTAATAACATAAGCTCAGCATACTCAGCTTCAAGTTTATCTCTTTGAAGACCTGTTAATCTTCCCAATCTCATATCCAATATTGCTTGAGACTGAATTGCACTTAAACCAAATCTTGAAGATAAATTATCTTTTGCTTCTGTATCATTTGCACTAGCTCTAATAATTTTTACAACTTCATCAATATTATCTAGAGCAATTTTTAAACCTTCTAAAATATGTGCTCTTGCTTTTGCTTTTTCTAAATCAAATATTGTTCTTCTAATAATTACAGTTTTTCTATGTGATAAGAAAATATTTAAAATTTCTGGAAGATTAAATACTTTTGGCTCTTTATTGTAAACTGCAAGCAATATAATTCCAAAAGTTGTCTCCATAGGAGTTGATTTATAAAGATTATTAAGAACTATTTCAGCCATTGCCTCTTTTTTTAGCTCAATTACTACTCTAATTCCTTCTCTATCAGACTCATCTCTAACTTCTGCAATTCCATCAATTTGCTTATCTTTTGCTAGGTTTGCAATAAGTTCAATTAATCTTGCTTTATTTACTTGGTATGGTAACTCATCAATAACAATAACATCTTTTTTTGCTTTTGATTCTATATGATGTTTTGCTCTAATTCTAACTCTTCCACGTCCAGTATTATATGCATCAACAATTCCTCTTCTTCCAAAAATTGTTCCACCAGTTGGAAAATCTGGACCTTGAATAAACTCCATTAAATCTATTGCTTCAGCACTTGGATTATCAATTAAATGTAAAATTGCATCTAAAAGCTCCCCTAGATTATGAGGTGGAATTTTTGTTGCCATTCCAACTGCAATTCCTTCACTTCCGTTTAATAGAAGAGTTGGAACCCTTGTAGGAAGAACAGCTGGTTCTTTCATAGTGTCATCATAGTTTGGAACAAAATTTACAGTATCTTTATCCAAATCTCGCAAAACTTCTTCAGCAATTCTAGTCATTCTAGCTTCTGTATATCTCATAGCAGCTGCACTATCGCCATCAACAGAACCGAAGTTTCCTTGTCCATCAACCAAAGGTGCTCTCATAGAGAAACTTTGAGCCATTCTTACAAGTGCATCATACACAGAAATATCTCCATGTGGATGGTACTTTCCTATAACATCTCCGACAATTCTTGCAGATTTTTTATAAGCAACTTTTGAAGTTAAATTCAAATCATGCATTGCATATAAAATTCTTCTATGAACAGGTTTTAATCCATCTTTTGCATCTGGTAATGCTCGTCCAATAATAACACTCATAGAGTAATCTAAATATGAAGCTTTTACACTATCTTCAATATTTATATCTACAATATCTTGGTTCTCAAAAAGGTTTTCCATAAAATAAGGCCTTTAATATAAAGTTTTTATTAAAAAAATTGTTTTTATTCTATCTAATTTATACTTAGTAATAGTTTTATATGTAAAAAAAAAGGAAGTAGAGAAAAACTCTACTTCCTTTTACAACTATTAATAATTATAAAACTATTTTTCAGCTTTGTATTTTACTATCATAGAGTAAATTTCATCTTTAAGTTTCAATTTCTCTTTTTTCTTTGTCTCAATAGTAAATTGGTCAGCATGTGAATTTTCTAAATTTGTGATTTCATGATCTAAATCATTATGTTTATCAAAAACTTTAGCAAAATGTGCATCTTTTTGTCTTAGTTCTGCGATTGCATCTCTGTGTTCGTGAAGCATTATCCGTCCTTGTTTAAAATTTTAAACGAGATTATATATAAAAAGTTCTTAATATTAACTTCTATAATCTGCATTGATTTCTACATATTTGTAGCCCAAATCACAACCATATGCTGTAAAACTCTCATCGCCTAAACCAATATCACAAATAATCTTGTATTGATCTTTTTTTAGAACATCTGCAGCTTTTTGCTCAATTATAGAGTCAAAACAGATTTCACCTTTATTAAATACTACAACATCATTATAAGAAATTACTAATTTTTCATCATCACAAGCTATTTGTGAAGCTCCAATTGTTGAAGCAATTCTTCCAAAATTTGGATCTTCCCCAAAAAGTGCTGTTTTAACTAAAAGAGAATTTGATAAAGCTTTTGCTGCTTTAATTGCATCTTCTTTAGTTGCTGCATTTCTTACTTCAAAAGCTGCAACTTTTTTTGCACCTTCACCATCTGCAACCATTAACATAGCCATATCATGCATTACCAATCTTAAAGCTTCACAAAATGCATCTTTATTATAAGCATTTGATTTACCATTTGCCAACACCATTACTGTATCATTTGTTGATGTATCTCCATCAACAGAGATTGCATTAAAAGTTGTCTCTTTATTTTTATTTAATGCCTCTTTTATATCTTTATAAGGTACATCTGCATCTGTACAGATAAAACAAAGCATTGTTGCTAGATTTGGATTTATCATTCCAGCACCTTTTGCAACTGCCCCTATTTTAAATGAGCTTCCATCTTCAAGCTTAACTTCATAAAGACAAGTTTTAGGGTATGCATCTGTTGTCATAATAGCACGAGATAAATTTTCTCCACTTTTTGCTGTTAAATCAAACTTTAAAGCTCCTGTAACTAATTTTTCAATAGGAAGTCTGTTACCAATAACTCCTGTGCTACTCATAACTGGATTTATTAAATCAAAGTTTAATTTAGAAAAAAGAGTATTTATATCTTCAATTCCTTTTCTTCCAGTCAAAGCATTTGCATTTTTCGAGTTAATTAACACAAAATTTGTCTTAAACCCCTCTTCATAAGCTAAAAAATGTTTTAATGGAGCTGCTTGAAATCTATTTTCTGTAAATATTGCAGCAACAGTACAAGCCTCTTTTGTATATATAAATCCTAAATCATTATTTCCATTTGGTTTAAGTCCAGCATGAATTCCATCACAAAAAAATCCATCTATTTGGTCTATATAACCTTTTATTGGCAAAATTGTAAACATTATTATAATTCCTTTGGTTGATTTGTTAAATTAAAAACTCTTTTTGCCCTAAAAAGTCCTTTTTGTGAGCCAACAATTAGAAGTTTAGAGTTTTTATTTATAACTTTGTCTCCATTTGGAAGCTGAACAAAAGCTCCACTTGACTCAGTTATTCCAATAATAGATATTCTAAGAGTATCTCTTAAGTTTAATTCTCGTAACTCTTTTCCAACAATCCAAGAGTTCTCTTTTATTAAAATATCTTCCATTGTTATTGGACTATCTTTTTTATATAAAAACTCATCTAAAATATTTTCCATATCAGGGCTTATTGCCATAGCACTTACTCTTTTTGCCATTAAAGATGGAGTCGCAACAACTTTATTTGCTCCTAGTTTTTTAAGTCTTACTTTTTCATTGTGAGTTTCAGCATTTGCAATAATTAAATATGGATTTCTCTCTAACTCTTTTTCATAAAGTCTTACAGATGCTATAAGTGTAATATTATCAGAGATATTTTTTGATAAAGTAATAACTCCTTTGGCAGAGCTCAAGTGAGATTTTAAAAAAGCTTCTTCCTTATATGGTTCCTCTTTTACAAAATATGGATATCCATGCTCTTTTGCAATAGCTTCAATATCATCACTTGAATCAACAACCACAAAAGGAATTTGATTTTCTCTAAACTGTTTTGCAACTTGTGCTGTATATTCATTGTGATAACACAAAACAAAGTGTCTTCTTAATCTTGCTATTTTGTAAAGCATTCTTCTCTCCCTTAAAAGTTCTCTTAAATTACCATTTGTAAAAACATCAATTACAACTCCAACTGCAAAGATTAAACTCATAAATCCAGCTAACATTAAAAATACAGTAAATAATATTGTCTCGTTTTTAAAATTTGATTCGTTTAAAGCACCAAATCCAGTATTTGTAATAGTATAAGATGTTTGAAAAATGGCTTGCATGATAGTATAGTCTTCTAAATAGACATAAGCTAAAGTACCAACCATCATAAGAATCTGAATTAGAATCAAAGGTGATCTAATTGGTTTTAATTTTGAATATATAATAGGATTTAAATCATACTGAGGGACATTAGAGTTATATTCCCATTTGAAATATTTTTTGAATTTTGTGAAAATGCTCATACTAAGCACTTATTCTAGTGCTTAATTATGAGTGTTTTTTAAGAGTTCTTAACTCTTTTGCAGAAATTTTTAACTTAGTTGTTGTTCCATCTTCTAATGTAACTCTAACTGTTCTAATATTTGGTAAAAATCTTCTTTTAGTTCTGTTTTTAGCGTGACTTACGTTGTTTCCAACCATTGGTCCTTTTCCAGAAATTGCACATCTTCTTGCCATTTTGGTATTCCTTTTTTATAGTGAAAAATAATTCAGAATTCTATCTTAAAATTCTTAAGTTAGAGTTAAATTTTTGTTAAAATGTCATTAAATTTTTCAATATTTTTATCCAAACTCATTTCAAGTGCAATATTTCTATTTTGTTTTTTTATTTTTTTAAGTTCATTTTCATCAAATAAAATAGCATCTATCTTAAAAGCTGTGCTAGGGTCATTTGGATTTTCCATTGTAGCATAAACATCTATTATCTCTTTTGCATCATTATTCATAGTAGAAAAAACTACACATTTGCAAAACATAGCTTTTATAACACTGCTTGCAATATTTTTGTTATAGCTTGGAAGTAAAAAAACATCACTGATAAGATATAGTTCATCTAATTTCTCTTTGCTTTCATCTAATAATATAATTTTTGGTTCCAACTTTGAATATTTTGGTAATGTAAATTCCAAAGCTGCCAACTGTTGCTTTGCTCCTGCAATAATAACTTTAAAATCTATAAATGAAAGATTTGAAACTATTTGTAAAAACTCTTTTACTCCACTTGTTTTGAAATTTTTTGCTGTAAAAAAGATAATTTTTGTATTTTCTGTAAGAGAAAATCTATCTTTATATTTTTCTTTTAACTCTTTTGGTTTTTGATATTTTATATCAACACTTGGATAAATAACTTTAATTTTTTCATGACTTATTTTTGTTTTTGCTAAAATTAGATTTAGATTTGAAAATGAGTTTGTAACAACGAATTTAGAGTTTTTTATAAACTCTATTGAATTTTCATCTAATTCTCCACTATGAAAATATATATCTGGATATCTTTTTTTTGAAAATAACTTTGTGAGAAAAGATGGTTTTTTTAAAATTTTTATATCATCTCTATGTTTTAAGTTGTTTATCAAAGTATTGCTTATTTTATAGTATACAGTTGTTTGTTTCATAATTTAGTTTTCCTATTTTTAAAGTTGTAATTATAGTTAAAAGTGCTTTATGATATTATTTAAACTTAAATTGTAAGGATATATTATATGCAAAAAAAGATTATCTATCTTGATAGAGATGGAGTTATAAATGAAGATTTTGGATATGTTAGTAAAATCGAGAATTTTAAATTTGTAAATGGAGTTTTTGAAGCTTGCAAAGAGTTTTTAGCTCTTGGATATGAGATTATTGTTGTTACAAATCAATCTGGAATTGGAAGAAATTATTATAGTGAAGATGAGTTTTTAGAGCTTACTAAATATATGAAAAATGAGTTTAAAAAAAAAGATATTGATATTTTAAATGTATATTATTGTCCACATAATCCAGATGATAATTGTTCTTGCAGAAAACCAAAAGCTGGAATGATTTTACAATCTTTAAACGATTTTGAAATAAACTTAAATAATTCATGGTTAATTGGTGATAAAATGAGTGATATTGAGTGTGCAAAAAATGGTAATATACCAAATAGAATTTTAATAAGTGAAGATGTAGTAGATGGTAAAGATTTTTTGCTTGCAAAATCATTACTAGATTCAGTAAAATATATAAAAAAGTAGGAAAATATGAAATATAACAATATAAATTTTAATAAAAAAACAATTTTAATAACTGGTGGAGCTGGATTTATAGGTTCAAATTTAGCTTTTTATTTTCAAAAAAACTTTCCAGAATCAAAAATAGTGGTTTTAGATTGTTTTAGAAGTGGAGAGACTTTTTCAAATGGAAATTTAAAAAGTTTTGGTCATTTTAAAAATCTTTTAGGATTTAATGGAGTTGTTATTAGTGGAGATATAAATGATAAGAAATTATTAAAATCTCTAGAAAATAATTATAAATTTGATTATATTTTCCATCAAGCAGCAATTTCTGATACAACTGCAATTGAGCAAGATATTATGATTAAAACAAATGTTAATGCTTATGAAGATTTATTAAAAATTGCAATTAAACATAGAGCAAATATGATTTATGCTTCAAGTGCTGCAACATATGGAGACAGTGATAGATTTGAAGTTGGTTTTGAAAAACCAAATAATGTTTACGGTTTTTCAAAAGTTATGATGGATAACATAACTTACGAATATTTAAAAAAAGATTTACCAATATCTATAGTTGGATTAAAATATTTTAATGTTTATGGTCCAAAAGAGTTTTTTAAAAATAAAACAGCATCGATGGTAGTACAATTTGGTCACCAAATTCTAAAAGGACTCACTCCAAAACTTTTTGAAGGAAGTGATAAGATATTAAGAGATTTTATTTACATTGAAGATATTATTCAAGCAAATATTAAAGCTTGTAAACCTAAAAAATCTGGTGTTTATAATGTTGGAACTGGAAATGCTAGAAGTTTTGAGGATATTGTAAATATTTTACAAAAAGAGCTTGAAATAGATAATGGAAAAGAGTACATACCAAATCCTTATGTTGGTTCTTACCAATTTTTTACAGAAGCAAATATTTTAACAACTAAAAAATTTTTAGATTATGAACCAAGATTTAGTTTAGAAGATGGAATAAAAGCTTATATACCTGAAATAAAAAGATTATTTGCGGAAGAGGTAAAATGATAAAACTAAATAAAAAACCAAACATTCTTGTAATTGGTGATTTAATGATTGATCACTATTTATGGGGAAGTTGCGATAGAATCTCTCCTGAAGCTCCAGTTCAAGTAGTAAATGTAAAAAAAGAGAGCTCTGTTTTAGGTGGTGCTGGAAATGTTATTAATAATTTAGTGACACTTGGAAGCGTAGTTGATGTAATAAGTGTAATTGGGAATGACTCTGTTGCAAATGAATTAAAAAGTTTATTAGAAAAAATTGATGTTCCAACATCAAACTTAGTGGTTGAGAATAATAGAAAAACTTCTAAAAAAAGTCGTCTTATAGCATCTCAACAACAAGTTCTAAGATATGATATGGAAAGTATTGATGATATTAATGAAAATAGTCATAAACAGATTATTCAAACTTTAGAGAAAAATATAGATAAATATAGTTCAATAATTTTATCAGATTATGGAAAAGGTGTTTTAACTACAAATTTAACAAAAGAGATTATAAAAATCGCAAATAAAAACAGTATAAAAGTTTTAGTTGATCCAAAAGGAAAAGATTATAGTAAATATAAAGGCTCATACACTCTAACTCCAAATAAAAAAGAGGCTATGGAAGCTACAAATATTGATATAAAAGATGAAAGTTCTTTAATAGAAGCTTTAAAAAGTTTAAAAACACAATGTGAATTAGAAGTCTCACTAATAACTTTAAGCGAACAAGGTATTGCAATTTTTGATGATGAACTAACTATTAAACCAACAGTTGCAAGAGAAGTTTATGATGTAACTGGTGCTGGAGATACAGTAATTGCTTCAATTGCATTTGCTTTAGGAAACAATTTAGATATAAAAGATGCTATATATTTTGCAAATTTAGCAGCTGGAGTTGTTGTAGGAAAAATTGGAAGTGCTACAACAACACTTGATGAGATTTATGAATATGAATATAGTTTGCATAAATCAAATTCAACTTCACATATAAAAACATTTGATGAGATTAAAACTTTAGCTTCAAAACTACATAGTCAAGGTAAAAAAATAGTATTTACAAATGGTTGCTTTGATATTTTACATGTTGGACATGTTAAATATTTAGAAGTAGCAAAAAGCTATGGTGATGTTTTAATTTTAGGATTAAATGCAGATAGTAGTGTAAGAAAATTAAAAGGTCCAACAAGACCAATAAATACTCAAGATGATAGAGCATATATTTTAGCTTCACTTGAAAGTGTTGATTATGTAGTTATTTTTGAAGAAGAGACTCCTTATGAATTAATAAAACTAATAAAACCTCATGTTTTAGTAAAAGGTGGAGATTACGAAGGTAAAGAAGTTGTTGGGCAAGATATAGCAGATGAGTTAAAGCTTGTTCAATTTGTAGATGGAAAAAGTACAACAAATACAATAAAAAGGATACAAAACGATGCAAAATGCAATAATTAAAGAATTTTTAGCTCACCAAGAAACAATAGCAAAAGTAATAGAAACAATGCAAGAACCTCTTTTAGAAGCTTCAAAACTTGCAGTTGAAACTTTAAGAGCAGGAAATAAAATTTTACTTTGTGGAAATGGTGGAAGTGCAGCTGATGCACAACATATTGCAGCAGAGCTTACAGGAAGATATAAAACTGAAAGAAGAGGATTACCAGGAATTGCACTTACAACAGATACAAGTGCATTAACAGCTATTGGAAATGATTATGGATATGATAGAGTTTTTGATAGACAAGTTGAAGCTTTAGCACAAAAAGGCGATTTATTAATAGGAATTTCTACTTCTGGAAACTCTAAGAATGTAATAAATGCTTTAAAAGTGGCAAGAGAAATGGGATGCAAAACTTTAGGATTAACTGGACGAGATGGTGGAGCTATGAATGAGCTTTGTGATATAAATTTAGTTGTACCATCAAATGATACACCAAGAATTCAAGAGATGCATATTCTTTTTGCACACACAATTTGTCAAATTATTGATAATGAATTAAGTTAATTTTGTAATCAAATTGTAACCTAAATCTATTATGCTTTTAGGTTACATTAAAAAAAATCAATTGGTTAAAATCCATTTATCTAGATATTTTCAAGAGGTGTTGTGAAGCTTATTAAAGAACTTATAAAAGTTTATTTTATTTTTGTTGCAGTTTTTTTTGTTGGTAGATTATTTTTCTACTTATTAAACATGGAAAGATTTGACGATATATCATTTTATGAATCCATATTAACATTTATTTATGGTCTAAGAATGGATACAATTGTTGTATCAATGATATTAGCCATCCCCTCATTAGCTTTTTGTTTATTGCCTAAGATATTTTCTAAATTTATCTCAAAATTATTAAATGTTTATATTTTATCTTTTTTAATTTTAGCTGTTTTCATAGAGTGTGCCTCTTTTCCTTTTTTTGCGCAGTATGATTTAAGACCAAACTATTTGTTTATAGAGTATTTGGAATATCCCCAAGAAGTTAGTTCTCTACTTTTTAAGGATTATAAATTACAATTTATAGCAGCATTTTTAATAATATCTTTAGTAGTAACTTTATATATAAAATCTAAATTTATAAATTTTGAAAATGTTTTTCAACAAAGTTATCTATCAAGAATTTTAATGCTTTTACCAATTTTACTAGTTTTATTTATAGGAATTCGTTCATCACTTGGGCATAGACCAGTAAATATATCAGATGCTCTTTATAGTACAAATCGAGTTATAAACGAAATAACAAAAAACTCTTTACACTCTCTTGGTTATGCTTATTATTCAAATAAAAAAACTGAAAATAATATCGCAAAATATGGAAAAATTGATATTAAAGAAGCATATAAACTTGTTTCATCAGCTATTGGAGTTGAATATAAAGATGAAAAAAGACCCTTTTATAGAGAAGTTAAATCAAAACTAGACTCAAAAAAACAAAAAAATCTTGTAATATTTATACAAGAGAGTATGGGGGCACAATTCACAGGTTTTATAGGAAATAATACTCTTACTCCAAATTTAGATAAATTGGCTAAAGATTATATATCTTTTACTAATCTATATTCAAATGGTACAAGAAGTGTAAGAGGATTAGCTGCACTTACTAGTGGAACATTACCTATTCATGGTGTTGAAGTAATTAAAAGAAATAAATCACAACAAGACTATTTTACAATAGCTAGTTTACTAAAACCTTATGGCTATAAATCAAGTTTCATATATGGTGGAGAAGCTAGATTTGACAATATGAAAAGTTGGTACTTAGGAAATGGTTTTGATGAAGTAATAGAACAAAAAGATTATGAAAACCCAATTTTTACTAGTACTTGGGGAGTTAGTGATGAAGATTTAGTTATAAAAGCAAATGAGAAATTTAAATCTCACTATGCAAATAAAGAAAATTTTGTAAGTGTAATGTTTAGTTCTTCAAATCATATGCCATTTGAACTTCCTGAAGGAAAAATTGAGTTTGAAAAAAACTTTCCTAAAGCTAGTGTTGAAAATGCTATAAAATACGCTGATTTTGCAATAGGAAAATTCTTTGAACTTGCAAAAAAAGAGGGTTATTTTAAAAATACTGTTTTTGTAGTTATTTCTGACCATAATGTAAGAGTATATGGAGATCAAATAGTTCCAATTGACATGTTTCAAATTCCAGCTGTAATAATAAGTGATAACATTCCACCTCAAATATTTAGTAGATTAACTTCTCAACCTGATGTTTTAGCTACTGCATTAGATTTAATAGGTATTGATTTATCTTATCCTATTCTTGGAAATTCAATATTTAAAGACAATAAAAAAGATATAAACCTAATGTTATTTGATGAAATTTATGCTTATAGGAAAGAAGATAAAGTAGCAATTTTAGTCCCAAATATGCCAATAAAAACTTATTTATACAAAGATAAAAAACTTATAGAAATAGAAGAAGATTCTCTTTTAGAAAAAGAAGCTTTGTCTTTAATTTATGTTTTAGATGATATGTATAAAAATAAGAGTTATAAATAGACTAGAAGTTTAATATTCTAATTTTGTAATTGCTTCTAAAACATCATTTGCTGTAACTAGTTTCATACAGTTGTGATGTTTTAGCGGACACTCTCTTTTCATACATGGTGCACAATCTAAATTTTTTGTCACTATCAAACCATTTTTATCGTTTCTCCATTGATTTGTCTCAGTAAATTTTGTTGGCCCAAAAATTGATACAGTTTTTACTTTATAAGCAGCTGCAATATGCATAGGTCCACTATCATTTGTAATAAACAGGCTTAAACCTGCAATTTTTTCTATAAGTTCAGGAATAGTTGTAAGACCAGCCAAATTTTTATAGTTTAGAACATTGTTTTTTATTAATTCATTTTCTATATCTTTTGCAATATCAGTTTCAGCAGGTCCTCCAAAAATTACAATATCATACTTTGAAGCTAAACTGATTGCAACTTTTGCAAACTCTTGGGGATACCATCTTTTTGCACTTCCATATGTTGCTCCTGGATTTATTCCTAAAGTTGGTTTTGAATAAGAAAATGGTTTAAAATAGAGTTTTAAATCCCCTACTTCATTGTTTAATTTTAAAACCTTATTTACAAAATCGTTATAACGAATAGCTAAATGAATCTCATCTTTTGTAAGTCTTTTGTAGTTGAATTTATTTTTTGCTTTTATAAAAAACATCATAAATTTTGAAGAGAAACTTCTTCTAAAAGATATTGCTAAATCAACTTTTCCTATTGATTTTGCTAAAACTATTAAATTTTTATATCTATTTCCACTTTTTTTTGTATCATCAACTATTATTTTTTCAATATTTGGATAATTAACAAAAGCTTGTGTAGATACAAAAGAGCCTAAAAGTGTAATTTTTGCTTTTGGATATGTTTTTATAATATTTTGTATAGCAGGAGTTGCCATAATTGCATCTCCAAGCCATGAAGGGATTTCAATAAATATTTTTTTAAACACTGTTTGCCTTATTCTTTTATATTAAACCATTTATTTTTATTTAAAAGATATGATTCAAAACTATCAATCGCTTTTAACTCTTCTTCGAACTCTTTTATCTCATCATCTTTACAATTAGAATTTGTAACATCTTTATAATTAAACAAAATATAGCATTTGTCTCTTATAAGACCTATACTATCACCACCAAAAGTATAAACAAATCTATTTTTAGAACTCTCATCAAATAAAGAGTTACCCATTGCACTAAAACTATTTTTAAATCCTAATAAATCTATAATTGTAGGCATAATGTCATTTTGTGAGCCTAATATATCATTAACTTTTGGCTCAAAAATTTTTGGTGCATAAATCAAAAGAGGAATTCTATAATGCTCAATATATGGTTCTGGTTTATCATTTAATCTTAAATCTCTTCCTATATTATCCAAAGCATTCCCATGACCATGGTCTGCTGTAAATATAAAAATTGTATTGTCAAACCAAGGCTCTTTTTTTATATTTTCAATAAATCTCTCTATTGCATTATCTACATAGATTAAACTATTTAAATAGCCATTGTAGTTTTTTAAATCTTGTGGATATCTCTCAAATTTTGAAGAGGGTAGATGAAAATCTGAATGATTTGTAGAAGTAAACATAAAACTTAAAAATGGCTCTTTTTGACTATTTAATTTTTTATGCATAAAATCAAACATATTAAAATCATAAGTTCCAGTATCAGGTTTTCTTCCTGCTTCTATTTTCTCAACATTTGGCATATCTTCAGCTCCATAAAACTCATCAAAAGCAGATAATTTTGAAACTGAATCTACTCTATAGGATCTTCTATTTGAACTTTGTGCTGCAATTGTAGAGTAGCCATTTTCTTTTGCTATTTGTCCTAAATAGCTTAAGTTTGTAAGTTCTAAACCATTTCCTAAATATTGAAATCCAGCTGGTAAAGTTATTCCTGTATAAATAGATGTTATTCCATAAATTGACCTATAACCATTTGCATAAAAATTTGTGTATTTTAAACCCTCATTTGATAGTTTTTTAAAATATGGTGTAACATTTAACTCCGTATACTTTGTGTATCCATCAATATGTTCAGCACCCCAAGATTCAAGTAAAACAATAACTATATTATATTTATTTTGTTTTTGCTCAGATTTTAAAGCTCTTTGAGCAACATAATTTTCATCTATAAAAACAAATTTATCACTTTCTAAAAAATCTTTTGCTATTTCTTTTGCTTTATCATAAGGCATAAGACTTTTTCTTTCAGTTCCTTTATAAACACCAAAAGTCCTATAAAAGGAAAAGAAACCATTTAAAGCTAAAAGTCCAGAGCTATTTTTTGGAACGGCATAAGCATCAACTATCCCAAAAGATTTTCTATCTACACTATTTCTTATTCCAACAAAAAGTAATAATGCAACTAAAAACAGGTAAAAAATATCTTTTTTTTCTACAAATTGTTTTTTAACAGGGGAATTAAAAAGTTTAAAAAATATATAAAAAATAGCAACAAATAAAACGAATGAAAAAATAGTATAAACGAGAAGAGAACCAAAAGCCATATCAAATATTATATTCATATCATCTGCTAAACTTAAAAGCT
>ERZ650306.910-NODE-910-length-17561-cov-9.159260_pt1 | contig 17561 bp, 16 predicted proteins | sample MGYA00376242_ERZ650306 | MGnify/ENA primary metagenome ERZ650306 (study PRJEB26733, sample SAMN07839244) | wastewater metagenome | biome: urban; feature: wastewater treatment plant; material: waste water | place: USA: North Carolina | collected 2016-03-31 ... | reverse complement strand
GCATGAAGGCCTTCTGGTATCACTTTGCCATCCTGTTTGAGGCGCTGTTCATCCTCACCGCCGTGGACGCCGGCACCCGCGCCGGGCGCTTTATGTTGCAGGATTTGCTCGGCACCTTTGCCCCCAGCCTGCGCAAGACGGATTCGTGGGCAGCCAGCCTGACCGCCACCGGCCTGTGCGTGGCCGCCTGGGGTTACTTTTTGTATCAGGGCGTGGTCGATCCGCTGGGCGGCATCAACACCCTGTGGCCGCTGTTTGGCATCGCCAACCAGATGCTGGCCGGCATTGCCCTGACCCTGGCCACCGTGGTGCTGTTCAAGCTCAAGCGCGAACGCTATGCCTGGGTGACCATCGTGCCGACCATCTGGCTGCTGGTGTGCACGCTGACCGCCGGCTGGCTGAAGGTGTTTGCAGACAATCCCAAGATCGGTTTTCTGGCGCACGCCCATAAATACCAGGCCGCGCTGGACAAGGGCGAGGTGCTGGCCCCGGCCAAGAGCCTGGCGCAGATGCAGCAGGTGGTGTTCAACGATTATGTGGACGCCACGCTGGCCTTTGGCTTCATCCTGCTGGTGGTGAGCATCGTGCTGTTTGGCGTGCGCGCCTGCTGGCAAGCCTGGCAGAGCCAGCAGCCCACCGCGCGGGAAACGCCGTTCACCCCGCTGCCGGCCAAGGCCTAAAGCCATGTTTGCCCAGCTGGAGAAGCTTGGCAAATACCTCGGTCAGGCCGCCAATCTGATGGTGGGCGTGCCTGACTATGAAGTGTATTTGCAACATATGCGCGCCACCCACCCGGAAGAAACGCCGATGACGTATGAGGCATTTTTTCGGGAGCGGCAAGAGGCGCGCTATGGTGGGGGCGCAGGGAAGTGTTGTTGACTTAGCGTGGCTCACAAAACCCTCCTGGCGTCGTTACGCGACCTTGCCGTACGACCTGACTGTCTGCGGTCGCATGCCTAGCCAAGATCGCTTTGCTGGGTTTTGTGAACGGCTCTTGTTGTCCGCCATGGTCATCGACGATGGCGGCTTTCCCCCCGCATCATGGCGGGGTTTTCTTTTTGGCGTGTTGCGGAGCTTGCATGAATCCGATTCCAGTCACTTTGCTTACCGGTTTTCTTGGCGCGGGCAAAACCACCTTGCTCAATCACATTCTGCGCGGCGCGCATGGGCAAAAAATTGCCGTGATCGAAAACGAGTTTGGCCCGGTGAATATCGACAGCGCCTTGCTGATCCACGAAGCCAGCGAAGTGATCGAGATGACCAATGGCTGTCTGTGCTGCACCATTCGCGGTGATCTGGACGGGCATTTGCGCGATTTGCACGCCCGGCGGGCGGCGGGGGAGCTGGCGTTTGACCGCCTGGTGATCGAAACCACCGGGCTGGCCGACCCCACGCCAATCACCCAGACATTTTTTGCCAGCGACGCGCTGATTCAGGCCTATCGGCTGGATGGGGTGATTGCCGTGGTGGATGCGCTGCACGCGCCGGCACAGTTGGCCGAGCATGCCGTGGTGCGCCGGCAGATTGGCTTTGCCGACCGGGTGCTGGTGTCCAAGGGCGATTTGGTGGATGAGCAAGCGCTGGCGGCCTTGAGCGCGCGGCTGGCGCGCATCAACCTTGCCGCCGGGCAATACCGGCTGGCGCATGGCGAGGTGGATTTGGGCCTGCTGTTTGATCTGCGCGGTTTTCATCTGGACGACAGCGTGCTGGCGGCGCCGGCGGCGCATCCGGCGCAGTTGTATCAGCCGGCGCTGGGCGCCAGCCGGCCGGCGTTTCGCGCGCCAGCGCCGGCGCAGTCGTTTGCCGACGACATCGCCGCGCTGCATTTGCATCACCCCGGCGCGCTGGACATGCTGCGCATCAGCGCCTTCATGAACCAGCTGATGGAGCAGCACGGCGACGCGCTGTTGCGCCACAAGGGCGTGCTGGCGATTGCCGGCGAGCCGCGCCGGCTGATTTTTCAGGGGGTGCACAAGATTGCCGGCTTTGACTACGGCCGCGAGTGGGGCGATGAAGCGCCGCGCTCGGACATCGTGCTGATTGGCCGCAGCCTGCCGGAAGCGGCGCTGCGCGCCGGCTTTGCCGAGTGCGTGGCGGGCTGAAAACCGCTTGGCCAGGCTGTCGGGCAACAAAGCCAGGAGGCTTTGTAAGCGACTCTTAGCCCACGCGCCGGCGGATATCCAGCCACAGCGCATCCGGCCGGCACGACACCTGCAACAGCGGCTGCGGCGCTGGCTGGCCGGCGGCGGCGCGCCAGCTGAAGCCTTGCGCCAGCAGGGCGGCCAGCACGGTGAGCTCCATCATCGCCTGGTGCTGGCCCAGGCACACGCGCGGACCCAGGCCAAACGGCAGCCAGTGCGGATGCGTGCTGGCTTCGTGCCCGGCAAAGCGCGCCGGGCAAAAATCCTCCGGCTGGGCAAACGCCTGCGGGTCGTGCTGCGCCAGCTGCACCGGCAGCAGCAACAGCGTGCCAGCCGGCAGCCGCCACGGGCCCACGGTGATCGGGCGGATGGCGCGGCGGGTGCTCAGCAGCGGCGCCGCCGGGTGCAGGCGCAGGGTTTCTTCCAGCGAGCGGCGCAGCGCGGTCAGCGCGGGCGCATCCGCCACCGTCGGCGCCCGCCCACGCAGGATGCGGCAGGCTTCGGCGCTGACCTCGGCCTGAATCTCGGGCTGGCGCGCCAGCGCCCACATCCACCAGGCCAATGTCGCGCCCGTGGTTTCGTGCCCGGCCAGCAAGGCGGTCATGCATTCGTCGCGCACGGCGCGCAGCGGCCAGGCGTTGGGGTCGGCGCGGTGCAGGCGCAGCCAGCGGCTGAGCAGATCGTCCGGCCAGGCAGCCTCGGCCAGCGCCAGCCGGGCGTGCAGCTGGCGCTGAAGCAAGCCATCCAGCCACTGCCGGGCCTGGCGCTTGCCGCGCTTGTGCGGCAGCCAGTCCGGCCAGCTGGCCGGCCAGAACAACTCGGCATGGCTGGCGGCCAGCACGGTGCGCACCGCCTGCGCGGCGGTGGGCGCTGCCTCGCCCAACTCCAGTGAGAACAATAAACGGGCCATCACCTCCAGCGTCAGCGTGGCCAAGGCCTGGTCGGCGCGCCAGGCAGGATGGGCGCTGGGCCAGCCGGCCAGCACTTGCCCAGCGGCCTCGGCCATCGCCGGCGCGGCATCCTGCGCCGCCTGCCGGGAAAACCCCGCCGCCAGCGCCCGCCGCTTGTCGCGCCAGGCCTGGCCTTCGGCAATAAACACGCTATGGCCATACAACTGGCCAAACACCTGCATGCCGCGCGGCCAGCGCGTCAGCGCCTCGTGCTGTTTAACCAGCACCTCGTGCAGCAAGGCCGGATCGCTGATCACCACTTGATGCAGCGGCCACACCCGCAAATGCACCACATCGCCATACTCGGCGCGCCAACGCGCCAGCACCGCCAAAGGATCGCGCGATAATTCCGCCAGCAAACTCCAACCGCCCCACCCGGCGCGCGGGCCGGGCGGCCAGTCGGTGGACACAGCATGGGCAGCGCCAAAGCGCCAGGGACAACGGGGAGCGTCCGACATGATGACCTCACAACAAGCATGAACAGGCCATCAGTATCGCCAGCCCCGGCGGGGTGGTCTTGAACGCAAACGACATGGCCTATTTGCCCATGCGCAGGCACTGGGGCCATCCTGCCCGACGCTTTCACCCAAGTGCGCCCTCCGTGTCAGGACTGCCCCAGGGGCGATAGCCTGGCTGAATCACTGTTGCAAAGCATGTATGTGTAAGCGAATCAGCTGGCGGCAAGTGTTATTTATTGACAATAATGAAATTTCAAAAAACAATCGTCCCTTGTTCGAGGACAAAGGACGGCGTGTCGCGCACAAAAATGAAAAGTCAAGACATACTACTGCTGTTAAAAGTGGTGAGCCTGTCCCAGCAAGCAAACCAGAGCGCCGACCAGTTTCCACAAAACTGGAAAGACTGGGATCTCACGGCCGTGCTGGATGAGGGGAGCGCCCACGAGGCCGTAGACGAACAAGACGGGGCGTTCTCGAATGTGGCGGCAGACCAGCCGCCATATGACCCTTATAGCGTGCGAGGGCTCGCTTTATCGACGGGCATCAGCAAATCCGAGGTGAGCATGGCGCTGAAGCGCTGCTATGCTAATGGTCTGGCAAAACGAGATCGCCACAGCGGTGCGCCACGCGTCAACACAAAGTCTTTGTGCGAATTTATCGTCCATGGTTTGCGTTACGTCTTTCCGGCCAAGCCCGGAGAGGTGACGCGGGGCATTGCCACTGGCTTTGCCGCGCCCGTGTTGCAAGACAAGCTGATGAGCGCCGGCGAGCTTGTGCCGGTGTGGGCCGATGCGCGTGGAGACACAAAAGGGCTTGCGGTCGAGCCCTTGTTCAAGACAGCGCCCATGGCGGTCAAACAAGACCCCACTCTCTATGCATTTCTGGCGCTGGTTGACGCCATTAGGCTGGGGCAGCCCCGCGAGCGTAAGCTTGCCGCCCAGACACTAGAAACCTTGCTCAAGGAGTGATATGAACGGCCACAACAAGCACACAGACATGATTCTTGCGGTTGCCCAGGCCATTGGCGAAGACATGCGTCGTCAGGTTGCCTTTGTGGGCGGATGCACAACCGGCCTGTTGCTGACAGACGACTACACCCGCGAGCAAGTCCGGCATACCGAGGATGTGGATTTGATTGTGCATGTGCTTGGCCAGATGGGCTGGGCTGATTTACAAGCCACACTGCGCGCCCGGGGCTTCAAAGACATCATGGCTGACGATCAGAGCCCCATCTGCGCCATGGCCTTGGGTGAGTTGCGGGTGGATTTCATGCCCGACGACCCCGCCATTCTTGGCTTTTCTAATCGCTGGTATCGCCAGGCGCTGGACACCGCGCAAGACTTTCCCCTCACCGGGGAGGTCTGTATTCGCTTGGTCACGCCCGCATACTTTGTGGCGACAAAACTTGAAGCCTATCGTGGACGGGGCAACAACGACCCACTGTCGAGCCAGGATATTGAAGACATTCTGAATCTGTTTGCCGGGCGACATGACTTGACCGAAGAAATTGACGCAGCCCCTCAAGAGGTAAAAATCTATATCGCCGAGCAACTTGGCGCGCTGCTTGACGATGGCGATTTCGACTATGCCGTACAAGCGGCGGCGCTGGGTGATGCGTCACGCGAAGACTGGATCTATGAGCGACTGGAGCTGGCCATCAAACAAGGCATGGCCGATGCCGGCTGACCATCTGTCGCCTTTAACATGGCAATGGCGCAGCCAAAAAGGAGCAGAACGTCAAGAAAACCGGGATGCCTGTGGCTTGTTTGCCAACGCGGTCACCACGTTTGCTGTGGTGATGGATGCCTCTGCACAAGGCGAAAACGGGCAGTCCTTCAATATGTTTTGGATGACACAGGTAATCCAGGCGCTGGCGCAACACCCCTCCGGGCCGACGGTAGAACAGGTGCTGGCGCATATGCGCACCGCGCAGCGCATGCTGCGCCCGCCTCGTTTTTTGCTGGAAACAGCATGCTTTTGCGCCTTGCTGATTCGGCATGATCTTGGCCGTGCATGGATATTGGCGTGCGGGGATTGCCGGATTGGATTGGAAAAAAACGGCCAGGACATCGCCTGGCTGTCTCCGGTTCACTCACAGGCCAATATGCTTGGCGAGGCTTTTACCCTGGAACACGCGCTCTCTGATGCACGGCATACCGTAACGCGTTGCCTGAAGGTAAGGCGTTTTACGGCGCCTGAGGTCTTGGAGGCGCCATTCGATCCAGCGTCTACCTGGCTGTTGGCCACCGATGGTTATTGGGTGGATCAACTGACAGAACGGCTTGGCGACAGCCATTTTGCCGATGATCGAAGCTTGCTCAAGTTAGGTCGCTCGGTGACGCCGCTGCATGCCTCGGACAGTGATAACTTGCGTGTTGTCGGCGCCTTGCACACGCCGGCTTCTTGCATGCATAGCCTGGGCATCTCGTCGCAAAACTGGCTGAGCCACGCAAACCAGCCAAAGCACTGAGAGGCCAAGAAGGACGAACCCGCCATGTGCGCCGATTTCACCGCCTGCCCCGACCCGCTCGCCCGCGCCCCGCGCGCTGGCGGGCGCGCCAGTGTGCTGATTGCTCCGCCCAGTCTGCAAGGTGCGCTCAGCGCCGTGGTGTGGCGCGACACGGCTGGGCTGGCGCTGAACGCCGCGCAAAAGCTCAATCATTTTCCCGCCACCCCACTGGTGTGCCTGTCGTGGTTTCAGGGCATGGACATTGGCTTGATCGAATCCAGCGAGGGCGGCGCGCCGCGCTGGCGGCCGCTGGATGCCGCGCTGACCTGGTCGGGCAGCCAGTCGCGGCCACTGGTCAGTTGGTCGCCCAGCGTGGGGCGCGCCGGCATGGCGTGTTTTCCGGTGGATGTCGCCCACGCGCTGTTTGGCGTGGATCCGCACGACCTGCTGGACCGCTTTGCCCCGGCGCAGGCGGTGCTGGACGCTTCGTGGCAAGGCTTGCTGAACGATTTGCTGGCCAGCGCCAACCCGCACGCCGCGCTGGCGGCGCTGGAGCACCACCTGGCCCCGCGCTGGCAGGCGCTGCGCCAACGCGCCGACCCGGCGCCATCGCTGGCGCAAATCGGCCGCCACTGGGTGCAGCGGCTGGCCTGGCAGGCGATGCAATGGCGCGACAGCCACGGCGAGCGCCAGATCGAACGGCGCATCAAGCGCTACAGCGGCCGCTCGCTGCGCGAATGGCGCATGCTGGTGAAAACCGAAGGCGCGCTGTTTGCCGGCCTGCAACGCCACCACGCCGGCCTGCCGCTGGACCTGGCCGCGCTGGCGCACGAGCAAGGCTTTGCCGACCAAGCCCACCTGAGCCGCGCCACCAAACGCATCACCGGCTTTGCCCCGGCGGAGTTTGCCCGGCGCTTTGTTGAGGATGAGTCGTTTTGGGTGTATCGGTTGTGGGTGTGAGTAAGGCTCAGCGGTAGATTTCGCTGCGCTTGCCCAGGCGCAGCACTAGCACGCGCAATACCTGGTCTTCGATCTGACAAATCACCCGCATGTCGCCTACCCGATAGCGCCATAGCCCACCCAGCGGCCCTTGCAAACGCTTGCCTGTGGCGCGCGGCGCATCCTGGCCGACAATATGCGCATCCAGATAGTCCATGATCCGTCTGGCCACTGGCTTGTCGAGCTTGCGCAAGGCGGCTAACGCGGTTTCGGTGTATTCAACCTTCCAACCCGAGCTCACGCCGCACCGCCTCTGCGCTGTACACGCGCTCTTCCCCTTGCTGAACGCGCTTGAGTACTTCGGCGGACAGATAATAGTCCTCCATGTCCTCCACGCCCTGGGCGATGATGTCCTGTAACTGCTCGCGTTTGCTGCGCCCGGTGCGCGCCGCCAGCGCTTCGAGACGTTGCTCGATGTCGGGGGTGAGTTCCACTACGGTGCTCATGTGTGCGTTCTCCTGCGGAATTGTGCCGCGCCATCAAGCACATGGAGCGGTTTCTGGCAGTGTATCGCAGTGGAGAGCGAAGGCAATATCCTCAACACTCAATCCAATTCACCGCCAGCCCCCCGCGCGCGGTTTCTTTGTATTTGCTGCTCATGTCCCGACCCGTATCGCGCATGGTGCGAATCACCCGGTCCAGCGAGACATGGTGCTGGCCGTCACCGCGCAGGGCCATGCGGGCGGCGTTGATCGCCTTGATCGAGGCCATGGCGTTGCGTTCGATGCAGGGCACTTGCACCAGGCCGCCAATCGGGTCGCAGGTCAGGCCCAGATTGTGTTCCATGCCGATTTCGGCGGCGTTTTCCACTTGTTCCGGCGTGCCGCCCAGCACTTCGGCCAGCGCGCCGGCGGCCATCGAGCAGGCCGAGCCCACTTCGCCCTGGCAGCCCACTTCGGCGCCGGAGATCGAGGCGTTGAGTTTGAACAGGATGCCAATCGCCCCGGCGGTGAGCAGAAAGCGCACCACGCCGTCGGCGTTGGCGCCGGGCACAAAGCGGGTGTAGTAGTGCAGCACGGCGGGGATGATGCCGGCGGCGCCGTTGGTGGGGGCGGTGACCACGCGGCCGCCAGCGGCGTTTTCTTCGTTGACTGCCAGCGCATACAAATTCACCCAGTCCATCACCGTCAGCGGGTCGCGCAGCGCGGCTTCGGGCGTGGCGCACAGCGTGCGGTAGAGCTCGGCGGCGCGGCGGCGCACGTGCATGCCGCCGGGCAGCACGCCTTCGCGCTGGCAGCCGCGCGCCACACAGGCTTGCATCACCTCCCATAGATTCAGCAGGCCGGCGCGCACGCTGGCTTCGTCGCGCCAGGCCAGTTCGTTGGCCAGCATGATCTGGCTGATCGGTTGCTGATGCTCGCGGCACAGCGCCAGCAGTTCGCGCGCGCTGGCAAACGGGTGGCGCAGTTGCTGCGGGCCGGGTGGGACAAAGCCGCTGCTCAGCGCGCTGTCGTCCACCACAAAACCGCCGCCCACCGAGTAATAAGTGCGCGCATCCAGCAGCGCGCCGCTGGCGTCGCTGGCTTCGCAGCGCATGGCGTTGGGGTGGTAGGGCAGGCTTTTGCGTTTGTGCAGAATCAGGTGCTCGCGCTCGATAAAGGCAATTGGGTGCTGGCCCAGCAGGCTGAGCTGGCCGCTGGCGCGGATGGTGTCCAGGATGGCCGGGGCGTGGTCGGGGTCGATCAGGTCGGGGCTTTCGCCATGCAGGCCCAGCATCACCGCCGTGTCGCTGCCGTGGCCCTTGCCGGTGGCGCCCAGCGAGCCAAACAGCTCGACGCGCACTTGCGCCACAGCGGCAAGCTGGCCATCGCGCGCCAGCCGGCTGACAAACTGACGGGCGGCGCGCATCGGGCCGACGGTGTGCGAGCTGGAAGGGCCGATGCCGATTTTGAACAGGTCGAATACGCTGATGGCCATGCTGAGTCCTCGTGGGTGATGCGCGCCTTGGGTGAGCTCACAAAACACTTCTGGCGTTGTTGCACAACCTTGCCAGGCTTCTCGCCCTGCCTGTACGGGCTAGGCGTGTGACCGCAGACAGTACAAGAAGTACGACAAGGTCACACCACAACGCCAGGAGGGTTTTGTGAGCAGCGCTTATTGGGCACGCCGCGTGCCGGTGGTGCAGTGTAGCGCGGCGGTGGCGCACGGCGCGTGACTGGGCGCGACATCGAATGCGGGCAGATGCGACATGCTTGGGCGGCTCGCGGCCGGGCGGCGGCGGGTAACACCGCCTGGGCCAGCGCGTGGCGCAGTGAATTTTGTGCCATGGCTGATATGGTCTGTTCGGTTTTCCGACTATTTTGGTCGGGCTTGGTTCGGTTTTCCGTTTCAAATATGCCTTATGAATTTACTGTTTTATTGTAAATCATAAGCTTAGCCTGTGTGTTGCGCTGGCACGAAGCGTGCAATAGTCGGCGCCCGCGTCACACGGCCGCTTCATGTTGATGGCATTTTTTGTCTGTCATGAATTGGCAATTTTTGCCCCTTGTGACGCCATTTGCCGCTTGCGACAGCGCGCGGTGGATGTCCATGACACGAAAGGAAACCATCATGAAAATGAACCGGCTGACCACCTGGATCGGCTGCGCCCTGGTGCTGGGGGTGATTGTGGGTTATGCCTGCAACACCCTGGCCGCCTCGCCGGCGCAGGCCAAGGAAATCGCCTCGTATTTCAGCATCCTCACCGATATCTTTCTGCGCCTGATCAAGATGATCATCGCCCCGCTGGTGTTCGCCACCCTGGTGGCTGGCCTGGCAGGCATGGGTGACGCCCGTTCGGTGGGCCGCATCGGCAGCCGGGCGCTGGGCTGGTTCATCGGCGCCTCGTTTTGCTCGCTGTTCATCGGCCTGATTTTTGCCAATGTGCTGCACCCTGGCCACGCGCTGAACGTGCCGCTGCCAGAATCCGCCGCCGGGCTGAACCTGAAAACCGGCGCGCTGAACCTGAAAGACTTTATCACTCATGTCTTCCCCAAGAGCATCATCGAGGCCATGGCCGGCAATGAGGTTTTGCAGATTCTGGTGTTTGCGCTGTTCTTTGGCCTGGCGCTGGGCCATCTGCACAGCCAGACCGCCCGCTCGCTGGTGAACACCATGGATGAAGTGGTGCACGTAATGCTGAAAGTCACCGACTATGTGATGCGCTTTGCCCCGTTTGGCGTGTTTGGCGCGGTGGCCGGCGCCATCACCACCAATGGCCTGGGCATGCTGGTGATTTTTGGCAAATTCATGCTGAGTTTCTATGTGGCGCTGGCGGTGCTGTGGCTGGTGCTGATTGGCGCTGGCTATCTGGTGCTGGGCCGCGATGTGTTCCGTTTGCTCAAGCTGGTGCGCGGCCCGCTGCTGGTGGGGTTTTCCACCGCCTCCAGCGAGTCGGTGTACCCCAAGCTGATGGAGCAGCTGGAAAAATTCGGCATCAAAACCCGGGTGACGGGCTTTGTGCTGCCGCTGGGTTATTCGTTTAACCTGGATGGCTCGATGATGTACACCACCTTTCTGGCGCTGTTCATCGCCCAGGCTTACGACATCCCGATGACCCTCACCGCCCAGATCACCATGCTGCTGGTGCTGATGGTGTCGTCCAAGGGCATTGCCGGCGTGCCGCGCGCCTCGCTGGTGGTGGTGGCCGCCGTACTGCCGATGTTTGGCCTGCCCGAGGCCGGTCTGTTGCTGATTCTGGGCATTGACCACTTCCTGGACATGGGCCGCACCGTCACCAATGTGCTGGGCAACGCCATTGCCACCGCCGTGGTGGCCAAGTGGGAAGGCGCCATCGACCCGGTGGACCCGGCGTTGGCCGAGCGTGAAGAGTCGCTGCCGGTGGAAGGCGAAGCCTAAGCACCACCTCAGGCCGGCGCGCGCATGACAGCACCCGCTGTCAGCGCGGGCCGGCTTTGGCATACTGGCGGCGCTGACCAAACCCTCCTGGCGTTGTTGCGCAGCCTTGCCGGACGACTTTACGGTCTGTGGCCGCAGCCTGGCCAGGATCGCTGCGCGGGGTTGTGTGAGCGACGCTTATTGCCCGCCCGGATGCCGATGAACCCGCCTGCCCGCAAAATCATTCACATCGATTGCGACTGCTTTTTTGCCGCCGTGGAAATGCGCGACCACCCCGAATGGCGCGATGTGCCGCTGGCGGTGGGCGGCGCGCCTGCCGCGCGTGGGGTGATTGCCACCTGCAATTATCCGGCGCGCGCCTTTGGCATTCACTCCGCCATGCCCTCGGCACAGGCGCTCAAGCGCTGCCCGCACTTGGTGCTGGTGCCCGGCGACATGGCGCGCTACCGCGAAGCTTCACAGGCGGTGCGCGCGGTGTTCGAGCGCTTTACCAGCTTGATCGAGCCGGTGTCGCTGGACGAAGCCTATCTGGATGTCAGCGGCCAACCGCATTGCCAGGGCAGCGCCACGCGCATGGCCGAGGCGATTCGCGCCGCCATCCGCCACGAGGTGGGCATCACCGCCTCGGCCGGCATTGCCCCCAATAAAATGCTGGCCAAGATCGCCAGCGACTGGAACAAGCCCGACGGCCAATGGCTGATTCGCCCGCAGGATATCGCCGGGTTCATGCCCAGCTTGCCGGTGCATAAGCTCAACGGCGTCGGCCCGGCCACCGCTGCACGGCTGGCGGCGCTGGGGGTGAGCACCTGCGGCCAGTTGCAGCAGCTGCCGTTGGCCGAGCTGGCGCAGCGCTTTGGTCGCTTTGGCGAGCGTCTGCACCAGATGGCGCGCGGCGAGGATACCCGGCCGGTGCGCAGCGAGCGGGTGCGCAAATCGCTCAGCGTCGAGCGCACCTATCCGGTGGACTTGCCCGACCTGGCCGCCTGCGCTGCGCAGTTGCCCAGCCTGCTGGCCGCGCTGACCGCGCGGCTGGCGCCGTGGCTGGCCAGCGGCGGCCAGTTTCGCGGCGCCTGGGTGAAAGTGCGCTTTGCCGATTTTCATCACACCACGGTGGAAGACATTCATGCCCCGCTTACCGAGCCGGCGCTGCATGCGCTGTTGGTGCAGGCATTGGCGCGCGGCGGCCAGCCGGTGCGCCTCTTGGGGGTGGGCGTGCGGCTGATGCCGCCGGCCGCGCCACACAGCGCACGACACAGCCAACAGTTGGAGCTGTTTGCCTGAGCAGGGCGCCAACGCCGCACAACGTTTTATGAGCGACACGCACTCGGTGAATAACGCTCAGTGCCCCAGGCTTTTTTTCATTTTTTGCGTGCCCCACCACACCCCGGCGGCCACCAGCGGGATGGCCAGGCCGGTGACCAATTCGGGGTTGACCGGCGCACCGGCCACTTTCAGCGCCTTGGCCAGGTAGCCAATCAAGCCCACCGCGTAGTAGGTCAGCACGCCCACCGACAGCCCTTCCACGGTTTCTTGCAGACGCAGTTGCAGCTCGGCGCGGCGGTCCATCGACGCCAGCAGCGCCTGATTCTGCCCTTGCAGCGAGACTTCCACCCGCGTGCGCAGCAGCGCGGTGGCGCGCTGGATGCGCGCGGCCAGCTGGGTTTGCCGGTTGCCGATGGTTTCGCAGGTGGCCATGGCCGGCGCCAGCCGGCGGATGGTGAACTCCCGGAAGGGCTGCACCCCGCCCAGCCGCGCCTCGCGCAATTCCTCAATGCGCCGCTCCACCTGGCGGTAATACGCCTGCCCGGCCGAGAAGCGATATTGCGTGCTGGAAATCGCGTCTTCCAGGTCGGCGGCCAGTTCGGTGAGCTGGTCCAGCAAGGCGTCGTCGCTGCTGCGCGCGCCGCTCTTGCCGCTCATCTGCCCGGTGAGCGCGCGCATGCGCCGGCCCAGATCGTCCATCACCCGCACCTGCGCCTTGGCCACCGGCAGCGCCAGCAAGGCCAGCATGCGATAGGTTTCCAGCTCGAACAGCCGTTGCAGCATGCGCCCGCGCTGCGAGGCGCTCATGCCGTAATCCAGCACCAACAGGCGGGTGACGCCAGCGCCCAGATTGCGGTCCGGGTGCAGGCGCAGGTCGGTCAGCGCCATGGCGTTGCCATCGCCAATGCTGGCGCCCACCAGATCGTTGCCGGCAAACCACTGCTGCGCCAGGGTTTCCGTATCGGCGGCGCCGGCGTCTTCCTGCGGCAGGATCACCGCATGAATCGCCACTAGCAGCGGGTCGGCTTGGTTGGACAGCCAATCCAGCGGCAAGCCTTCAAACGCGCTGTCGGCAAACGGCTCGCCGGTGCGGCCACGGCGCAGCAGGGTGTAGCGGGCAAACTCGGTGTGCAGCCCCCAGTTCAGCCGCAGGCCGGGCAGCTCGGCCTGGTATTGCACCGCGTCGGCCGCCCGCAAGGGCAGGCCCAGCTGCGCCGCCAGCCGCGACAGCGCCTGACGCTGGCGGCTGCCGTCGTCGTCAAAGAAAAACGCCAGCGAAGTCACCTGCGCAGGCGAAGGCACGGACACCGGTGTGCGCACATGGGCTTCGTTGTTCAGCAACTGGCGCTGCGGATGCAGAAAAAAAGTATCGGTCATGGTGTGGAGTGACAAGGCAAGAGTAATCGGCACGAAAATAAAACAAATGTTTGAATCTGGGCAATCCTGTCATGCCGGGCGTCCGTGGCGGCCCGGCAGGCTGTGGATAGGGGTTTACCACCTTTTAGACTATTTTGCTATTAGCAATTGGTTTGAAGTTTTTTCTGGGAATATCAAATTCCCGGATACTGGCCCTCAACATCTGCACACCCACTAATCTGTCAGGAGCCATCATGAAAACCAAATTGTCACTGCTGCTGGTCGGCGCGCTGGCGCTGGCCCCGTCGGCCTGGGCCGCCTCGCTGCTGAATGTGTCCTACGACCCCACCCGCGAACTGTACAAGGAAATCAACCCGGCCTTTATCAAATCCTGGCAGAGCCAGACCGGCGAAACGCTGACCATCCAACAATCGCACGGCGGCTCGGGCAAGCAGGCCCGCTCGGTGATTGATGGCCTGTCGGCGGATGTGGTCACCCTGGCGCTGGCGCACGACATCGACGAAATCGCCGAAAAAACCAAACTCTTGCCTAGCAATTGGCAGACCCGCCTGCCGCACAACAGCTCGCCCTACACCTCGACCATTGTGTTTCTGGTGCGCAAAGGCAACCCCAAGGCCATTAAAGACTGGGGCGATCTGGTGAAACCGGGCGTGCAAGTGATCACCCCCAACCCGAAAACCTCGGGCGGCGCGCGCTGGAACTACCTGGCGGCCTGGGGCTATGCGCTGAAACAACCGGGCGGCAACGAAGCCAAGGCGCGTGACTTTGTCAAAGCGCTGTTCAAAAACGTGCCGGTGCTGGACACCGGCGCCCGCGGCTCGACCATGACCTTTGTCGAACGCGGCATCGGCGACGTGCTGCTGGCCTGGGAAAACGAAGCCCTGCTGGCCAAAAAAGAACTCGGCCCGGAAAAATTCGACATCATCGCCCCGCCGCTGTCCATCCTGGCGGAACCGCCAGTGGCCGTGGTGGACAAAAACGCCGAGAAAAAAGGCACGCTCAAGCAAGCCAATCAGGCGCAGCAACTGGATATCAGTGTTGCACCCGGCGAGTTTGCTACCGTGGTCGGTATCACCTCGCAGCAGGGCCTTGAGTTGGTCACCGTGCGTGAAGAGCCGGATGATTTCAATGCACTCAAGGCTTCATTGGCGTTCTACAGCCTCGATGCGAGCTGCACCAACGCCGGGTTGCAAGCAGCCGGGCGTAATATCGATATTTTCAAGGATGTTGCCCATGGCGCCTTGCAGCGTCGTTCGATTAACCCGTTGAGTCTTTCGGTGCAGCTGCGTTGCGCTGGTGCCTCAGTGGGCGAGCCGCTGGCGCTGGGTGAGTTGGCGGCCGGCCAGCGCTACACCCTGTTCCTTGTTCCTTCGGCTGACGGCCCGCGCCTGTTCCAGGCCCTCGATAACCTGGCGAACTGAGGTATAAAACATGGTTTTCACCTCGCTCGAGTTCCTGACGCTCTTTCTGCCCCTCGTTTTGCTGATCTATGTGCTCGCGCGACCGCAGTGGCGCAACGGCGTGTTGCTGGTCGGCAGTTGGGTGTTCTTCGGCTGGCTCAGCCCGATGTTCATGCTGCTGCATACGGTGCTGAGCGTGATTGCCTGGGTCGGTGGTCTGCTGATCGATCGGGCGCCGTTTGGTTCGAAGAGCCGTGTGCGTTGGTTGGCCGGCATGATTGTGCTCAACGTGCTGGTTCTGTGCTGGTACAAGTACGCCAATATCCTGGCTGCGACCCTCAATGAGCTGCTGATGTCTCAGGGAGCAATGCCGCTGGAGTGGCAAAAGGTGGCACTGCCGGCGGGGCTGTCGTTTATCGTGCTGCAAGCCATTTCATACCTGGTCGACGTGCATCGGCGCACCGTCAAGGTCGAGCGCAGCTTTATCGACTATGCCACCTACCTGCTGATGTTTGGCCAGTCCATCGCCGGACCGATCATTCGTTACAGCTGGGTCAGTGAAGAGCTGTCCAATCGGGGACTCAGCTGGCGCAACTTTAGTCTGGGTGCCCGGCGTTTCATGATCGGTATGAGCATGAAAGTGTTGGTGGCCGATAGCCTGGCGCCGGTGGTCGATGTGGCGTTTGCGTTGCCGGAGCCGAGCTTTGTCGATGCCTGGATGGGTTGCCTGGCGTATTCGCTGCAGCTGTTTTTCGACTTTGCCGGCTACAGCGCCATGGCCATTGGTATTGGTCTGATGTTGGGGTTCCATTTTCCGGAGAACTTCAATCGGCCCTACCTGGCGCGCAGTATTCAAGATTTCTGGCGGCGCTGGCACTTGTCGTTGTCCAGTTGGATACGTGACTACCTGTACATCCCTTTTGGCGGCAACCGTGGCAGCCAGTGGATGATCTACCGGAACCTGTTCCTGACCATGGCCATTGCCGGTTTGTGGCACGGCGGGGACAGCTGGAATTTCCTGCTGTGGGGCGCAGCACACGGTGTGGCCCTGTGCGTGGCGCGAATCTGGAGCGGCGCTGGCTGGTTCAGCATGCCCAGGGCGCTCTCACACGTGCTGACGCTCTTATTTGTCGCGCTGGCCTGGACGTTGTTCCGCGCCCCTGATTTCGCCACGGCATTGACTATGTATGCGGGCCAGTTTGGGCTGTATGCCTTTGCCATGGGCGATGCCTTGGCCGCCACCGTGCGCCCGACTCATGGTATTGCGGCGGCGTTGGGTGTGTTCTGCGTGATCGCGCCGGTTTATCAGCAACGCTTCGAGGCGCGCTTCAGCCAAAACACCCTGTTCTGTTTGTTGGGTTCTCTGTGGCCGGTATTGGGCTTTTTGTTGTCGTTTGCCTTGATTGCCAGCCGTGAAACGGTGCCCTTCCTGTACTTCCAGTTTTAAGGTCTGATGTCATGACGGATACCCAATATTCAGAGGCCGAAGGTTTAACCGCGAGGCTGAGCCCCCTGGCGGGCATGGTGATGCTGGTCTTCCTGGTCGCAGGCTTGATGTCTGTGCTGTGGGCCATGTTTGTCAGTGACAAAGTGGCGTTGCAGCCCGTGCAGCCACTCAGCTGGGAGCAGGTTTTCGATGGCGCGGTAACCCATCGCATCGCCAAGGAGCTGGCCAACGTGCCGTTTGCCAAGCGCGCTGCCGATCTTGAGCGGGCTGCCAGCTGGCTGGCGATTGGTGATACCGGCAGCCGGGTGCGCCAAGGCTGTCCGGGCTGGTTGTTTATCGCCGATGAGCTGAAGATTCATCCGCAGGCTACGGCCAATGCCGAGGCTCGCGCACGCAAGGTCAGCGAGCTGCAGGGCCAGCTGGCCAAGCGCGGGGTCAAACTGCTGGTGGTGCTGGTGCCGGACAAGAGCCGCATTGCAGCGCAGCAGTTGTGTGCCATTGAGCGCTCGCCACTGTTGGCCAACCGTGCGCAGGATTGGCAGCGGGTGCTGCAGGCCAAGGGCGTTGAGGTGTTGGATCTGGCTCCGACCCTGCAACCACTCGGCAGCGAGGCTTTCCTGCGTACCGACACGCACTGGAGCGAAGCCGGCGCTGAGCGATCGGCTGCAGCGGTGGCCGAGCGGATAGCCGCACTGGGCGTTAGCCCAACTCCGGCCAAACAGTTTGTCGCCAGTGTTACCGCGCCGCAGCTGCGCCCCGGCGATCTGGTGCATCTGGCGCCGGGCGAGCGGGTCGCGGTGGACGGCGTCCTGACCGAAGGCACCGGCGCCATCGACCGATCCCGCCGGCGCATCCGCGCACTGTGGCAGGGCACGCTTCATGCCATAGGGGACCTGCGGCTCTCACCGCAGGACGAGCGCACGCTCACCGAGGCATGCATGAGGTTCATCCCGATCATCAAAGCGTAGAGTTTTCGCCAACGTATGTATTGGAAATGCCGTTTTCCAGCAGAAAGAACCTTACGATACAACCATGAGTGAAGTCGCAGCCACGTCGCAAGAGCCGCAGGGACGAATGATAGAGGGGCGATACCGCGTCATACGCAAAATCGCCGAAGGCGGCATGGCGACCGTGTACGAGGCGGAGGATACCAGGCTCGAACGCCGCGTCGCCATCAAGATCATGCACATGCAGCTGGCGCAGGGAGCGCACCGCGAGCAGTTCGTGGAACGGTTCCACC
>ERZ650306.909-NODE-909-length-17562-cov-5.495687_pt1 | contig 17562 bp, 9 predicted proteins | sample MGYA00376242_ERZ650306 | MGnify/ENA primary metagenome ERZ650306 (study PRJEB26733, sample SAMN07839244) | wastewater metagenome | biome: urban; feature: wastewater treatment plant; material: waste water | place: USA: North Carolina | collected 2016-03-31 ... | reverse complement strand
ACGTACAAATCTATCAATAGCTCTTTTGACCATGGACAGCAATTGATACTGATTGAAAAAGACTTACGCCGTTTGGCTTCAAGTAATCATCATTCAACTACAAATTATGAAACGCTAATTCTTTTAAGAAAAAGTATTGGAGAAATTCAGCGTAACTTCCCTTTAAGTTCATTTTCCCCCTACATAGACCTATATTTCGAAACTGACAAATTATGTAGGGCTAAGGAACAATCTTCAGATGAATTTTTAAATCAACTCAAACATGCGTTGACTCAAACAGAATTTAAGAAAAATATTATAAATAAATTGATTGTTGCTCCGTTGGTTATGGGCTTTATGTCCTGTACCGGCAATTATATGGATATCAACTCCAATCCTTATCAACCGGGTGATTTGACTCCGGATGATTATGCACTGGGTTCTGCCATGAGTAACTTGGCAAGTACGGTTATCTCATCAGATGTCAATACGGCACAGTTTACTGATTGTTTGTTGGGTGGACCGTTGGGAGGTTATTTTGCCGATTCAAATGCCGGCTGGTCCAATACAATATCCAATTTTAATGCTACAAATGACTGGACGCGTGTGTTCTTGATAAGTGACCGTATCATTTCAACACTTTACGGTAACTTGAGCACAGTGAAACAAGTATCGGAGAATACCAATAATCCGGTTCCTTATGCCATTGCTCAAATCATAAAGGTTGCTGCCATGAGTCGCGTGACTGATGCGTATGGTCCTATTCCTTATTCTAAAATCGGTCAGGATGGCAAGATTACCATTCCTTATGATACGCAGGAAGAAGTATATAACGCATTCTTCAAGGAACTGGACGAATCCATCGAGGTGCTGACTGAAAACAGAAATGCGGCGTTGGTTGCTTCTGCAGATTTCGTGTACAGTGGTAATGTACAGAAGTGGGTGAAGTTTGCCAATTCATTGAAACTGCGTTTGGCTATCCGTATTGCCAATGTAAGCCCTGCTAAGGCTAAAGAAATGGCTGAAAGTGCAGTGAATCACGAGTTGGGTCTGATTGAAACAAATGCAGACAATGCTACATGGAAGTATTTCGGTACAATTAGCAATCCGTTGTTTGTGGCAGTACGTTACAATGAAGAAGCTTCAGGTGGTGATACCCATCCTGCTGCCGACATCATCTGCTACATGAACGGTTACAACGACAATCGTCGTGCCAGCTATTTTGAGGAATCAAAATGGCCTGGAGAGACTTATGTAGGATTACGTCGCGGTATCAACCTCAGTAAGATGAAGGAGTATTTCATCAATTATTCACGTGTGAAGATTTCCTCTTCTGATCCCGTGCTTTGGATGAATGCGGCAGAAGTTGCTTTTTTGCGTGCTGAAGCCACTGCAATCTATGGTTTCAACATGAAAGGAACCGCTGCTGATTTTTATGAACAAGGTGTCCGTCTCTCTTTCGAACAGTGGGGAGCTACCGGTGTAGACAGCTATCTGGCTGATGAAAGCAGTGTACCTGCTCTTTACAAAGATCCCGCCGGTCTTAATACTTATGAAAAGAACCTTTCAGCCATTACTGTCAAGTGGAATGAAGGGGCATCCAAGGAAGAAAAACAGGAACGTATCATTACCCAGAAGTGGATTGCGAATTGGCCGTTAGGTAACGAAGCTTGGGCTGACTATCGCCGTACAGGCTATCCCAAACTGTTGCCTGCAACCAGTGAAGGTAACTTGAGTGGTGGAATTGTTGATAGCGAGAAAGGTGCACGCCGTATGCCTTATCCTTCTGAAGAATATACAAGTAATACTGAAAACGTGCAAGAGGCAGTAAACAGCTATCTGGGTGGACCGGACAACATGGCTACTGACGTATGGTGGGCACGCAAATAATAACAATAAATGCTGAATAATTATGAAATTATATAAGAAATCATTCAAAGGAATCGCGCTGGCAGCTTTTTCCGTATTGGCATTGTCTGCCTGCTCCGACTGGACGGATTCAGAGAGTATTAAACTGAAAGAACCCGGAATCGACGAACAGTCTCCCGAACTGTATGCCAAGTATCTGAAGAACTTGCAGGAATACAAGAATTCTGACCATAAGATTGTATACGGCTGGTTTGATAATAGTGAGAAAGTTCCTTTCAGCCGCGGGCAGCACATGTCGGATGTTCCCGACAGCCTGGACGTAATTATCGCAACTACTCCCGATTTGGCGGAATTCGAATTGGAAGATATTGCAAATGTACATGAGAAGGGAACGAAAGTATTCTATTCCATCAGCTATGACAATATCTTGAAGGAACATACCGACAAGGTGAAAGAAGGAACAGAAACATCTGCATTCTCGGCTTATCTGTCGGCTGAGCTGAACAGACTGATAGCTCTTGAAGCACCTTTCGACGGTATTGTAGCCGAGTATCGTGGTAGCAATCCTATCTACATGTCCGAAGCCGACAAGGCTGAAGCAAAGGCAAATCAGGATACTTTCTTCGGTGTGATATCCAACTGGAAGAGTGCCAATTCAGGTAAGCAACTGGTGTTCCAGGGGTATCCTGCCAACCTGATAGGCCAGTCTGTGCTCTCTTCTTGTGACCATATCATCTTGATTACAAATGATGTCACGGATGTTGCCCAACTGGGGATAGAAGCGCTTCAGGCCTTGATGGCAGACGGTGTTCCGGCTGACCGCTTCATTGTATCGGCATCTACCGTCTCTCTGGATACAACAGATAAGACTACCGGATATTACAATGCTTTGAGAGCTCTGTCGGAAGCTGCTTATTGGGTGACAGAACCGTCTGCAGAGTTTACAAAAGCTGGTCTGGCTATTGAGAACATGCAGAATGATTATTACAATGCTACCAATACCTATCAATACGTGAGAGAAGCTATCAATATTATGAATCCTGCTCCTAAAAAATAAAAGAATATCATGAAACTGAAAAGTATATATTTAGTATCGATGGCATTATTGGCAGGTGTATTTGCTGCTTGTAATGATAATGACGTTGAGAATTTCGATAATCAGGTGTATATCAACGGCTCGGCGATGACCAGTACTGTGTTGTTGAAAAACACTGTTTCCGATACGGAAGGTTCATTCCGGATTTCAATGGCCCGTCCTGAATCGCAGGATATAACTATTGCCTTGAAGGCGGACCCTTCACTGGTAGCTACTTATAACGCTACCTATTATGACACAGCCGAGGCTCTGCCGGAAAACTATTATACGGTAGAAACTCCGCAGGCTACCATTTTGGCCGGTGCTGTCATTTCAGACGACATCACTGTCAGCTTCAAGAACTTGACGGAGCTGGACCGTGAGAAGGTATATGTATTGCCGGTTACGGTAGACCAGGCAAGCATCGGAGTCTTGAAGAGCTCCGGTACCATGTACTACGTGCTGAAGGGTGCCGCATTGATTAATACGGTTCCTGATATTACCAAGAATCTGGTTTACGTAACTTGGACCAATCCAGATGTAGCCAATAATATGAATAAGCTGACGGCAGAAGCGTTGATTCGTGTAAGCAAGTTTGACAAGATGCTGACTTCCATTATGGGTATCGAAGGTAAGTTCCTGCTCCGCATCGGTGATGCCGGAATTCCTCAAAACCAGTTGCAGGTGGCTACAAGTAGCGGCAATGTGACCGATGAGAGTCTGGTTATTCCGACAAACGAATGGACACATATCGCTGTGACCTACGATGCGGATGCAAAAACAGTTATAATCTACATCAATGGTAAGAATATGCTGGAGACTACTTTGGACTGCGGAGTCGTGAACTGGGGCCAGACCATGACCGATGAAGGTAACGGATTCTGGATTGGCCATTCATACAATCGTGACCGTTGGTTGGAAGGTAATATCTCAGAGGTGCGTATCTGGAACAAGGTGTTGACATCAGCAGAAATCAATGCAAAGGACCACTTCTACCAGGTAGAGCCGGATGCTGACGGACTGGTTTCTTACTGGAAGTTCGATGAGGGCGCCGGTACTGCCATTCACGATTATAGCGGAAATGAGAACAATGCTACTGCAGTGGAATCATTGACTTGGACTGCTGTGGAACTGCCCGCTAAATAATTTAGTTATACCTTAATTCAAATAAAAAGATATTGATTATGAAATATATGAATCATGTAAAATCAGGCTTGCTGGCAATGGCTTTTGCATGTGCAGGAATATGCTTCACCGGTTGTGAAGATGATGTTGTCATCAACACCGGCAACAGTGACAAGCTGGATACTGTGGATGGCGTGTATGGCTATGTAAAGTCTGCCGCCGGTGCACGTGAACTTACTCCGATTTCTGTTTTTGGCGACAAGGTTGCTACCGGACATCTCTATTTTGAACTGAGCAAAGCTGCAGAGCAGGATGTTACGGTGACCTTCAAAGTGGACGAAGACGTTTTGGAGGCTTACAATAAGAAGAATGGAACAAGCTATAAAATGTATCCCGCCGATAAGCTGAGCCTGGCGAACGGTGGAACTGCCACTATCAAGGCGGGCGAACAGAAGTCGGCTTCTGTGGAACTGAATATCAATGCCGGAGGCACAATCGGACAGACTTATGCTGTTGCCGTTTCTGCATCTGCCAATAACGGTGTGGAAGTTTCTACAAACAATCAGGAATATATTTACTTGGTAAAGCCTTTGGCTGCTATTCCTGAGAGTATCAGTAAGGGTGATATACTTACACATTGCTTTGTGGAAGTAAATGACGAGAACATCTTGAATATGGGTGAATATACCATGAAGAGCGACGGAAAGCCTTTCTTTGATGTAGTCAGCATTTTTGCTGCCAACATCAATGTGGATAGCAAGACCGGTCGCGTACATGTTTTCTGCAATGACCAGGTTTCCTTCTTGCTGAGAAATGCGGATAAGTTCATCCGTCCTTTGCAGGCTAAGGGCATTAAGGTGGCTATGACTATTCTTGGCAACCATGACGAGGCTGGTATGGGTAACCTTTCGGAAGCTGCTGCCAAAGACTTTGCTAAGGAACTGAAAGCCTACTTGGATATTTATGGTTTGGATGGCATTGACTTTGATGATGAGTACACCAGTTATAATAACTCCAATCCCAGTCCCGGCTTCGAAAAACGTTCACGTGCCAACTTCGCGCGCTTGGTTTACGAATGCCGCCAAGTGTTTGGCAAAAAGTTGATTGGTGTGTATGAATATGGTTCGCTCGACTCTCCAGACGGTGAGGTAGAGGGTATGAAGGTAGGTGACATTGTGGACTATATGACCTACGGTTACTACCAGAATCAGAATCCCGAGGGAGCCTTTGGCCGTGAAGAGTCTCATTTTGAGAACCTGCCCAAATCCAAGTATGCTCCGCTGCCTTGGAAGATTAATGATGAGTTGAACGGAGGTTGGAGTGGATTTGACAAGAGCAAATTCCAGAAAGTGAAAGATGAAGGTTATGGCATTCAGATGTTCTACAATCCCAAACCGCTGGTGTATCAGTATTATACGTTGCTTTCGGAAATAAGTAAAGTACTTTTTGATGATGAAGTGGAGTGGAGCGGCAAGTACTGGAGCCGTATCGGTGAAGCTTATCAGGGCAAAATGTTGGGTTATGAAGATTTGGTCGGCGAGTGGAAAGTAACTTCCAGTAACTCTCTCTTTACCTATGTGGATGAAGAAGGCAATCCTCGCTGGTGGGATTGGAAAGGCAGTCAGGAGTTTGAGAAGAATGTAATTATAGAGAAGGATGAAGAAGGTACCGGATATGTGGTTTACAACTGGGGTACTTTCCCCGAAATCACCGGTAAGTATCCGATGCATTGCGATTACTATAACGGTGCACTGCTCATCTATCCGCAAACCATTCATGAGGGCGATGCTGAAGACCCTGCTACCTACAAGATGCATTTCGGTACTTACAGCAAGAATTTCCAGTGGAAAGCATATCCTAACTATGATGATTACTATATGGATGGTGCTATTGCTCCTAACGGTGATATGCATATCTATGGCTTGGGCAACAGATGGGCTATCAATCCCTATAAGTATGTAGGCGGTGAGATTGAGACCGACATCTTCCCCGATGTTCCTTACTTCGTGAGTGAGAACTATACGATGAAGAAGGTACGCTGATGCCGTGTTTTCCGTAAACTGAGGTTTCGGAAAACGGATGCTTGAACCTTTTCATACATGAAACAAAGGAGGGCTTTGCTCAAAGTAATAGGGCGGCCCTCCTCAAGCATTCTCATATAACAAGATTCTATTATGAAGCTATACACCTACTTATACAATAAACAATATGAAGAAAAACATGAAATCTAGTTCCATACTGTTGGGCGGACTTTTTCTGCTGGGGGCGGTTTGCAGCTGTACCCAGACGGCACCGGACTATGCGTCTTACGTCAATCCGTTCATCGGTACGGGTGGACATGGGCATACCTATCCCGGAGCGGTAGTTCCCAACGGGATGATTCAGCCCAGCCCCGACACGCGTATCTACGAGTGGGATGCCTGCTCCGGATATTACTATGCAGATACTACTATCAACGGATTTTCACATACCCACGTCAGCGGTACGGGTTGTGCCGATTACGGGGATGTGCTGCTGATGCCCACTGTAGGTCGGCAGGATTACCACTCCATGGGCTCGAAGAGCCAGCAGATGGCGTACGCCTCTGCCTTTTCCCACGAGAATGAAACAGCCGAACCGGGATATTATTCCGTATTTTTGGACCGCTACGGGGTGAAAGCCGAACTGACCTCTACCAAACGTGCGGCGATTCATCGCTATACCTTCCCGAAAGCGGAAGATGCAGGTTTTATCCTCGACCTGGATTACAGTATCCAGCGCCAGAAGAATGAACAGATGGAGCTGGAAGTAATCAGCGATACTGAAATCCGTGGACGCAAGAAGACTGTATATTGGGCTTTCGACCAGTATATCAACTTCTATGCCAAGTTCTCCAAACCATTCACCTATACGCTGGTCACGGACTCCATGGCATTGGACGAAGGCGGTCCGCTTCTGCCTACAGCTAAAGCTTTACTGCAATTCCAGACGGAGCCCAATGAGGAGGTATTGGTAAAGGTAGGTGTGTCTGCCGTGGATATGGACGGTGCCCGCAAGAATGTGGAAGCCGAAATCTCCGGATGGGATTTTGACGGTGTGCGCCGTGCTGCCCGCCAGCAGTGGAACACTTATCTTTCCAAGATTGACATCGATACGAAGGACAACGACCAGCGTACCATGTTCTACACGGCACTTTACCACACGGGTATGCAGCCCAACTTGTTTACCGATGCTGACGGACGTTACTTTGGTATGGACTTGAAGCCCCATCAAGGCAGGGTGGACGAGCCTATCTACACCATTTTCTCTTTATGGGACACTTTCCGTGCCTATCATCCGCTGATGACGATTATTGATCCTGAACTGAACGAGGCTTTCATCCGTTCGCTCATCCAGAAGTCCCGCGAGGGCGGCGTCCTGCCTATGTGGGAACTGGCCGGAAACTATACGGGTACCATGATTGGTTATCATGCAGCCTCCCTCATAGCGGATTCTTATGTAAAGGGATACCGTAACTTCGACGTGCAGGAGGCTTACAAGGCTTGCCTCCGTACGGCAGAATACGATACGACGGGTATTATCACCCATCCTTTGGTTGTGCCGCATCTGATGCCGCAGGCCAAGTACTGGAAGAACAAGATTGGCTACGTGCCTTGCGATAAAGACAATGAATCTGTGGCTAAAGCTTTGGAATATGCTTACGATGACTGGTGTATCTCCGTACTGGCAGGTGCTTTGGACGACGAAGCCAACCGCGATAAGTATGCGGCTTTTGCCGAGGGATATAAAGTTTATTTCGATCCGAGTACCCGCTTCATGCGCGGACTGGACAGTGAGGGCAACTGGCGTACGCCTTTCAACCCCCGCGCTTCCAATCACCGTAACGATGACTATTGCGAAGGTACGGCATGGCAGTGGACTTGGTTCGTTCCCCACGATGTGGACGGACTGGTGGAACTGATGGGAGGACGCGACGCCTTCATCGGCAAGTTGGATTCTCTGTTCACGGCCGATTCCAAGCTGGAAGGTGAATCGACCTCGGTGGATATTTCCGGTCTGATAGGCCAGTATGCCCACGGCAATGAGCCAAGCCATCACATTGCCCATCTCTACAACTACGTAGGCCAGCCCTGGCGTACGCAGGAGATTGTGGATGAGGTGCTGCATACGCTTTACTTCAACAACCCCGACGGACTTTCGGGCAATGAAGACTGCGGACAGATGTCTGCATGGTACATTCTGAATGCGATGGGCTTCTATCAGGTATGCCCCGGCAAGCCGGTATATTCCATCGGACGCCCGCTGTTCAACGAGGCGACCGTTCATCTGAAAGACGGCAAGTCGTTCAAGGTGATAGCCCACAACAACAGCCGCGACAACAAGTATGTGCGGAGCATTGTGCTGAACGGCAATAAGTTGGAGACTCCATTCTTCACGCATCAGGATATAGTGGACGGCGGTACGCTGGAGCTGACTATGGGCAGTGAACCGTTGAAGTGACACAGATAATATACAGAAGGGATGAGCCGAAAAAATCATAATCCTATATCGTGGGTCCCCACCGTATATTTCGCCATGGGATTGCCGTTTGTGGTGCTGAACATGGTTTCTGTGTTGATGTTCAAGGGGCTGGGTATCGGTGACGCGCAGATTGCTCTGTGGACGTCGCTCATCATGATGCCCTGGACGCTGAAGTTCCTTTGGAGTCCGTTCCTTGAAATGTTCAAGACGAAGAAGTTTTTCGTGGTACTGACGCAGATGGTTACCGGAGCAGGTTTTGCTCTGGTGGCTTTGGCGTTGCAGTTACCGTTCTTTTTTGCGATATGCATTGCGCTGCTGGCAGTGATTGCTTTCAGCGGAGCCACGCACGATGTGGCTACGGATGGTGTCTACATGTCGGAACTGAACAAGCAGGACCAGGCCAAGTATATCGGTTGGCAGGGAGCCTTCTACAATATAGCGAAGATTGTGGCGTCCGGCGGGTTGGTCTGGCTGGCAGGTGCCTTGCTGGTAGGTTTCGGTGGGGTGGAGGGTGCCACAGAGGCAGTCCGCCACGAGGCTACCCGGCATGCATGGATGACGGTGATGCTGATATTGGCGGCGGTGATGCTGCTGCTTGGCTTCTACCACATGCGCATGCTGCCATCGGGCGGTGCTGCCGCATCCGGCGCCAAGTCGGCAAGAGAGACGTGGGAGCAGTTGGTGGCGGTAATCAAGGATTTCTTCTTGAAGAAGCACATCTGGTACTATATAGCGTTCATTATCCTTTATCGCCTTGCCGAGGGTTTTGTCATGAAGATTGTCCCTCTTTTCTTGAAGGCGGAGCGTTCGGCAGGTGGCTTGGGACTGAATGAGCAGCAGATAGGTTTGTACTACGGCACTTATGGGGCGGCAGCCTTTGTGCTGGGGTCACTGTTGGCAGGCTATTACATTTCGCACCGGGGATTGCGGCGGACGCTGTTCTCTCTGTGCTGCATCTTCAATCTGCCTTTTGTAGCGTATACCCTGCTTGCCATGTACCAGCCGGAAAGCGGGTTGCTGATAGGTAGTGCCATCGTGCTCGAGTACTTCGGTTATGGTTTTGGTTTTGTGGGACTGACTTTGTTCATGATGCAGCAGGTGGCGCCGGGAAAGCACCAGATGGCACATTATGCCTTTGCTTCGGGCATCATGAATCTGGGTGTGATGTTGCCGGGCACAATCAGCGGTTTTGTCAGCGACTGGTTGGGGTACGAGGCGTTCTTTACCTTCACGCTGTTTGCCACCATTCCGGCGTTCCTCATTACGTACTTCATACCATTTACGTATGCCGATGAGAAGAAACAACAATAACCAATTAATAATATAGAGCAATTATGAGCAACAAAATCACAATGCCTTGGGAAGAACGGCCGGCAGGCTGTAAGGATGTAATGTGGCGTTATTCGGAGAATCCCGTAATAGACCGCTACCATATTCCGTCGTCGAACAGCATTTTCAACAGTGCGGTGGTTCCGTTTAAGGATGGTTATGCCGGTGTGTTCCGTTGTGACAACCGGGCGGTGCAGATGAATATCTTTGCCGGTTTCAGCAAGGACGGCATCCACTGGGAAATAGAGCATGAGCCAATCAAGTTCAAGGCCGGGAATACGGACATGATAGAGTCCGAATATAAATACGATCCGCGCGTGACATGGATTGAGGACCGCTACTGGATTACGTGGTGCAACGGCTACTACGGCCCCACCATCGGCATCGGCTATACTTTCGATTTCAAGGAGTTCTTCCAGTGCGAGAATGCTTTCTTGCCTTTCAACCGCAACGGTGTGTTGTTGCCTCAGAAGTTCGATGGCAAATATGCGCTCTTGAGCCGTCCCAGCGATAGCGGACATACTCCTTTTGGCGACATCTACATTAGCTTCAGCCCTGACATGAAATTCTGGGGCGAACACCGCCATGTGATGGCTCCTACGCCTTTCCCCGAAAGTGCCTGGCAGTGTACCAAGATAGGGGCAGGTTCGGTACCGTTCCTCACGGACGAGGGTTGGCTGATGTTCTATCATGGCGTGATAACCACTTGTAACGGTTTCCGTTACTCCATGGGAGCAGCTATTCTGGATAAGGACAATCCTGCCAAGTTGCTCTACCGCACCCGTGAGTATCTGCTTGCGCCTGCTGCTCCTTATGAGTTGCAAGGTGATGTTCCCAACGTGGTGTTCCCTTGCGCAGCGTTGCAAGATGGAGAACGTGTAGCTGTATACTACGGTGCAGCCGATACGGTAGTGGGGCTTGCCTTTGGGTATATCCGTGAGATTCTGGAGTTCACGAAGCGCACAAGTATTTTGTAAGTACCAAGCAGTTGGCAGGCGCTCGGTATTGCTGAAAAGCGCCTGCCGTAACTGCCTTATACTTAGTGTAATATCACTGCAAAGATACTGCATGCTTTTTGCAGTGCTACTGCAAAGCCGTTGCAGCGCCACTGCAAAGCTGATGCAGCGTCACTGCAAAACTGTTGCAGCGCTACTGCAAAGTAGTTTGCAGTGTCACTGCAGACCGTTTGCAATAACTTTGCAGAGTGCATGCAATGACACCGGCATGGGTAGCGTGCTCACTAACTAATAAAGAACAAATCCTTACTATATTATGAAACGACTGATTACTTTCTGTATCATCTCCTTTGGAATGCTCACGGCATCTATGGCTGCGGAGAAGCATCCTGCGGACTATGTGAATCCTTTTGTCGGTACCACCAACTTCGGTACCACGAATCCGGGAGCCGTCTGTCCCAATGGAATGATGTCCGTAGTGCCCTTCAACGTGATGGGTTCGGAGGACAACAAATACGATAAAGATGCCCGCTGGTGGTCCACTCCCTATGAGTATCACAATTGTTTCTTCACCGGATACTCGCATGTCAATTTGAGCGGTGTGGGCTGTCCGGAATTGGGTTCTCTGCTGCTGATGCCCACTACGGGAGAGCTGTCCGTAGATTATAAGGAATATGGAAGCCGCTATAAGGACGAGCAGGCATCCCCCGGATATTACAGCAACTTCCTGACCCGCTACAATGTGAAGACGGAAGTGACGGCAACTCCTCGCACGGGTGTGGCGCGTTTCACCTTTCCTGCCGGGCAGAGCCATGTGCTGCTGAACCTGGGCGAAGGCCTGACCAATGAATCGGGAGCTTTTCTGCGCCAGACGGGTAAATGCGAGTTTGAAGGTATGAAGCTGCTGGGTACTTTCTGCTACAACCCACAAGCCGTTTTTCCCATCTACTTTGTGATGCGTGTCAACAAGCAGCCCGCCGCTTCGGGCTACTGGAAGAAGCAGCGCCCCATGACCGGTGTAGAGGCCGAATGGGACCCCGATAACGGACGCTACAAACTTTACACCCGCTACCAGAAGGAACTGGCGGGAGATGATATCGGCGCCTATCTTACATTCGATACCGAAGAAGGCGAGCAGGTGGAAGTACAGATGGGAGTCTCTTTTGTGAGCATGGAGAATGCCCGCCTCAATCTGGATACCGAGCAGCAGGGAAAGAACTTCGGTCAAGTGCTGGAAGAAGCCCGTCGCCGCTGGAACGATGACCTCTCGCGCATCCTTGTAGAAGGAGGTACGGAGGAACAGAAAACCGTTTTTTATACGGCACTCTATCATACGCTGATACATCCCAATATCCTGCAAGATGTGAACGGGGAATATCCCGCTATGGAGAGTGATAAGATTTTGACTACCCAAGGCGACCGTTATACCGTCTTTTCTTTGTGGGACACTTACCGCAATGTGCACCAGCTTCTTACGCTGGTATATCCCGAACGGCAATTGCAGATGGTGCGCTCCATGCTCGACATGTACCGCGAACACGGCTGGCTTCCCAAATGGGAACTCTACGGACGTGAGACGCTGACCATGGAAGGTGACCCTTCCATTCCCGTCATCGTCGACACCTGGCTGAAAGGTCTGCGCGACTTTGATATAGAACTGGCCTACGAAGCCATGCGCAAGGGAGCCACCCTGCCGGGAGCGGAGAATCTGCTCCGACCGGACAATGACGACTACGTGTCATTGGGATATGTGCCCCTGCGGGAGCAGTATGACAATTCCGTTTCACATGCCCTGGAATACTATATTGCCGACAATGCCTTGTCGCGCATAGCTGCTGCGCTTGGCAAGAAGGAGGATGCCCGTCTGTTCCACGAACGTTCGCTGGGCTACAAGCATTATTACTGTAAGGAGTACGGTACTTTCCGTCCTATCCTGCCTAACGGTGAATTCTATGCTCCTTTCGACCCGAGGCAGGGAGAGAACTTTGAGCCGAACCCCGGATTTCACGAAGGTTGTGCCTGGAACTATACTTTCTATGTTCCCCACGATGTGAAAGGGCTTGCCCGGCTCATGGGTGGAAAGAAGCCGTTCGTAGACAAGCTTCAGCGTGTGTTCGACGAAGGACTGTACGACCCTGCCAACGAACCGGACATTGCATACGCCCATCTTTTTTCTTATTTCAAGGGTGAGGAGTGGCGCACGCAGAAAGAGCTGCACCGCCTTTTGCAGAAGTATTTCAAGAATGCCCCCGACGGAATTCCCGGCAATGATGATACCGGAACGATGTCCGCTTGGGCTATCTTCAATATGATGGGCTTTTATCCGGATTGTCCCGGAGAACCGGCTTATACGCTGTCTACTCCGGTATTTGATAAGGTGACCATAAAGCTCGACCCTAAGTATTGGGGACGCGACCAACTGGTGATAGAGACGGAACGCCCGTCGGCAGAGTCGCTTTATATCCGTGAAATGGAACTGGGAGGAAAAAAACTGTCCCGATATCGTATCACTCATGAAGAACTGGTGCAGAGTGGAAAACTGCGATTTAGGCTTCGATAGGTATTGTGAGTCAGGATAGCATCGGTGATGGTTTAGGTTGCCCGTCGTTGACAGAGTTCATGTCAGTGGCGGGCTTTTCTATGCAGGTTGGCTTCCGGCAGGCTGATAGGGTATTTCGAACCAGAATTCGGAACCTTTCCCCGGAATAGAGCTGACGCCCACTTTTCCGTTCATTTTCTCGGCAATCATGGTGCAGATGGAGAGTCCGAGACCCGTGCCTTGTTTAAAACTGTTTAGCTTGACAAAGCGTTCGAATACATCCTTTTGCTTTTCAGGAGGAATGCCGCAACCGGTATCACGGACAAAGAAGCGAATCCTGTCTTCTTGCGGCAGGTGATAACCAATGTCGATGAAACCTTCTTCCGTATGCTTGAGGGCGTTTGACAGATAGTTGTTCAGTACTTGTCTTACCCGTTTGGGGACTGTGTGAATAATACAGTAATCCGCACCGGGCAGGAGACGTATACTGACTTCGGACGGAAGTTTCAGTTTTGCCATCGTCTGCATTTCATCAAGCGTCTTGTTTACATCCATATCTCCTTCTGTGAATTCGAGAATGCCAGCTTCGATGCGTGACAGGTCGAGAATATCATTAATCAGTTGCAGCAGCAGTTGGGTGTTTTCTTCGATGATATGTATGTATTCCTTTGTATCTTCGTCTTGTATATAATCGGAAAGTATGGAGGAGAATCCGACGATGGCGTTTAGCGGAGTACGTATCTCGTGGCTCATGTTGGCGAGAAAAGCCGATTTCAGGCGGTTGGCTTCTTCTGCTTTCTCTTTGGCTGCCAGCAGTTCGGTGATGTCCAGTGCAGAACTGACAATCCACCTCTCTTTCCCTTTGTTGTAGGACACCAGCGTTTTGTGAAACGACAGAATATACTCTCTGCCTTTGGGATTGACAAAGTGTTTGATGTAGGACTGGGGAATTTCCGACTCTTCAACTTCTTTGTCTGTCTCCTGAATGAAATTATCTTGCATTAGGGGGTTGAACTCCTCTTCATAGTGTCCCACAATATCCTCAGCGGGGACTTCCATCATCTCTGCCGCTTTTTTGTTCCATATCAGGTAACGTCCTTCATCGTTTTTATCTTTTACTGTAGTGGCGATGGGAAGGTTCTCCAGAATACTTTCAAGGAAGAAACGGTATTTTTCGTTTTCCCGGCGTTGGACTTCATCTTCCGTAATGTCGCGTATGAAGGCCATGACATAATTTCTGTTGAGGTAGACCATGCGCACTGCGATATATAGTTTCTCACCACTTTCTATTCTTATCTTTAGGGTCAGGCTGTCCGAAGTGCGGGTATTCAGTACGCGTAACAGCGACGTCATGTATTTCCGGCATTCATCGGCGTCTGTCACTAAATTATTGATATTTAGAACTCCCGGATTCAGGAACGGAAGTCTGTTTGCCTTTTCGGTAGGTGTATTAAGTAGTTTTACGACAATACCTTGTCTGTTCAGCAGATATACTGGAATGTCTATTGCCCGGATAATCTGTCTGTTCAGACTTTTGTATTTATGATTTATCCAGTATAGAAAGCTTGCAGATGTAACGGCAATTAACAGAAATAACTGTACTTCTCCAAATAATGTAAGATGCATACGCGGTGTCTTTCATTTCGTCTGTCCCCGTTGACGAAGGTTATTATATAAAAAGCGCGAGGACTGTTATTGCCTATCTGCATTCGAGGCTCTGGAAAATGCCCACGTCATAAATAGACAACAGTCCCCACGCCTAAGTATATAATAACATAGACGTGAAGAAACTGTTGCTATCATCCCATGACGTTTATTGAATTTTCCAGATTCCGAATAGGCAGGGATAATAACTTTCGCTTCTTGCGTTCTTATCGAATCAAGTCAAAAATGGCCGTTATCACTATAACTGCCAAGACTTTGGTGCAAAAGTAGTATATTTTTTTGGATGTACGGTATGATGAGGAGAATAAAGTGTATATGCAAACAAAGCGTGATGGTATTTGACCGTCACGCTTTGTATAGTCTGCCATTAAAAGTTGTTGTTAGAGAGAATTGTTAGAGGATTTATTTCATGGCTTCTATAGTGTATCCTTGTTGCTTCAGAAGGTTCAACACTCCATTGTCTCCGGGCAGGTGTCCGGCACCGACTACGAAAAGGGTGGGGGCTTCCGTCATGATGGCAGGCATCTTTTCAACCCATGCCTTGTTGCGGTTATCCAGCATGGCTTCCATCTCACCGGGCAGCGGGTCGCATGAATTGCCGTCGCGCTCTTCCATCAGTTGCAACATGGCGTCCAGGTCTTGCTTTTCATAAGCGGTAATCAGGCGTTTGCTTTGGTCGATACCTTTCTCAATGTCGCTGATGGCGCAGTAGAGGAGGCTTGCCTGGCGTTGCAGCGTCTGGCTGTTGAACAGAATGTCTATTTGTGACTGGGCTGTTTCCAGACCGCCAATTTTCTTGCCTTGCTGTGCGGCCTGCTGCTGGAAGTAAGTGTCAAGCTGTTCTTGCGGGTTGAAGCCCGGAGTGTGTTTCATGTAGAGCAGGACGACAAGCTGCTGGTTGATGGCAGCCGGTTTCAGTTGAGCAAGCATGGCGATGTCTACCATCATGTTTTCCTTGATGGCTTTGCCTACTTCTTCGTATTGTTCGGGAGTAAAGAGGCTTTGCAGCGTGGTGTCTTTGGGCATCATCATCTGCTGTTGCATGCTTTGCATGAAGGCGGGAGTCGCCATTTCGCTCATCACAACTTCCCCGTAGACTTGGGCGGTTTCGCTCATGGCCTGCGGCATGGCGGCAATGCTGTCCTTTATACTGAGTGGAGAGAGGTGATAAGTACCGAAAATATAGGATGGTTTCTCTAATCCTTTACCGGATACTTTCCATAAAAGTTGTGCATTGGCGCTCAGCGCAATGCTGATGAATAAGAGGATGCCTAAAAGTTTCTTCATTGTTTTCTTCTTTTAATAGTTTCTGGACTATCAGTCGGGACAGAGTAAAGAAAATCACAAGAAGGGAAAAATTAGTATTATTTTATTCTTCCTCCGCAGAGCCAGTGTTGGGTGTAATATTTTTCCCGGAGGTTGCTGACTATGACTCCCTGGCTGGTGCTGGCATGTATAAACTTGCCGTCCTTGAGGTAGATGCCTACGTGTGCCACTTTTTTGCGGGAAGCACGGCTGGTGAAGAACACCAAATCTCCCTCACGCAAGTTGCGGCGGGAGATTTTACTGCTCTCTTTCAGTTGCCCGTCTGTGCTTCTCGACAGACGGGTGTGGTAAACTTTCTTATACAGTTGCGATACCAGTCCGGAGCAGTCCGTTCCACGTTTGCTGTCGCCACCTGCGCGATAGGGGGTGCCTATCCATTCGGAGGCATGGATGTATAGCTTGTGGTTGTCCTGCAGTTCAATATCCACTCCCAAACGGACGGATGCCTGCGCCAGGGCTTTGTAGTCCAGGCGTGGCGCGGAAGTATGGCAGGAACTTAAGCCTATCAATATGATGGTAAGAGCTACTATATAAGAAAGATATTTTTTCATGCTTCCGAATTTTTTTCTTCTACCGTTTTATCTTCTTTTTCCGTTATTTCTTCTACGGCTGCTTCTACTACCGTTTCTTCTACCACGGCTTCTTCCTCCACACCGACGTTGAAGTAAGCTTCCAATTCCTGCTCGGCAGAGTTGTTCTCATTTCGTATATCGCGGATAATAACGCCGTTTTCTAACAATGCAATACGTGGACAAACGTCCACTGTGTGATTCAGGTTATGGCTGGAAATGATGACGGTGGCTCCGTGCTCTTCATTGTATCTTTTCAGCAAGTGTTTGATTACAGACTGTGAACTGGGGTCAAGGAAGTTGAACGGTTCATCCAGAATCAACAGTTGCGGGTGATGTAGCATAGCGGAGATGATGCCGATTTTCTGCTTGTTTCCGGCAGAATAGTTGCGTATGAATTTTTTCTGCCCCATCACTTCGCCGTTCATGAAGCGTTCGAAGGGAAGCAGGCGTTCGTCTACCTCCTCTTTCTTCAGACCGTACATCTTACCGATGAAGTAGAAGTATTCTTCGGGGGTGAGGTAGTCTATCAGGAAACCGTCGTCTATAAAGGCTCCCGTGAAGTTCTTCCAGTCCTCGCTTTTGCTGACGTCAATGTCAAGATCGGAAGAGCACACGTCTGAACTCCAG
>ERZ650306.908-NODE-908-length-17564-cov-4.859329_pt1 | contig 17564 bp, 9 predicted proteins | sample MGYA00376242_ERZ650306 | MGnify/ENA primary metagenome ERZ650306 (study PRJEB26733, sample SAMN07839244) | wastewater metagenome | biome: urban; feature: wastewater treatment plant; material: waste water | place: USA: North Carolina | collected 2016-03-31 ... | reverse complement strand
CTACCCTCATGCTCAAGGCGGAAGAGGATTTGGTGGAGAAGTTGGGAGACAGAATGGATATCTTCCGCTCGGCTCCTTTCTTCCTGGAGTTGGTACCTAAGGGCATCGACAAGGCAAAGTCGCTGACTCGCCTCCTGGCGAAAATCAATCTTACTCCTGCCGACATGATTGCCTTCGGCGATGGTTACAACGACCTGAGCATGCTGAAGCTTGCCGGCATGGGAGTAGCCATGGCGAATGCCGCCCCGGAAGTAAGAGCCGATGCCGACTACATCACCCTCTCGAATGAGGAAGATGGCGTAGCTGCGGCACTGGAGCACTTCGGCATGTAGCAGGCCATCGCCCCCACATACTTACTCCAACCACTAAGGAAACTTGAGGGGAATAACAAAAATTAAATTGAAATATTTTGTGTTTTCTTCCTTTTAGAGTACCTTTGCAGTCAAAAATCACTCAGGAACTATCATCCTGACAGATAACAGAATTAAAGCATATCAACGATTATGTTACAACTTGACGATTTCTACAAGGCCCGCTTCGTGCTGAGCCACGTGATTAGAAAAACTGAGCTGGTTCACACACCGAGAATCAACCCAGATAGTGATGTTTATCTGAAACCGGAATGCCTCCAGAAGACGGGGTCGTTCAAGATTCGAGGTGCATACTATAAGATTTCCCAACTCTCTCAGGAAGAGAAGGAGAAGGGTGTGATTGCCTGTTCGGCAGGCAACCACGCACAGGGTGTGGCTCTCGGCGCTACCGCCATGGGAGTGAAGAGCCTCATCTGTCTGCCCGAGGGTGCCCCTATCTCCAAGGTAGAGGCTACCAAGCGTCTGGGTGCAGAGGTCTGCCTGGTTCCGGGCGTCTATGATGACGCTTACCAGAAGGCGCTGCAGCTGAAGGATGAGCACGGCTATACCTTCGTGCATCCTTTCGATGACGAGAAGGTGATTGCCGGACAGGGAACCATCGGACTGGAAATCCTCGACCAGCTGCCTGATGTAGAAGCTGTGGTAGTACCGGTAGGTGGCGGCGGACTGATTTCGGGAGTCGCTTTCGCCATCAAGTCGCTCAACCCCAACGTCAAGGTCTATGGAGTCCAGGCAGAGGGAGCAGCCAGCATGGTTCAGAGCCTCCACGACCACAAGCAGGAGAAGCTGCCATCTGTGGCAACCGTAGCCGACGGCATCGCCGTGAAGGAACCGGGAAAGATTACCTTCGAAACCTGCTCCAACTATGTGGATGAAATCGTCACCGTAAGCGAGGACGAGATCTGCGCAGCCATCCTGAAGCTCCTCGAGAGCGAGAAGATGGTGGCAGAAGGTGCCGGAGCAGCCAGTGTGGCTGCCGTGATGTACAACAAGGTACCGGTGAAGGGCAAGAAGACCATCTGCGTGGTAAGCGGCGGTAACATCGACGTAACCATCCTGAACCGTGTCATCAACCGTGGATTGGTAAAGAGCGGACGTCTCTGCACCATCGAGATGGAGCTGGACGACAAGCCGGGCGAGCTGGTAGAGGTAGCCTCCGTCATCGCAAGCCTGGGCGGCAACATCACGGGAGTTCATCACGACCGTTCTGCCAACCGCAACAAGGTGAATGCCTGCGTGCTCCGTGTCACCATGGAGACTCGCGACGAGGAACACGTAAAAGAAATCAAGGAGGCTTTGGAATCAAAGGGATTCCATCTCTGGATAGTATAACCGTGCAGAGACTTACAAAAATCCATAAAATATAAAAAGAGGGTGCGCCGTCAGTTGATAGCGCATCCTCTTTTTATATATCATTAAAAGCTTTATTACCATCAAGCTCTTTTGTTATTGAGCTTTATCTTTAATAGAGCTACTTTACTTCCTTGAGCAAGCAAGGGCGAACCTTCTCGGTTACACCAGCTTCCTCAGTAATCACGGTAGTGAGAGGCTTGAGATCGGCAGCATTCTTTGCCACCATCACCTTGTAATCACCAGCCTCAACCTGCCACTGACTATCAACCTCATTGAAAGAAGCCAGGTTCTTGTATGGGATGTCGATAGTAACTGTCTCCGACTCACCAGGCTGCAAATTCTTAGTCTTGGCGAAACCACGAAGTTCCCTGGTTGGTTTATCCATATCCTTGCCAGGAGCTGCCACATATACCTGAACAACTTCCTTACCAGCTACCTTACCAGCATTCTTCACAGTCACCTGGACCTTGATATTGCCCTGTGCATCCTTCGTTACCACAGGTTTGCCATACTTAAAGGTAGTATAGCTCATACCATAACCAAAAGGAAAAGATACAGGCACATTCTTAGTCTGGTAATAACGATAACCTACATAAACACCATCATTATACTCGGTGTAATCCACATTCTTCACGTCACCCTTGCTACCGATGCCCTTGCCCATAAACATACCAAGCACATCATCAACCTTGACAGTCTCAGGGTTAGGGAAATCAGCCTTAGAAGGAACATCGTTATAACTTACAGGCCATGTCATAGGAAGACGACCAGAAGGATTCTCCTTACCCGCCAAGATGTCAGCAACACAGTTACCACCCTCCTGACCAGGCAACCAAGACAACAATACAGCATCAGGACCACCAATCCAGCTCTTGGTCTCAACAACGCCACAAACATTCAAGATGACAACCACCTTCTTACCAGCCTTATGGAAAGCGTTGCAAACGCCAGAAATCATATCCTTCTCCTCCTTGGTGAGATTGAAGCTATCAGAAATCTTTCGATCCAAGAACTCACCAGACGACTTACCAATAGTGATGATTGCCATATCGTTGTTCTTGACGGCAGCAGACATATTCAATTCAGCAAGGCTCATCTCAGGGATGAAGTGACCAGGCAAGAAAGCCTCCAAAGGATTCTTTGGCTTTGGCAAGTTTGCCTTTGCCTTTGGAGCATACTCTATGTATGACTTCTGGATGTCGCCATCCACCTGATAGCCAGCATTCTTCAAACCATCCAACAAACTTACCACATAAGCATGGTTAACATTGCCAGAACCAGTACCACCAGCTATGAAATCATAAGAAGTATTACCGAAGAGGGCTATGTTCTTAATCTTCTGAACGAGTGGCAATACATTCTTGTTGTTCTTTAACAACACCATTCCCTCGGTAGCGGCATTGCGAGCCACCAAAGCATGTCCCTTCAAATCAGGGTTGTTGTCGGCAACATACTGCTTGAAACGAGGAGTCTGCATGATATACTCCAAGATATGGCGTACATTGCGGTCGAGGATTTCCATAGACAGGCGACCATTGAGCACAGCCTTGCGAATCTCCTTCACCTGGTCTGCCTTACCTGGCATCAACAGGTCGTTACCCGCTTCCATCTGGGCAGCTGCGCTAAGACCACCAAACCAGTCGGTCATCACCATACCCTTGAATCCCCACTCATGGCGAAGAATCTCTGTTATCAAGTCACAACGCTCGCTAGACATCGTACCATTGATGAGATTGTAAGAAGTCATCACTGTCCAAGGCTGAGCCTCCTTGATAACGATTTCGAAAGGTTTCAAGTAAATCTCACGGAAAGTACGTGGATTACCGATAACATTGTTACGAGTACGATTGGTCTCCTGGTTGTTCAGTGCGAAGTGCTTCAACGAAGTACCGACATCGTTGCTCTCGATACCATTCACCATAGCAGCACAAATGGTACCAGCCAACAATGGGTCTTCTGAATAATACTCAAAGTTACGACCACAAAGAGGATTACGCATAATATTGGTAGCAGGTGCCAACAAGACATCTACGCCATAATGCTTCACCTCGTCTCCCATAGAGGTACCTACGGAATACACCAAGTCTTTGTTCCAGGTAGAACTCATCACTGTAGCCACAGGGAAGTGGGTACAGTAGAATGTCTTATCGGTATTCTTGCGCTTAGGGTCGATGCGAAGACCAGCAGGACCATCGGCTACAACCGTAGCAGGAATGCCCAGACGCTCAATACCATTCACCTGACCTGCGGCACCCTGTACCAACTGACCTTGGTTACCAATGGTAGCCTCCATCTGGCTCTCATACTTACCCGTAGAACCTACCACCAACTGAATCTTCTCATCAAGAGTCATCGCATTGATGACATCCTGGATAGGAGACACACCCAACTTCGGATTCTGTGCTTGCACTACGAAAGTCGCAGAAAAAAGCACACATGAAGAAACTAAAATTTGTTTTATCATTGTCTATACCTTATTTTATTAAACTATTACTTGAAAAAGTTATTTTATCATTTGAAAATCTTCTGTGCGAACTCTGTAAGATACACACGCCAATTACGCCAGATGTGTCCACCCTCCGTCTCCAAATAGGTATATTTATACCCCTTCTCATCGAAGTAGCGACGCAAGTCTGCACTGCTCTTGTAGAGGAAATCGGTCTTGCCCATACCTATCCAATACAACTTTGGCTTGTTCTTAAACAGAGTAGCCAACTGTTTCTTAGCCTCCTCATTACCCTGCAACTGCTTGTAGAAGTCACTACGGAAATCGCCAGTAGTACCCACATGCAAACCTGCAGAGAAGAGTCCGATGTAATCAAACTTGGTAGGGAAACGACGAGAGATATCGAAAGAATGACCACCGCCCATAGAGAGTCCACAGATGGCACGATGAGCCTTGTCTTTAGCAACCTTATAGTGGCTCTCCACATAATTCATCACATCAGGGAAGCTCTCATCCATGGTGGCAGCTGGCTTGGCACCTTGATAGCCATAGAAAGAAGGAATGTATTGACCTGCCGACCACTCACCTGGAGCAGCCTGGCAATTAGGATTGCCATTGGTCATCACCACGACCATAGGCTTAGCCTTACCTGTGGCAATCAAATTATCAAGAATATGCTGTGCACGTCCTAAAGTAGTCCAGGCATCCTCGTCGCCACCTGCGCCATGGAGCAGATAGAGTACAGGATAATCCTTGCCTTTGTCATAACCTGCTGGAGTATAGACCGTCATACGGCGCTGCATCTTGAGCGTAGGACTATCATACCAAACCTTAGACACATTTCCGTGAGGCACTTCGTTAACGGTATAGAGGTCACCACAATCACCTTTCTTGTCTGAAAGAATGAATATATTGGTTTCTGAGGTAATATCACGAGTGATATACACGCTTCCCGGGTCAACGATCTTCACTCCATCCAAAAGAAAATTGTAAGAATACAACTCAGGTGAAAGCATTTGGCTGGTAAAAGTCCAAACACCCTTTTCATCTTTTGTCATATCAGCTACTCCAGGAGCATCATACTTTCCCATTGGTGTATCAATGGTTTTCGGTGCCAGGAAATCACCAGTAACCTGCACCTTTTGGGCATTAGGAGCCTTCAAGCGGAAAGTTACGGTATGGTTGGCGTTCACCTCAGGTGAGATAACAGGAACATTGTCAAACAATGCCTGTTGGGCAAAACTGCCAAGACTCATCAGCAAGGCAGTTGCCAAGAATGTAATTTTCTTCATTGTTATCAATTTTTTGATAATTGTTAGTCTCATTCTATAGAAGGTCTCCTAAGATTTAGAAGACCTTCCTGCTAATTATTAGAATATTTTCTGAACAAATTCGGCGAGATAGATTCTCCAATTTCGCCAAATATGTCCCCCGTCAGTTTCCATATAGGTATATTTGTATCCCTTGCTATCCAGTTTCTCTCGCAAAGCGGTGTTGTCCTTGTAGAGGAAATCGGAATTACCTATGCCTATCCAGAAGAGCTTTGGCTTGGCAGCAAAGAGGTTAGCCAACTTATCATCCACATTGTCGTAGATATACTCATTGGCACCACCGCTCCTCTGCTCCTTGCCGATGGCTGCGGAGAACAAACCTACATAACCAAAGGTCTTAGGATTGTTGATAGAAATATAGAACGAGTGGAAACCACCCATCGAAAGACCTGCTATGGCACGACCTTGAGTATTGGCGATGGTACGATAGCGACTATCCATGAACTTCACTACCTCAGGGAAAGATGCCTCGAAAGATCCCTCCATGGTCTTAGGCAATCCCAATGTAGGGACTATCAGATTATCCGATGTCTGTCCTGGAGCTGCCTCCTGAGAGATATTGCCATTGGTCATGACAACGATCATTGGCTTCGCCTTGCCTTGCGCAATGAGGTTATCGAGAATTTGCGAAGCACGTCCCAAATCCATCCACGCTTCCTCGTCGCCACCGATGCCATGCAAGAGATAAAGCACAGGATATTTCTGCTTGCTGGTCTCGTAACCTGCAGGAGTATATACTGTCATACGGCGAGTAAGGCCAGCTTTGGCATCATCATACCAGACCTTTGATACGGTTCCATGCGCTACCTTGTTGACCTTGTAGAGATCAGCCTTTCCTCCGCCTACCAAGAAATAGTTGGAAACGTTGGCGATGTCACGCACGGTATAGACGTTGAGATGGTCGGTAACACTGGCGCCATCCACCATCATTGTATAGCTATAAAGCTCTGGTGCCAAAGGAGCAGTGGTTGTAAAAGACCACACACCCTTCTCATCCTTCTTCAAATCGGCTACTCCAGGCATATCATACTTACCCATCGGGGTATCTATTTTCTTGGTTGGCAAGAAGTCACCTGTTATCTGTACTTTATGTGCCTCTGGTGCCATGCAGCGGAAAGTAACGGTCTTGTCTGCATGAATCTCAGGAGATAGAGGCATCTGTCCTCCGAACAAGGCTTGCTGTCCGAAGGCAGATCCACCAATCGCACACAATGTTATTGCTAATATCGAAAATCTTTTCATTGAATATAACGTTTTATTTTTTAATTTATTACTTGGCGATGGCAGCAAACTTAATCTTAAATGATCCCTTGCCAGCCGATCCATCCACACCACTCTGGGTAGCAAGGTCAGCGCCCTCGAATGAGAATAAGTCTTGTCCCTCTGCATCTTTAGCGGTAGAGATGATGATCTTACCTGCCGTGATGTATTGTGCGACACCAGCCTCATCCACGAAGTAACTACCACCCATGAAACCGTATTGAGGGAAAGCATAACCATTGCCCATCAACCAAGGCTCTGAAGCATTCCCTTGAATGGTATATTCACCAGCCAAGTCTGTATGACCGAGCTGATTGGCATTCACTGCCTCCAGATAAGCAGCAGGCTGACCTGCTGGATTGTTGATAGAGATGATATACTTGGTAGCATTAGGATTCACGACAGGAGCACCTGTTGACCAATCGACAATCTGAGTTGGAGCGATAGTAAGAGTATAGCCCGATGCCTCTGGGTCATCCTGTCCCACAACGAAGGCAAGCTCTCCTACATAATTCAACTTCACTCGCTGACCGGCGGCATTGGTAAACAAACCGTTCAAGTAATACTTGCCCCCGATAAGAGATACGTCGATGTCGCCACTCTTCATTGCCTCACCATTCACCTTGACCACACAAGTTTTGTTAGCCACGGTCTCAGCTACGGTATAAGAGGCAGCGGGAAGAATCCACTCGGTACTACCAAAACTAATCTGAATGGCAGTTCCCTTTACATCTTTTATATCTACATTGAGCGCCTTCAAGCCTTTCTTTAACTTAGTGGTAGGCTGCACGGTAGCCTCTTGCGATGTATAATTCTGCATATCTGCATATACTCCCTGCATACCATCAAGAGCATCGTTATCGCAGGCTGTGAAACACAGCCCTGCAATAAACAGACTTAATATTGAACCTATATATTTTTTCATATCAATATCATTTAAATATCAGTTAATTAGAAGATTACCATCCCGTATTCTGCTGGATATTAGGATTCAATTCTCTTTCCTTCAAAGGAATAGGAAGCAACATGTGCTTGTCTTGGAATCCGAAAGTAGAATTGGAGAAATCCCAACTTACGCCCTTGGAAGAGTAGTTAGGAATTTCCTTACCCTGTGAAGCCAAGGCTTTCTTGGCATCACCCCAACGTACCAAGTCCTGGAATCGGGTACTTTCCAGACAGAGTTCCAAGCGCTTCTCCGTCTTGATGTCGTCCAAGGTAACGCTAGTCAATGGAGTCTCCTTGGCACGTTCACGAATCTGGTTGATGTCATAGAGAGCCTTTTCTGGCTGACCAGCCTGTAAGTTTGCCTCGGCAGCCAGAAGGAGAACTTCGGCATAACGCATAATCTTTCGGTCGGTATATTGAAATCCCTGGAACCAGGAGGCATCCATGATGTTGTCACTCTTCAATATGCGGTTCTTGAAGAAGAGGTATCCTTCACATCCATAGATATTCTGACCAGGATTCAACTTCACACCGTATGCTGTCATCTGATCACTGTTGAGCAGGGTCTTCTGCAAACGATATCCATTCTCGCCCTCTGCTTTTACAAATGCTTCATAGAGAGACTTGCGAGGATTCAAGAAACCGTAGGTTCCCTGTGCCACTTCGTTAGCAGCCTTGCCTTCGAGCGTCATATTGCCGGTACGCCATCCTTGCATCAGGAAGGTCATGTCAAACTGACTCCAAGCCTGCTCCTGGTCGTTACGCCACTGCAATTCGAGCATAGACTCACAGTTGTTGTTGTTGACGGCATGAAACTGCATGTCATAGTCGCCACGGAAGAGGTCGTACTTCTTGGAATCCACCACCTCATTGAGTACGGATGCAGCCTCCTGATACTTTTTCTGGAAGAGATAAGCCTTGCCCAAATAAGCCTTTGCCACTTCCTGGGTAACACGCATACCCGTCTCCTGATCGTCCTTGTTCTTCTTGGAAGGCAAGGCATTCATGCCGATAGCCTCTTTCAAGTCTGCCTCCACAACAGCCCAAAGTGCCTCTGGAGTACTGTTTGGCTGACGGTACTCATCTGTAGCCAAGAGATGATCTACCAATGGAGCTGTACCCCAAAGAGTAACCAGCTCGAAGTTAGCCCAGGCACGGAAGAAATAAGCCTCGGCTATGGCACGCTTCTTGACTTCCGTATCATCAGCCACCTTCTCAATGATGAGGTTTGACTGATAGATGACACCATAGAGCCCCGAGAATAAGCCCTCGACATTACTGTTGCTGGAATCGAAGGTAAATTCGTTCAACTGCTCGAGTGAGTTATTGTCGCCACGATTACCACCGCCACACCAAGCATCATCCGAAAGCATATTCTTGGTAAAGAACCAAGTATAATACAATCCCTTCACACGGCTATACATGGCAGCCACCGCCTGCTCGGTCTGCTCATTGGTCTTGTAGAAATCATCCTGACCACCCATATTGCCATGCTTTGCTATATCGAGTCTGTCTTCACAACCGGCAAATAACACTGCCACAACGAGAAGCAGACTATATATGATATTCTTTTTCATAATTTCCTAATGTTATTATATATATAGAATATGTATAGTGTTAGTTATATGAACCTCCAGACCTTAGAACTCCAAGTTGAAGCCCATTACTACCTTCTTTGAGGTTGGATAACCGCCTTTGTCGATACCCATACCCACTACATCATTGGTAGAAACCTCAGGGTCGAAGCCTGGGTACTTGGTGATGGTGAAGAAGTCATCAAGAGATACATAGAGGCGCAAGTTGCTGATTGCTACCTTCTTGAGAAGAGTCTTCGGCAAACTGTAGCCCAACTGAATCTGCTTAATCTTGAAATAAGATCCATCATATACCATTGCGCTGGATGTAGCATACTTGTCCATATTGTTGGCACCAGCACGTGGCTTGCTACCATTAGGATTGCTCTCCGTCCAACGGTCGTCATAGAAGAGTTCCTTCATCTTGTTGACCATAGGGAAGTCGGTACGGTTGATACAGTTGAATATCTTGTTGCCTGATGCACCAGAACCAAATACTGCCAAGTCGAAACCTTTGTAAGCTGCGGTCAAGGTGATACCATAGGTGAAGTCTGGAATGGCACTACCCAAGTCCATCTTGTCATCATCGGTCAAATCACCACTATCGTTCAGGTCGGCAAAAGTTGGATCGCCCGTCTTTGGGTCTATGCCTGTAAACTTATAGCCACGGAAGTAATACACAGGATAGCCCTTCTCGAAGTATGTGAGAGGCACATTCATAAAGGTAGTACCCTGCAAACGAGTCAAGGATGGGTCGAGATAAGTAACCTCGTTCTTCAAGGTAGCGAGGTTGCCACGTACACTGTAGCTGAAATCACCGATGTTGTCTCTCCAACCGAGTTCAAACTCGAATCCCTTGTTGCTTACGTTACCAGCATTGATAGGAGATGTGGTGCCGCCGATAACCAAAGATGGAGTGGTACCACCCACGAGCAAGTCCTTGGTCTTCTTCACGAAATAGTCCATGCTGAAGTTCATTCTGCCAGCGAAGAGGAGCGCATCAATACCCAAGTCGGTCTGCTCTGATGTTTCCCACTTCAGTTTATCGTTACCCATACTAGATGGAGTAACAGAAGTTGTATAATTATTACCAGGAACTAACGGATAAATGCTACCCTGCGCCATATCGGTGCTGTAGGCATAGCCACTCAAGGCAGCCAAGCTACCATTCTGGCCCCAGCTGGCACGCAATTTCAAACTAGCCACAACATCTCTTAAAGGCTCGAAGAACTTTTCCTCAGAAATGGTCCAACCTCCAGACACAGCTGGGAAATATCCCCAACGATTGGTAGCTGGAAGCTTAGATAAGTCGGCAGCATCTGCACGGAGGGAAGCCTGCAGATAATAACGATTTTTATAATCGTAACTCAAACGACCAAAGTAAGAATACTTGGCTGAGCGAGTTTTCTCACCACCTACAGACTTGGTAGCAGAAGCGGATGCGAAATTCAGATAGTAGAACAATGGATTGTTTTTCTTGACAGCGTCTTCACCATTAGCCTGCAAACCACCCTGCACGTAATCATAGGTAGATTCCTGGAAAGACATACCAACCATGGCATTCACGGTATGGTCACCAAACTTCTTCATATAGTTGGCAAAGTTTTCCCATTGATAATAGATAGAGGTAGAAGAAGATGCACTCTGATCTACATAATCACGGCTTTGCGTTGCATTTCCATAGAAAGGAAGTGAAGTGGAAGAACTGCGAGTACCCGACAAACGGTAACCAAAGCGAGAAGTAATCACAAGATCCTTGATAGGCTTGAAATCTGCATAAATGGAACCATTCACATTGAATCCACTGTTGCGAGATATGCCATTGTCACGCATCACGAATGGGTTGAACTGCTCACCTGCATAGAAAGCAGACACACCATAGTAGTTACCAGCCGCATTGGTCAAGAGATGCTTTCCGCTTGCCAAGGCACTAGCAACATGAGCAGGCAAGTTTCCACCCTCGTATGCAACGGGGGTCAATGGATCCATAGAAAGCACAGCTGCCATCATAGAACCATACTCAGAACCCTCTGAAACAGAACGAGCGTTATATTTTTCAATCTGGTTAGTAGTGCCCACCTTCAACCATGGCTTGATCTGATATTCAGCATTGATGGTAGCGGTGAGACGACGATAGAGATCATTATTACCTCTTACCATACCATCATTGTCAAGATAAGTAAGCGAAAGATAGTAGTTGCCATTTTGGTTACCACCCGTAAAGCCCAGGTTGTGCTTCTGCATCTTACCCTTGCCATAGATGGCATCTACCCAGGAGGTATTGGTTGTACCATCCCAATTCTTCAAGAGAAAATCCTCGGTAAAGGTCTTACCTTCTTTCATATATTGGATATATTCTTCGGAATTGAGCAACTTAGGCTTTTTAGCAAGCGATTCGATGGCATACTGGAAATCATATGTTATCTTTCCACTACCCACAGTACCCTTCTTCGTAGTAATGAGAACCACGCCATTACCAGCCTCTGCACCATATATGGCAGCAGAAGCGGCATCCTTCAACACTTCCATAGATGCTATGTCATTAGGATCGATACCACTAATATCGCCTAGGCGCACACCATCTACTACATAGAGAGGATCGGAAGAACCATTGGAAGAGAAACCACGGATACGAACGGTTGGTGATGCACCCGGACGAGCAGAAGAAGAGACAATCTGTACACCTGCGGTCTTACCCTGAAGAGCAGACTTGGCATTGGTGATGGTACGATTCTCCATATCCTCTTTCTTCACCTGAGAGATGGCACCTGTTACAGAACTCTTCTTCTGAACGCCATAGCCCACAACTACCACATCGTCGAGCACCTTGTTGTCTTCATGTAATGTAATCTTAAGCTTGGAAGAGTTGGCTAATACCTCTTTATTCTTATAGCCAAGATAAGAGAAGACAAGGGTTTTACCTTTTTGCACCTGGATCGTAAAGTTACCATCCATATCAGTTACAGCGCCACCCTTGTTGTCTCCCTGCACACGCACGGTAACACCAATCAAAGGGTCGGCATTTTGGTCAACTACGAGACCAGCGACTTTCATCAGTTCCTGCGCCAAGGCAGCAGAACCGGAAATCATCAATAAGAACACGAAGGTCAGGAACCTTCTGTAATCATTCATTTTTCTCATAGATTTTTCTCATTAAGATAATACTTTATTAGTTAAGCTTTTATTCTTGTAAATCTGTTAATTGTTTACGGCTGCAAAGGTAGTGCTTTTTATCATATACCTTTTTCTAACTTGTTTTCTTTTGTTACGTTTTTGTTCAAAATGGGGTTTTCTATATGTTCAAAAACTTGCTTATTTGTTTAAAAAGCCTTATAATCCTTGTATATATCAGGGTTTTATAGTACTTTTGCAGCAACTATCAAAACCATCGATTATGAAACGAACAAAGGTATTTTATAACGTACTCATCCTCTTGGCAGCCCTTCTTCTTACTGCTTGCCAGGACCAAAAAGACATCCCCGAAGTCTCTTCACCCGAGAAGAACCTCGTCCTGTCTGATCATATCTCCAACCAAAAGGTGATGAGCATCTGCGAAGACAAATACGGACAAATCTGGATAGGTACCTTCCGTGGTCTCAACAAGTATGATGGCAACCAGTATCACCAATACTACTGCGTGGACGATTCACTGGGATTGCCCGACAACCATATTACCCACATTTATCGTGACTCCCACAACCGACTCTGGGTAGCTACCGTCAACGGCGTATGCCTATACCAGGCCAATGGCAATTTCAACCGAGTAAGTATCAATGGCACTAACAAGAACATCGAAAAAATCCTGGAAGACAAGGAGGGAAGAATCTTCTTCCTCACGATGACAGACCTATATCAATATGACGAAAATACCAACACAGCCATCATCAAGCTCTCCAAGATGCTGGAGAAGAACTGCTTTCATATCTCTTGCCATATAGACCGAAAAGATGTGATGTGGATTGTTACCCCTTACTCTGTCAAGGGGTATCGCACCCAAGACCTCAAACTTATCGCCCAAAGCCCAGTACAGAATTATCCCATCGTCTCTTTTCTCCTCGATGGGCATCAGCTCTACCTCTCTGGCTACAATGGAATGCAGCTCTTTGATACGAACACCCGAAAATGGCAGCATCTCCCTGTAGCCTTGCAAGGCTTGCAAATCCCCAACGACATGGTCAACTGCATCCATCCCTATGGTGCAAAAGGCAATCTTCTGCTCAGCACCACCAAGCACGGATTATTCTATTTCAATGCCCAGGAGGGAACCATCCTGCCACAAAGCGACAAGAATTTTCCATTCGAAGTGCCTGATATGCAAGTCAACAAGATGTTAACCGACTCCAAAGGCAACCTTTGGCTCGGGTCTGAAGACGATGGCGTAAAAACCATCTATAGATACAAGGATATGTTTAACAGCATGCCTGCCCTTCAACGTGCCATCGGCAAACAGCCCGTACTCTCCGTAGCCGCCGACAGGAATCACCACCTTTGGATTTCTACCAAGAAGAACGGACTCTATATGTATGACTTGCAAACCCAGCAACTCAAGGACATACCGATGGTTTCCTACAGCAACGGCAACAAGAAGAATGCCATCATCAACATCTTTGTGGATAGCAGCAATCATCTATGGCTAGCCAATGGCGACCATGTGGCAAAGTACCAATACGATGGCAACAATCTCAACAAGGTAGCCTCCTACCCTTGCTTCATGCCTATGGACATCAGCCAAGATGCAAAGGGAAACATCTGGGTATCCACGGCATCCGTCAACATCTACTGCATTTCAGCACAAAGTGGAGAGATGACCAAAAAACAACTCTTCCCTACCACTTTGTGCTTCATTCCCTGCATCATGCACTTGCAGAATGACAACATGCTCATATCTGCCTTCTACAAACCCATCCTCGAAATGAATGGAGACAACTTCGATATCCAAGAGTTTAAAGTGAATCCGGATGACTGGAAGAAGTGCATCAAGCGAAGTGTGTATATCCCTACCAAGAACTATCAAGACCGCAAGGGCAACATCTGGTTGGGTACAGTTACCAACGGACTCTTGAAGTATGACGCAAAGAGCCACAAGCTGACCACCATAGCAGGAATCTCCTGCTCCGACATTTCAAGCATAGAGGAAGATAGAGATGGAAACATTTGGGTCAGTACGCTGTATGGACTCAACAAGATAGATGGAAAAACAGAAAAGGTAACCACCTACAACGAGGCTGACGGAGTGAAAGGCTTCCAATTCTACGATAGGGCATCGTGCAAGCTATCAGATGGAACACTCATCTTCGGCGGTACCCAAGGACTCACCATCTTCAATCCACAAAACGTAAACACGAACCAACAGATAAGTCTGCTTTTCGAAACACTCAAGGTACATAATGAGATTATGCTTCCTGGCAAGAATGGATGTATCGAGGAGAGTATGGAAGAATCACCCCATATCCACCTAAGCTACAAACAAAACAGCTTCAGCATCGCCTTTTCTGCCATCGACTACAGCGACTACAAGCACATCCATTACTTCTACCAAATGGCAGGATTCGACAATACATGGATTGATGCAGGCAATAACAACGAGGCGTACTACTCTAATCTGCCAGCTGGCAACTATACCTTCAAGGTCAAGATGGTAGGCAGCAACTCCGACAATACCATCGCCGAAAAAAGCATACAGGTAAGCATCGCCCCTGAGCCTTGGAACTCTTGGTGGGCCTGGTGCCTATACCTTATTATAATGGGGTGCGTCGGCTTCGTGATCTACCGGCAGAAGATGCGCATCAGCATCGAGAAGAACATGGTTCAAAAGGCTAAGGATGAGAAGGAGCAAGAACAGCGCATCAACAAGATGAACATGAGTTTCTTCGCTAACATCTCGCATGAGTTCCGAACACCACTCACCATGATTTCGGGACCAGTGGAACAACTCTGCGAAAGTGAAAGCATCAACAAGCACGACAAGTTGCTATTGAACATCATCAACCGAAGCGTGGATAGAATGCTGAGACTCGTCAACCAGTTGCTCGACTTCAACAAGTTGGAGAACGACACACTCCGCTTGCACGTCAAGCAAACCGACATTATCACCGAGATGAAACGCATCATGGACCTCTTCATCGTGAATACAGAGGAGAAAGGTATCACCTTGAACTGTCACGGACTAGAAGGTTCCTACCTGATGCTTCTGGATTCCGACAAACTGGAAAAGATTATCAACAACCTGATGTCCAACGCCATGAAGTTTACCCCTCGTGGCGGTAAGATAGATGTATCTTTCGACACCGGTACCACTAACAAGGGAGAACAGATTATCACCATCACGGTGGCTGATACAGGCAAGGGAATCCCACAGAATGAGGTGGAGAATATCTTCAAGCGATATTATCAGTTGAACAACCAGTCCACAGGCACCATCAACTGGGGTACTGGCATCGGACTCTACTATGCCCGCAGCCTAGCCATCCTTCACCATGGCGATTTAAAGGCGGGCAATCGCAAGGACTGCCAGGGAGCCATCTTCACCGTTACCCTGCCTACCGATGAGAGCCTCTATGCCGCCAACGAGAAAGCCCTTTTGGAGCAAGACCAGAAGATGGCTTTTCCACTGCACGACAGTCAGAAAGTGGCAGACAAGGTAAGTCAAGATAACAGTACAGACAACCGTCCGAAAATACTCATCGTAGATGACGACACCGAAGTGGTGCATTATCTTCGTACCCTCCTGGCATCATCCTATCGCATCATCTATCGTTTCGATGCCGAGAGTGCCTTGAAGGCGACAAGGGAGGAAGAACCTAGCCTCATCCTCAGCGATGTGGTGATGCCGGGAATGAGCGGCTATGATCTCTGCAAGGAAATCAAGCAAGACATCCAACTCTGCCATATCCCAGTCATCCTGGTAACGGCAAAGACCACCACCGAAAACCAAGTGGAGGGTCTGAACAGTGGAGCAGATGCCTACGTTACCAAGCCATTCACCCCCAAGGTTCTCCTGGCAATAATCAACTCACAACTCACCAACCGTGAGAAGACCAAGACCATCCTAACCAACGCCACGGAGACCGACAAGAACGTGGAAGAAGTGCTGTCGCCACAAGACAAACTCTTCATGGACGAACTCTATCATATGATGGAGCAGGAACTAGCCAACTCGGAATTGGATGTCAACAAGGTAACGAAACTGATGCACATCTCCCGCACAAAGCTCTACTACAAGGTCAAGGGACTCACAGGAGAGAATCCAAGCGTCTTCTTCAAGACCTATAAGCTCAATCGTGCCGCCACCCTCATCGTGGAAGGCAAGTACAACATCTCGGAGATTGCCTACATGACGGGATTCAACACCCTCTCCCACTTCTCAACCAGCTTCAAGAAGCAATTTGGATGTACACCGAGCGAATATAGTAAGAAAACTTATTAAATTTTGATGCGAAACAGGCCTATTATGGGAAAAAATGCTTATCTTTGCATCTAGATTGATTTAATAATAGAAAAAGAAAATAAATTATGAACAATGGGAAGATTCGACTTCTCAAAATCAAAGAAAATTTGCAGATAAAGTTGATACTGATTGGACAGAGTTTCTTTGGCATTATAAAGATGAAAAATTTTTAATAGATGATGCTTTTATGAAGGTTGTTGGGCTGCACCTAATTACCCAAATCAAAGGTCAGGAAACTAATGACACTCTCAAGGCACATGAGTTGAACGATAAAATTACTAAAATTTATAATCATCCTAATTCAATTATGCCTGAAGATTTTGATAAAGAAACATTTAATTTCATTGTTACAACCTTAGACAATTATGCTAAAGCAAATATTAGCGACTTATCTTTGGGTTTTCCTGTATGGCAATTATTACCTAAAGATTCAAAATCGAAAAACTTTTTTGAAAGTTTATTTAATATTGATAAGCATAAGACCTATCCACAAGTAATAATGAGCTACGCGCAAACATTGTATCTAATTAATAACGAAGATTTTGATAAAGTAAAATTTAGTGACTGGATGCGAGTTGTAAGAAATATCGTGTTAAACGCCACGATTGACAGTGCTGAGCCTTTTGTTTCCGCTACTAATTTAGTTAAAGACATTTCAATGGGAAGTAGTGATATATACCTGTATCTGTCGAATAATAATGTTCAGTCAAATTTTGCCAAAAACCAAGTCCAAGAAGAAATATTGAAAGCAAAAATAATTGCTAAACGTCCTGAGAGCAAAGCATCTATTCAAAAAATAGAAGATACTGATTTCTCAAAAGGACATATAGGGTTTGT
>ERZ650306.906-NODE-906-length-17616-cov-12.891578_pt1 | contig 17616 bp, 13 predicted proteins | sample MGYA00376242_ERZ650306 | MGnify/ENA primary metagenome ERZ650306 (study PRJEB26733, sample SAMN07839244) | wastewater metagenome | biome: urban; feature: wastewater treatment plant; material: waste water | place: USA: North Carolina | collected 2016-03-31 ... | reverse complement strand
CCGAAGCGAGTCCGGCGTTTACGCCTAACCGCAGTAGGAATCCTCGTCGTTTACGGCGAGGAGGATGTCAAGCTACGCTTTCCTTAAGTACGGGGCTTGGCTCTGTTCCGTTCCGTTTGCTGTAGGAATCACATGACTATGCGCTATACCAATCATGACGGTCGTCAACGCGCCTTTCCGATCCGCCATATTCTGCGTCGCCAAACTGGCTGGCATGCGGAACGGCAACCGCGTTCTCCACGCACCGGTGTGCCAGTGCCGGTGGTGCATAACGACGGCTCTATTTTGCAATCGGGGCAAGATCTGCTGACCTGGATTGGCCACTCCTCATTTCTGCTGCAACTGGCGGGCTGCAACATGCTGATCGACCCGGTGATGTCGGCGTCACTGGGCGGCGTGGTGCCACGCAATGTCGCGCCAGGCTTAAGCTGGTCGGCGTTACCGAAGAACATTGATGTGGTGATGATCACGCATAATCATCGTGACCATATGGACGTGCCAACCCTGAAACGACTGGGTTCGACGCCGTTATATCTGGTGCCGCATGGCATGAAACAGTGGTTTTTACGTGCCGGTTTCCCTCATGTACAGGAGTTGGAATGGTGGGAGCAAACCGAGGTATTCGGTGTCAAAGTAACTTTTGTGCCCGCTGAGCATTGGAGCCGTCGTGGCTTGCTGGATATGAACACCAGCTGGTGGGGTGGTTTTGTCATTGAGCATGATGGATTTCGCGCCTATCACGCCGGAGATACCGCCTGGTTTGAGGGTTTTAGTGAAATTGGTCGGCGGTGTGGCCCGATTGATGTAGCAATGTTGCCGATCGGTGCTTATGCGCCGCGATGGTTTATGCGCCATCAACACATGGACCCTGACGATGCGATGAAGGCATTTACCGCCTTAGGGGCTGAGTTGTTTGTTGCTATGCACTGGGGCACCTTCAAACTGACCGATGAACCGCTGCAAGAGCCGCCGTTACGACTGCGTGATTTATGGCATAAAGCTCATCTGCCGGCCACTCGTCTGGCGATCCCGGCGATCGGGCAATCGCTGCAATTAGTGCGCGGTGCTGCGCTTGAGTTGGCGAACGCAGCAGGATAAAAAAGGGACTGCAAGCAGTCCCAAAAAATCCGATCAGTAGGATAACTGTCGGCGGCGCCGATCAATCTCGGTCAGCAGCGAGGTTACCTCGGGGTTGTGGAACATCGCGTGCAGCGAGCAGCTCAACTTGCGGCGCCAGTTGGGGTAAATCTCATGCGTGGTGCCGGGCACATTGACCGGCGCCTGCATGTTCAGCCAGTCCTCCGGCTGCAGGCCCAGTAGCGCACTGTTGGTCATGGCGACATGGTAGTGAATGCCCCGGTTTAAGATAGGGTTCATCACCATGCCGTGTGCCTGCCGGCCATACTCATCCGGCAGACTGTGTAAGCTATGCAGACTATCGAGCATGCGTTGTTTGGCATGTTCGCGATCGGCATATAAACCGGCCAGCACCTCGGCATCCGGATATAACCCGAGCTGTTGCCCCAGCGTCAAATCATCGGCTTGCCAATAACCATACAGGGTCGGCATGTCGTGGGTAGAGAGGGTGGTCATCGCCTGCGCCGGATAGTCGCGCGGTGAATAAAAACCGCTGTCCGGTGCACGTTCAAAATAAAATACTTTGTAGGAATAGACGCCGTTATCGCGCAGCTTGGCGACGATTTCATCCGGCACGGTGCCCAAATCTTCGCCGATCACCATGCATTGCTGACGCTGACTTTCCAGCGACAAAATCGCCAGCAGATCATCAACCGGATAACTGACGAACGCACCATCCACCGCAGTATCGCCCTGTGGTACCCACCACAAACGCAACAGCCCCATGACATGGTCGATCCGCAGTGCGCCGCAATGCGTCATGTTGGCGCGGATCAGATCGATAAACGGCTGATAACCCCGTGCGATCATCACTTGCGGGCTCATCGGTGGCAGCCCCCAGTTTTGCCCCAACGGGCCTAAAATATCTGGTGGTGCGCCAACGGCCGCTTTCAGGCAATACAATTCGCGGTCGCACCAGGTCTCGGTGCCGCCTTCGGTCACGCCCACCGCCAGATCGCGGTATAAGCCAATTAACATGCCGTGTTCACGCGCGGTCTGCTGGCACTCCTGCAGTTGCCCTTGCGCCAGCCATTGCAGCCAGGCGTAAAAACGAATTTCCTCCGCCTGTTCTTTACGGAACTGTTCCATCGCCGGGCTTTGCCATTGCTGATATTCCGCCGGCCATGCCGGCCAGCCCCAGGCATTGGCATCTTGCTGTTTCAGGTGCACATGCAATGCATCATAGGTAGCTTGTTGCTGTAGGCTTTCGCCTTGTTGTTTGCGGAACTGTTCAAACTCGGTGACACGCGGTGTGTCGTCCGGCAGCGTCGCAAAATAGTGATAGGCCAGCTTTAGCCCGGTCAGTTTCAGCGCGGTAACTTGCGGATAATCGACCTGATCGTTATCACGCAGTGCTTGCAGCTGTTGCTGGATCTGCGGTGTTTGCCACCACAATTGTGCGGCAGAGCTGAGTTGGAAATCCGGCAGTTTATGCACGGCAATATAGATAATATTCAGCCAGCGGCGCGACGACGGGCTGTACGGGCTGGCACTGTCGGGGCTGGCCGGGTACAACGCATGCAGCGGGTTCAGACCGATAAAGTCGGCGCCGTAAGTGGCCAGTTCGGTCAGCATCTGTTTCAGATCAGCGAAATCACCGATGCCCCAGTTTTCATCGGAACGCAGGGTGTATAACTGCACACACGCGCCCCAGATTTTTTTACCTTGTCGGATCGCGTCCGGTTCATAACAACGCTTTGGTGCCATGATAACCCGACTTTCGGCAATCACTTTGCGGCCTTGTAACAGGCAGAGCGTGTGATAACCGAGCGGTAACTCTTCCGGTAAGGTCAGAAAACCATGGGTGACTGTGCCACGCAGCGGTTTACCTTGTTCGGGTTGTAAGCGCCAGTGGCAGGTATCCGGTACCGCCTTTTGTAATAAAATGCGCGGTAATTCGCCTTGTCGGAAGACACTCACCGGCGGTAGGAACGACTCGCTGGTAGCGGGGCTGGTTTGCAAGGCATCCAGAATTTTTTGTCGGGTGCTGGCCGCGATCTGCACCGGCTGACCGGAAGCACTGATATAACTGCTGGCAATACCGGCCGCGCTTGCGGCCGTTTCAATAGTCGAAATATCCATACCTGCCCTTACGCCTGTGGCTGCCAGATCTGTTGTTGATAATCACGGATAGAGCGGTCGGCGCTGAACATGCCGGTACGGGCGGTATTCAGAATACAACGACGCAGCCACTCTTCTGGTTGCTGATACAGCGCATCAACCTGTTGTTGGGCATACCAGTAGGCATCGAAATCGGCCAGCACCAGATACGGATCACCGCCTTCCAGCAGGCTATGCCACAACGGTTGCAGCGCTTGTGGTTCATCCGGGGTGTAATAGCCGCTCATCAACTCATCCAAGGCTGCCTTCAGGCGCGGATCTTGTCGATAGTAATCATGCGGGTTATAGCCTGCCGCGAGTAACGCTTTGACCTGCTCGACGGTGTGGCCGAAGATAAACAGATTATCGGTACCCACCTGCTCCGAGATCTCGACGTTCGCACCATCCAGCGTACCTACGGTGATCGCACCATTCATTGCCAGTTTCATATTGCCAGTGCCGGAGGCTTCTTTACCCGCGGTAGAAATTTGTTCCGACACGTCGGCGGCGGGGATCAATAATTCCGCCAGACTGACGCGGTAATCCGGCAGGAACACCACTTTCAGTTTGTCGTTCACAAACGGATCGTTATTGATGCGTTCCGCCACCTTATTGATAGCCAAAATGATGTTTTTCGCCAGGTGATAACCCGGGGCCGCTTTCGCCGCAAACAGATACACACGAGCCGGCACATCAAGATTTGGCTGGGCGCGTAACTGCTGGTAACGGGCGATAATTTGCAGCAGGTTCAGATGCTGGCGTTTGTATTCATGCAGTCGTTTGATCTGCACATCGAAGATGGCATTCGGGTCGAGTTTGATGCCTTGCGTCTGCCACACGTAGTCGGCCAGACGTTGTTTATTGGCTAATTTAATGTCGCGGTAACGGTGACGGAAATTCGCTTTGCTGGCAAACGGTTCCAGATCACGCAGTGTGTCGAGGTCGCGCGCCCAATCCACTTTTAATGTTTCATCCAGCAGAGAGGCCAGGGCCGGGTTGCACTGTTTCAGCCAGCGGCGTGGTGTAATACCGTTGGTAACGTTGTGGAATTTCTGCGGCCACAGCGTGTTGTATTCGGGGAACAGATCGCTTTTCACGAGGTCTGAGTGCAATTTTGCCACGCCATTGATGGCAAAACAGGTAACCACACACAGATTGGCCATGCGGATCTGGCCGTCGTAAATCACCGCAATTTTCGGCCAAACGCGTTCATTATCCGGCCATTGCTGCTGGGCCAGTGCCATAAAACGGCGGTCGATTTCATCGATGATATAGAAATGGCGTGGTAACAAGGTCGCGACCAGATCTTGTGGCCAGCATTCCAACGCTTCCGGCAACAAGGTGTGGTTGGTGTAAGCAAACAGTCGGGTGCAGATCGACCAGGCATCTTCCCAGCACATCTGATGCTCATCCAGCAACACGCGCATCAACTCAGGAATAGCAATGGTCGGATGGGTGTCATTCAGCTGGATCACTTCATGTTCTGGCAGCGACAGCAGTGAACGACCGGCGGCCAGATGGCGACGCAGAATATCGGCAATCGAGCAGGCACAATGGAAATATTGCTGCATCAGGCGCAGCTCTTTACCCGCCTGATGGTTGTCACTCGGATAGAGCACTTTACTCAGTTTGCTGGCAGTGACACCGGCTTCCACCGCGTGCAAGTAATGGCCGTCGTTGAATTTTTGCAGATCGAGCGGGGTCGGGTGGCTGGCGTGCCACAGACGCAGAGTTTGCACCACCTGGTTGTGATAACCGATGATCGGTAAATCATGGGCTTCGCCCTGTACGGTCAGCGCCGGTTTCCAATATTGGCGGCCTTCAGCATCCAGTGCCACTTCACCACCAAAACCAACCGGTACGGAAAAATCGAGACGTCGTGTCATCCACGGATAATGTTCGCTGTGCCAGTCATCCGGCGCTTCTTGTTGTTCGCCGTTCAGGAACGACTGGCGGAACAAACCATACTGATAACTTAAGCCGTAACCGGTCGCCGGTTGCGACAGGGCTGCCATGGCATCCAGAAAACAGGCGGCCAGTCGGCCCAGACCACCGTTACCTAAACCGGGGTCAACTTCCTGTTCCAGCAGGTCAGTCAGGGAGTGGCCATATTGCTGTAGTGTGGCTTCCACCACCGGAAACCAATCCAGACTGATCAGGTTGTTCATGGTCAGTCGACCGACCAGAAACTCTAGTGACAGGTAGTTCACGTGGCGGCCAGTGCCGGTTGCGGCAGTTAGCGTATTGGCAGCACGTTGTGCCAGCAGTTGTTCATTGATGGCGCCACACACGGCCAGCCACCATTGATAAGTCGTCATATCGGCCGCTTTCTGCAAACCGAAGTGTTGCCATTGGCGCGTTAACGCCGCTTCAAAATCGGCGGCAGTAAAAGGCGCCGGATTGTTAGTGCTTTTTTTACTGATCATTGCTTTATCCTTCGTCATCAGGAAAACAGAAAGGGCATTGATGACTATCTTGACCAGAAAAATCAGCAGTTACCTCATCCCGTGTATATGCTTTATGGGGAGGATGAGTAGGGCGTAGGAAAGTTTTTTCCTGAGCGGTTAGTATCGTTTTGTGAGTGATTCCATTGAAAAAAAACGAGCTGACAGGCACCGTGTGCCACTGCTGAACATATTGACCCGCTGTGGTTCGCGAAACGGCGGGTGACTGGAAACAACCTTATGCTGATCCCATCGAAACTGAGTCGTCCGGTACGACTGCAAAATGCCATTACCCGTGACCGTTTATTGCAACGCTTGCAAACGGCGCTGGATTATCGTTTGGTGCTGCTGCATGGCCCGGCTGGTTATGGCAAAACCACGCTGATTGCCCAGTGGGCCACTACGTTGCCGCATGCAGGCTGGTTTTCGCTGGATGACAGTGACAATCAACCGGAACGTTTTGCCCGTTATCTGGTGGCCGCCTTACAACATGCCACCCAGGGTCATTGCGTCAAAAGTGAAGCGCTGAGTCAGAAACATCAATACGCGCGTCTGTCGTCACTGCTGGGGCAGGTTTTCGCCGAACTGGCCGATTGGACCGAACCGACCTATCTCATCATCGATGATTATCACCTGATCGATAACGAAGAAATTCATGAGGCGATGCGCTTTTTCCTGCGCAACCAGCCCGATAATCTGACGCTGGTGGTGATTTCCCGCACGCTGCCGCCATTAGGCATCGCCAATCTACGCGTGCGTGAGCAACTGCTTGAGCTGGATGATCAGCTGTTGGCCTTTAACCATCAGGAAGCGCAGCAATTTTTCCTCAACCGGCTGCCGACACCGATGGATGAGCAGGAGAGCGCCGCGCTGTGTGACGAGGTGGAAGGCTGGGCTACGGCATTACAATTGATTGCGCTGTCGGCGCCAGAATCACGCTCATCGGTACACCAGTCGGCGCGTCGTTTATCCGGCCTGAACACCACCTATCTGTGGGAATATTTAGCCGAAGAGGTGATGGATCGCATTGATGCGCCCACCCGTGATTTCTTATTGCGCTGTTCGGTGTTGCGTTCGATGAATGACACACTGGTGACGCGTTTAACGGGTCGCCAAGATGGGCTGGCACAATTGAGTGATCTCGAACGTCGCGGTCTGTTTTTACAACGCATGGATATGGATGGCGACACTATCTGGTTCCGTTTCCATCCGTTATTTGCTGCGTTCCTGCAGCACTGCTGTCAGCAGGAACTGGCGGCTGAGTTGTCGGAATTACACCGTCGTGCGGCGGCGGGCTGGCAGGCGATGAACATTCCGTCGGAAGCGATCCATCATGCGCTGGCGGCTAACGATGCGCTGTTGCTGCGCGAAATTTTACTGCAATACGGCTGGTCGTTATTTCATCATGGCGAGTTGGCGTTGCTGTCGAGCTGTCTTGAGGCACTGCCTTATACTGAGCTCATTCAAAGCCCGAATCTGGTGTTGTTGCAAGCTTGGCTGGCGCAAAGTCAGCACCGCTATACGCAGGTCGATGCGTTGCTGGAGCGCGCCAAACAGGCGATGGCGGAACATCAGGTGCGGCTGAACGACGCATTACAAGGCGAATTTAATGCGCTGCGCGCGCAGGTGGCTCTGAATGCCAATCACCCGGAAGAGGCCATTCATCTGGCGCGCGAAGCGCTGACTCAATTACCGCAAACCAATTTTTATGGCCGTATTGTCGCCACTTCGGTGATCGGTGAAGTGCACCATTATCTGGGGCAGCTCAGCAGCGCGTTACCGATGATGCAACGCACTGAACAGATGGCGCGGCGGCATGGTACCTATCATTACACATTGTGGGCCTTGTTGCAGCAAAGCGAAATTTTGATCGCGCAAGGTTTCCTGCAAGCGGCCTATGAAGTGCAGGATAAAGCGCTGGAGCTGGTACAGGCACAACATCTCGAACAGCTACCGTTGCATGAATTTTTGCTGCGGGTGCGGGCCCAGGTGTTGTGGTCATGGTACCGGCTGGATGAGGCAGAAAGCTGCGCCCGGCAAGGCTTGCAGGTGCTGACTGGTTATGAGCAGAAACAGCAGCTGCAGTGTGTTGCCATGCTGGCGAAGGTGTCGCTGGCGCGCGGGGATATCGACAATGCCAGCCAGCATCTGCAACGCTGCGAGGTGTTGCTGCATAACGCCGATTACCACAGTGACTGGATCAACAACGCCGATATTCCGCGTCTGCTGTATTGGCAAATGACTGGCGATAAACAGTCGGTGCGCAACTGGCTGGCGCAGGCCGAACGCCCGGAAGCCGCCTGTAACCATTTCCTGCAAGGGCAGTGGCGTAATATTGCCCGTGCGCATCTGCTGTTGGAAGAGTATGCGCAAGCCGATGAAATTCTCACGCATTTGAATGCGGAAGCGAACCGCTTGAACCTCTACAGCGATCTGAATCGCAACTTGCTGCTCTGCACGGTACTGCATTGGCAGCGCAATGAACGCAGTGAAGCGCAACGGGCGTTGATGGAAGCACTGACGCTGTCGAATCGCACCGGTTTTGTCAGCCATTTCGTCATCGAAGGTGAGATCGTCGCGCAACTATTGCGTCAGCTGTTGCAGCTGAATACCTTGTCGGAGATGGAGCAGCACAAAGCGCAGCGGCTGCTGAAAGATATCAATCAGCATCACCGCCACAAATTTGCCCATTTCGATGAGGGGTTTGTCGAAAAATTGCTGAATCACCCGAATGTACCGGAGCTGATCCGCACCAGCCCGCTAACACAGCGTGAGTGGCAGGTGCTGGGGCTGATTTACTCTGGTTACAGCAATGAGCAGATCTCGGTTGAGCTGGATGTCGCGGCTACTACCATCAAAACGCATATCCGCAATCTGTATCAGAAACTGGGCATTCTGCATCGGCAGGATGCCGTCGAGCAGGCGCAAAAACTGCTGAAACTGATGGGGTATGGGGTGTAAGTAATTACGATCATCCCGGCTTTTATCACAAAGCTGATTTAAGCTGGGATCATGAAGTTATTTCCATTTCTCATACGGAATGGGTTTTGCCAGAATATCGGCAAATTTTTCATGATACTCTTCAGTTTGCTCTCTAAGCTGATATGGTTTTGTTCCAGTTATGCTCTCTACCATTTTCCAGCCTTTGAATTTACCGACCAGAATCTCTTTATCCCCACAGCCTCCCTTTCCCCAAACTTTGACATAGCCACCAGGCGCTAGCCCAATCAAAATCTGGTTATGATAGAGCGTTCGGTTGTCATCCCAGCAGTTAGATACATAAGGTGTCATCATTTGTTTTTTAATATCGGGGCGGAAATGAATATTGGCCGCATAAAATTGTTTTTCAGCGTGAGAGAACCAGCTTACTACCATGCTGTCCGGCAGTTCGGTGTATCTTTCCTGAGACTCCATAGAACCAATAGGCTCCAGCTCATCACCTATCCCATCATCAGGCCTGTATCCACCAACAGACCAACCAGTTCTTAAACTAAGGATATGGCCATCCGGCATACTGGCCTGCAGATATTCTGTTTTCATTTCAAAATAGGCTGGAGAAGTAAACCCATAAGTCCAGTACCGATATTCTTCCGCGACTTCCGCTTTTGAGCTACAGCCAGTCAAACATAAAATCAGGAACAGGCATTGATAAATTATTTTCATGATGAGATCTCATTACAGGGGTAAACATGACGTTGATTATTATCGGTAGGAGCATTTTAGTGGATGCTATAGTCCAGATTGAGCCCGAAAAAAAGCGGCATCGCCTGCCACCCCGCAATCAGGCCGACTTTCTATTTCCATTTTTCATACGGAATCGGTTTTGCCAGAATATCGGCAAACCGCTGATGATAATCTTCGGTTGATTCTTTTAAGTGCTCCGGTTTTGTTCCTGTTATGCTCTCCACCATTTTCCAGCCTTTGAATTTACCTACCAAGATTTCCTTATCCCCACAGCCCCCAGTGCCCCAGACTCTGACATAACCGCCGGGAGCCAAACCAATCACAATTTCATTGTGATAAACCATGCGCTTATCATCCCAGCAGTTGGAGATATACGGCGTCATCATCTGTTTTTTAATGTCGGGACGGAAATGAATATTGGCCGCATAAAATTGTTTCTCGGCATACGAGAACCAACTCACCACCATGCTATCTGGCAGTTCGGTGTAGCGATGTTGATCCATGGTAACGGGAAAACGAGGTGCAAGCTCATAGCCCGAACGATTATCTGGTCGTCCACCTCCTACACTTGTACCCGCCATCAAAGCCATAATATGGCCATCCGGCATACTAGCCTGTAAATATTCAGTTTTTATCTGAAAATAAGGGGGAGCGGTGAAGCCGTAATTCCAGTAACGGTATGCCTCGGCTACCTCAGCTTTTGAGCTGCAACCACTCAGCAAAAAAATCAATGTCACTAACCAATATCGTTTTTTCATAATGAACTCTCGTCACAAGGATAAATATGGCGTTGATTATTATCGGTAGGGGCATTCGGATGAATACCTGCTGCAATCAAATTGAGATTGGCAGAATAATGCACATACCTAGGACGCAAATGCGTTCGCAGAGCCAGTAGTTGTGGGGATACCCGGCCCTGTTCTGCCGCCCGCAGCACCTCATCGGCAATTTCTTTCAGTTCAGGAGGAACCATTGTTTTAGGACTGTTCAAATCAAACTTTGACAAAGGCACTTTCGCATTTTTCGCCAATCCGTACATCAGCCGCAGGTGAATGCGGGATAAATCACCTTCCACAACCCGTTTCATGACGACCTTTACATACAGTACATACGCGTTGGTGGATTTTTGGTTTTGCTGTGTGATTTTATAGACAATCTGCACTGCCGCATCAGCGGCCCAGCCGTCACGAATCAACCGGGCTTTATCCGCTTCGGCTTTGCGCCAGACTGCAGTGCGTTTGATTGACTCTTCATTTGGATACATAAATAGGCTACAAGAATAGGCACTGACAATGATCTCCTCCTGCAACGCCCAGTTCATGCTTTGTGGGTATTGATCATTCAGATAATAACGGGAGTAATAACCGCCGCCGATATCGGAATGCGCACCCGGCACCGTGATTTCCGTAAACTGTGCTGCCGGATTCAGTTGGTTCAGGGCAAAGTAATCGCGGAATTCATCAGCTGCGGTGATATGCACGGCCCGTAAGGTTTGTTTCACCGGTAATGCCAGATGAATGCCGGGATTATCGTTGTTCGCAGGGCTAAAATCGCCGGCAGCAGGGGCGAGAATGGCGGCCACGGTGTCAAACACCCCCACAAAGGTAAACTGGCACTGCTGCGGGTTTTTCCAGTCAAACACAACCGGTAGCGAAATGCCTTGTTCCCGGAGTGCTTTGCCAAAATAGCCGTTATCACCCCGCGTCACCACATTGACAAAATGCCGGGCGGCGGCAGCCCCCCGACTGAAGCCGAATACATCAAACTGGAAACAGCCAATGCCATCGTAATCACTACCACTTAATGACTTTTTCAGGCTTTGGACAGCAACTTCACATCCTTTTCTCACCTTGCCATCTATACCTGTGTCGCCTGTACCAGTCGCCATACCATATTTGGAATCATCGGTAATGGTCGCGGATGAGCTATCATTGGTGGTGCCGATGCCTTCAATGTACCATTTGGAAAGCAGAACATTATCTTTGATTTCAGATGAGCTATCGTACACATCAAACAGCTTCTGAACATTGGTGATTTCATTACTGGCACTACCGGCATTTGGGCTGGCACCACACCATTTTGCTAATGCCTCGCCCTGTTCAGGTTTTTCACAGCGTAATGACCAGATACGGGTTTGTTCTTTGGCTTGTTCCGCATTGTAAGTGTTATTCCCGGTGCCATCGAAAAACATACCAATGCGCACGGTCAGCAGATTGAAGGCTCGAATTTCGAGCACATAGCTGCTATCGACCACCAATACTAATTTACCGCTGGCGGCGCCGGGTTTATGGCGCTCTGCTATGGGGTGCGCCGGCTCTTTATCCCAAAGATCACCCACCGTGATGTTTTCATGTTCCCGCGCCTGACCATTGTGACCAGTCGCTTTTTGCGTGAAGGCCGGCACCGGGTTCGCCTCACCGTTTTTACGCGGTGCATGAGGGTAGGCATTTTTTAATAATTCCTCTGCCGGGATTAATATTTTTACTGGCCCGGCAGGGAGATGATCTTCAAACAGATAACCATCTTTCAGCGTGATCTCTCTTGTTGAGTCATCATTTGCCTGCAATGTGCCTTTTAATGTGCCCGTGAACGGTTTGGCATGTTCATCAACCAGCCGGATCTCTATCCAGTGTGTCATATCCTTACATTGAGAACAGGTAGTCATCGTGTTCGACATCGTATGCTGAGCCTTATTGTTGTGTGTGCTTTTCGATTACAACTAACGTATGAGCCATTAAATCTGTTTGCTCATCTATCTCATTGTGCTGAACAACACGTTGAATCGCAGGCCACCAATCCCCATGCTCGAACAAATTAAGCAGCAACCACACAGGCTGCCACAAGGTTGGAATACCTTCAGCTATCATCTGGTCATAATGACCGGCCAACGCGATACGGACATCATTATTACGCTTAAGCCATTGCTTCATCAGCTTCGGTTTGTTTTGCCATAGCCAGTCATCCAGATTATCGATAATCACAGCCTTCTCTCCCGGCTGCCCGGCAAAATGTTCGTTTCTCATCCGCCACCATGGCTCGGTATGTTCGGTTAAATCCGGTTCGGGATAAGGTGCCGCCATCAACCAGTCATTGTTATGCCAAAGCAATAATTCATTGGTGGGGCCGAGGAAGCGACGAGTTTCGTCTTCAGTAAAGGTATACAGCATCGGGCCCAAGACACGGGGGTCGTAATAACGAAACATCACTTCTTCACCATCCAGCCCGGCGATAAGCAGGCTTTGCCAGTGCAGAACCAGTTTTTCCGGTGGATGTTCTGACGCTAGCAGAATACCGGTCGCGTAAGCGGCCTGTTCCTGCGCCTGCCACCATTCCTGCCAGCCGGGCAGTTGTGCCAACGTTAGCAACCACGGGCCATACAGAACTTCATCGGAAAACTCAGTGTCAGCATACAGCGGCCAGGCGTCGGTTTTATCGGCATGCTGATACCAATATTGCAGTGGTTTGTTGTCAGCAAGCGGGTCGATAATGGCGTAAATCATCCACTCTTGTGGCAGATCATCTTTCCAATCGTTTAAGTTCATCATGTTTACACAACCGGTATATCTCATTGTTTAAATAGACAGGCATGCTACAGCTCAGGCGCATGTCTTCGGGGGGAATTCAAAAAGTCAGTTTTTAGTACTGAAAATGATTAAGGATTAGATGATGGGGGAAGGGGGATAGCAAACTGCGGGATATGACAGGCTAATCTGACCAGACAGAGATGCCCGCGGGCATCTCTGTCTGGTCAGATTAGGTTGAATATAATTTGATTACAGATCGTCGCGCTGCCACAGCCAGGCAGCACCACGCACGCCGCTGGAGTCGCCGTGCAGGGCTTTGCGCACTGGGGTTTCACACTCACCACCGAAAGCGTATTCCTTCATCAGGCGAGGAATGTTGTCGTAAATGCGTTCCACGTTACTCATGCCACCGCCTAACACGATCACGTCCGGGTCCATCAGGTTGACGGCGTGCGCCAGCGCTTTGGCGAGACGGCGTTCGTAATCTTCAATGGCTTTGGTTGCGGCGACATCGCCCTCGGCCACCAGCGCCATGATTTCCGCGCCTTTGCGTTCAATGCCAGTGTTGAATTTATAGCTGTTGGCAAAACCGGTGCCCGACACATAGGTCTCGATGCAGCCTTTTTTGCCACAATAACAAGGTGTGACGTTTTGATAGTTCCACTCGTCCTCGTCAATCCACGGCAGCGGGTTATGACCGAATTCACCGGCAATGCCGTTACCACCGGCATGCACGCGGCCATTGATGGCAATGCCAGAACCACAACCGGTGCCGATGATGACAGCAAACACCACTTTACCGCCCGCACCGGCGCCATCGGTTGCTTCCGATACTGCCAGACAGTTGGCGTCATTGGCGATGCGCACCGGACGTTCCAGCATGGCTTCCAGATCTTTATCCAGCGGCTGGCCATTCAGCCAGGTGGAATTGGCATTCTTCACTTTGCCGGTAAATGGCGAGATGGTGCCGGGAATGCCCAGACCCACCGAACCTTTTTTACCGGTGGCGGCTTCAGCATCCAGCACCAGACCGGTGATGGCGTTAAGGGTTTGCTGGTAATCATGGCGAGGCGTTGGTACTCGTTTGCGGAACAACTCGCCACCATCGTTATCCAATGCGATAACTTCAATTTTGGTTCCACCTAAATCAATTCCGATGCGCACGGTTTATTTCCTCTTATTGTTTGATGTAGCTGAAGTTGGTCAGCTCACAGTTCATTGTTCGTTCACTGGTTTTGACGTCACAAATGACTACAATTTGGTTTATCTCTAAAAATAAGCACGGACCCCATAATGAAAAACAAGATCCTGGTCGTGGACGATGACGTCGCTATCTGCGAATTGCTGACCGATGTCCTCTGCGAACATGTGTTCGATGTTCGAACCTGTCATCTGGCGCAATCCGCCCTGCAGACGTTACAGCAGGAACCTGATATTGCGCTGGTACTGCTGGATCTAATGCTGCCTGACATGAGTGGTCTGTTATTGTTACAACAAATCCGCCTGCAATTCCCTGATCTACCCGTCATTATGCTGACCGGTTTAGCCACCGAATCAGACATGATCGTGGGCCTGGAAATGGGGGCAGATGACTACATCGCCAAACCCTTTGTGCCGCGTATTGTCGTGGCGCGCGCGAAAGCCGTCTTGCGCCGCACACCGGCAGGTGAAACGCCGCAACGCCGTGCTGTGGTGCCGATCAGCGGCCCCGGTTATCGTTTCGACGGTTGGTTGCTCAACACCCATACCGGTCGCTTGCACACCCCCGATGGTGACGACATTGAACTGACGCAGGGCGAATATTCGTTGCTGACGGTGCTGTTGAAGAACTCGCGTAAAGTGCTGACCCGCGATCAACTGCTGGAGATGACGCACAGCGACGCGTTGGATGTATTCGACCGCACCATTGATGTGTTGATCATGCGCCTGCGCCGGAAAATCGAACCCAACCCGAAACAGCCGGAATATATCCGCACCATCCGTGGTGCTGGTTATGTCATGTCGCGCGAAGTGACCGTCGTTCATAAAGCCTGATCACCTCTTTCATTCGCCTGTTGTGCAATAAATGCCTGCAATTCAGCCAGCGGTGCCGCGCCATCAATGGCGTTGGTGCTGCGCAGGTTAAACCGCGCACAGGCATTGCCCAGTTGCAGCGTAGCGCGCAGATCCCACTCCTGATGCAGGCCATATAACACTCCGGCACAAAACGCATCGCCCGCGCCAACAGTGCCGGCAATTTCCTGCGGTTCGATCCAATACGACGGCGTAAACAGGCTGTCACCGTGACGGCTTTCCGCCCACGCACCTTCCGGGCAGTGGATCACCACCACACGTTGCACGCCGTGTTGCAGCTGGCTTTTCGCTGCATGCGGAATTTGGATCAGATCCGGTTTGCCGTTGGCCATCCGTAATGGTTGCCCGGTTAAGGTGGCGGCTTCCAGCTCATTGATGATCAGGTAATCGACATAGGGCAGTGTCGGTAGCACCACCCGTTTGGCACGTGCGGGGTCATCGACTGAGACCAGATCCAGCGAGGTAAGATAACCCTGTTGCTGTAACCGATGGAACAAACGGGCCGCGATAACACCGTATTCCTCATCGGCGGCTTCCAGTTGTTGCAGCAATAACAGGTAAGCCAGATGCAGAATGCGGTGATGGCTGTGCAGCCCTGACAGCACGCGGCTGTCGAACGCGGCATTACTGCCATGGGCGTGGAAAAAGGTGCGTTGCCCGTTGCGTTGATTGGTCATCACCTGCGTCATGCTCGTCGGGTGGGGGGCGGTTTGCAGCCAGCGACAATCAATATCATCGTCGCTGAGACACTGACGAATGAACTCACCATCCAGATCATCGCCCAGCAAGCCGGCCGCCGCGAGCGGCAGACCGGTTTTCATCCGTGCCAGCGTGCGCAATACGTTAGGTACTGCGCCGCCAGTGGCATTTTCCGTATGCAGAATGGTGGCCAGTCGCCCCTGTTCCGGCCAGTCGTCAATCAGATGCACATGATCAACCAGCAGCGTGCCAGCGGCGAGAATGCCACAGCGAGGGGCGCTCATTAGGCTTTACCTGCGCTGCCAAAGATCCGCATCTGCTCTTCCACTGTGCTTTGGATGGCCGTTTCAATGCCCATCAGCATGTGTGCCAGTTCATCGTAGGCGGTTTCACGATGCTGCATCGCTTGCTCAACCGCCACCAGCGCATTTTGTGACATGCCGGTGTAGAAGTTGATTTTGTGAATGCCGAGCGAAATGGCTTTGCGGAAATCCGCATCACTGATGCCGGAACCACCGTGCAACACCAGCGGCAAACCGGTTTGTTCCTGAATAGCTTGCAGGCGCGGGAAGTCGAGTTTGGGTTCACCACGATACTTCCCATGCGCATTACCAATGGCGACGGCCAGCGCGTCGATGCCGGTGCGGGTGACAAAATCGGTGGCTTTGCTCGGGTCGGTAAATTTACTGCTGTCGCACGAGCCATACAGCGAACCGCCTTCGTCACCTCCAACCGCGCCCAGTTCCGCTTCCACCGAAATGCCAAGCGCGTGGCACATCTTCACCACTTCCGCCGTCTGGCGAATATTCTCTTCGTAACTTAAACCGGAGCCATCAAACATTACCGAGGTAAAACCCAGACGAATGGCTTTCATTACCGCATCAAAGCTGGTGCCATGATCGAGATTTAATACCACCGGAATATCGTGTAAGGCGGCTTCCGCTTTGATGGCGGCACAGATGGCATCCAGCGATACATATTTAAAATGCACTTCGGCGATATTGATAATGAACGGCGAGCGTTGTGTTTCGGCGGCGGCAAACAGTGCACGCAGGAAATGGGTATCCAGCACATTAAACGCACCTAAAGCATAACCATGCTCACGGGCATGCGATAAACCCTGAGCGAGAGAAATCAGCGACATAACGATGGCTCCTGTAACGATAGGAAACGGGCATATTCGTTACACAAAATGTGCAACGGCGATTCATCTTCTTCAATTGCACTGAAACGGGATTGTGGTTGTAGGAAGTGGTTGTCACACCGATCATCATTCACCATAGAGACTTCACCCAAGATCACTGGGCCAAAACCGGGTTCGGCCCAGAACGAGTGATAGAGACCTTGCGTCAGTGTGATGCTTTGCCCGGCGGTCAGGCGCAGACGGCTGCCAGCTTTATGCCGCTGGCGTTCGCCGTCGAGCACCACTTCGATATCGGTATCGTCACACTGTTCATCGGTGGTGCGGTTATACAGCTCAATGATCATGTTGCCGCCGCCGCGATGAATGATGTCTTCCATTTTGTACCAGTGAAAATGAAAGGGCGTGACTTGGCCTTCGCGGCTGATCATGATTTTTTCAGCATACGGTTTCGGGTAGGGTTTGCCGCTGACAGAGCCGTTGCGCAGGGTAAACAGCGTCAGACCGGTCGAGGCAAAATCATTGCTGCCCATGTCGGTAACATCCCAACCGAGTTGCAGGTCGAACACTTCCTGAAAACGGCTAAGATCGTGTTGGGCCCACTCGGTGGGCGTGAAGTGCGCAAACGGCGGCAGCGCGATCTGGTGTTTGGCAAACAGAGCCTGGCTGTCGGCTAAAATTTCATTGAGTTGTGAACGACGCATTTACCCCTCCTGGTGGCACAACCACTGAGTCAGTTGCTGATAACGCTGATAGCGCGCCTGCAGATCGGGTTGTGATTGTGGTCGGATGATGGCTGTCGCAGGTACGGCGT
>ERZ650306.905-NODE-905-length-17689-cov-28.591471_pt1 | contig 17689 bp, 14 predicted proteins | sample MGYA00376242_ERZ650306 | MGnify/ENA primary metagenome ERZ650306 (study PRJEB26733, sample SAMN07839244) | wastewater metagenome | biome: urban; feature: wastewater treatment plant; material: waste water | place: USA: North Carolina | collected 2016-03-31 ... | reverse complement strand
TGCTGGATGAAATCACAGTATCAATGGGGCTGCTGGAGCTAAATAGATACCCCTTATGTATGTACATGCCTGCATATGCATGTCCGCTGGCGAAAGGGCATGCGGCGGTGTTTTTGGGCTGCGCGCCCAGCGCTCAGGCGCCGGTTTCAAGAATAAGTGCCGCCACTACATTGCGGCCCTCGCCGGCCAGGATGTTGTAGGTTCGGCAGGCGGCTGCGGTATCCATCGTCTCCAAGCCCAGCCTTCTCGCCATCAGAGGCTGCAGCCATGCGGGGTTGGGAAAGCGGTTGCGGTTGCCACTTCCGAAGATGATCAGTTCGGTGTCGAGTGTGGCCAAGTGTTCGAAGTGAGCAGGTGTCAACTCTTCAAAGCGCGAGCAGCTCCAAGGCTGCAGGAGTCCGCCTGAACCCACGATCAGGCTGTGGGTGTGCTTTTCGCCATCCACACCAATCCAGCCGGGGCCATATCCGTGGATGGTTTGGGCGTCGGAACGGTCGGGCTGGAATTTCATGGTGTGCCTGAGTGCGAGGTGCGTCATGTGCCTTGGCTGGCGGGACACCTGGGGAGTGGGTAGGTTCTGAACTGTGGTCAAATTATAGGTTTCGCCAAGGCACGCCGTGCCTGGGTTGGCCTTTGTCCCCGTCATTCCCGCCCGCCATGAAAACCGTTCACAAATCCGCCAAGCTTGCCAATGTTTGTTACGACATCCGGGGTCCCATCATGGACGCGGCCAAGCAGATGGAGGAAGACGGTCACAAGATCATCAAGCTCAATATTGGCAATCTGGCGGTCTTTGGTTTTGATGCCCCCGAGGAAATCCAGCAGGACATGATTCGTAACCTGCCCAACTCGGCGGGCTATTCGGACAGCAAGGGGATTTTTGCCGCGCGCAAAGCCGTGATGCATGAAACCCAGAAGCAGGGCATCAAGGGTGTCACGCTGGATGACATTTATCTGGGCAATGGGGCCAGCGAACTGATCGTGATGGCCACCAACGCCTTGCTGGACAACGGCGACGAACTGCTGCTGCCGTCCCCTGACTATCCGCTGTGGACGGCCGCCGCCAGCCTGTCGGGGGGCACCCCGGTGCACTACTTGTGCGATGAGGCCAATGGCTGGATGCCGGATCTGGACGACATCCGCGCCAAGGTGACGCCCCGCACCAAGGGCATTGTGGTCATCAACCCCAACAACCCCACCGGTGCTTTGTACTCAGAAGAACTGCTGCGAGGCATTCTGGCCATCGCACGTGAGCATGGCCTGGTGGTGTTTGCGGACGAGGTGTACGACAAGGTGCTGTACGACGGTGCCAAGCACACCGCGCTGGGCTCGCTCAGTGAAGACGTGCTCACGCTCACCTTCAATTCGCTGTCGAAAAGCTACCGCTCGTGCGGCTACCGCGCTGGCTGGCTGGTCGTCTCCGGCGACAAGAAACCTGCCAAGGACTACATCGACGGTTTGAACATGCTGTCGAACATGCGCCTGTGCGCCAACGTGCCGGGGCAGTGGGCCATCCAGACTGCGCTGGGCGGTTACCAAAGCATCAACGACCTGGTGTGCGAAGGCGGTCGCCTGCGCAAGCAGCGCGATCTGGCGTATGAGCTGATCACTGCCATCCCGGGCGTTACCTGCGTGAAGCCGCGCGCCGCGCTGTACATGTTCCCCCGCCTCGATCCTGCGGTGTATCCGATCAAGGACGACCAGCAGTTTTTCCTGGAGCTGTTGCAGGAGACCAAGGTCATGCTGGTGCAGGGCACCGGCTTCAACTGGGGCGCGCCAGACCACTTCCGCATCGTGTTTCTGCCCCATGAGGACGATCTGCGTGAGGCCATTGGCCGCGTGGCCAAGTTCCTGGAACAGTACCGCAAGCGCAGCCAATTGGCCGCTGCGTAATGTGAACGGGCCGCAGACGGGCAGACGGGCCCGCTGGAACGCCTGCCCATGGCGCTGATGAAGAGCGCCGAGTGAATTACCGATTAAGAGCAAAAGAGTTATGACCATGAAACCCATCCAAGTAGGCCTGCTGGGCATCGGCACCGTCGGCAGCGGCGTGTTCAACGTATTGCAACGCAACCAGGACGAAATCAGCCGCCGCGCTGGCCGGGGCATTGAGATTGCCATGGTGGCCGATCTGGATGTGGAGCGCGCCAAGAGCGTGGTGGGTTCGAAGGTTCAGGTGGTCAACGACGCACGTGCCGTCATCGCCAACCCTGACATCGACATCGTGATCGAGCTGATCGGCGGCTATGGCGTGGCCAAGGCGCTGGTGCTGGAGGCAATCGCCGCCGGCAAGCATGTGGTCACTGCCAACAAGGCCTTGCTGGCCGTGCACGGCACTGAGATTTTTGCTGCGGCATCTGCCAAGGGCGTGATGGTGGCGTTTGAAGCTGCCGTGGCTGGTGGCATTCCCATCATCAAGGCGCTGCGCGAAGGTCTTACGGCCAACCGCATCCAGTGGATTGCCGGCATCATCAACGGCACCACCAACTTCATCCTGTCCGAGATGCGCGACAAGGGCCTGTCGTTTGCCGAAGTGCTGGCCGAAGCCCAGCGCCTGGGTTACGCCGAAGCCGACCCGACCTTCGACATCGAAGGCATCGACGCTGCCCACAAGGCCACCCTGATGGCCTCCATCGCCTTCGGCGTGCCGGTGCAGTTCGACAAGGCCTACGTGGAAGGCATCAGCAAGCTCGACGGCGTGGACATCAAGTACGCCGAGCAACTGGGCTACCGCATCAAGCTGCTGGGCATCGCCCGCCGCCGGGATTCCGGCATCGAGCTGCGCGTGCATCCCACGCTGATCCCCGAAAAGCGCCTGATCGCCAACGTCGAAGGCGCGATGAACGCCGTGCTGGTGCAGGGCGACGCCGTGGGCGCCACGCTGTACTACGGCAAGGGCGCCGGCGCCGAGCCGACCGCCTCTGCCGTCATCGCCGATCTGGTGGATGTCACCCGCCTGCACACCGCCGACCCCGAGCACCGCGTGCCGCACCTGGCCTTTCAGCCCGATCAGATCACCGAGCTGCCGGTGCTGCCGATCGACGAGGTGGAAACCAGCTACTACCTGCGCCTGCGCGTGCTCGACAAGCCGGGCGTGCTGGCCGACATCACCCGCATTCTGGCCGACCAGTCGATCTCCATCGACGCCATGCTGCAGCGCGAGCCGGAAGAGGGCGAATCCCAGACCGACATCATCATCCTGACCCACCTGACCATCGAGAAGAACATGGTCGCGGCGATCGCCAAGATCGAGGGCCTGGATTCGGTGACCGGCAAGGTGACCCGCCTGCGCCTCGAGAACCTGTAATCCGTCCGGATTCCCGGTTCCAGCAAGAAGACGCCTTCGGGCGTAGTGCCGTTCATGTAGCGCTGAACGGCATTACGCCCGAAGTCGCGTTTACAGTTTCGGCCTGTCAGGCCACTCGCCTTCCCGGGCGCTGGCCGATCACGCCGTCCACCGGTGAGCTCGGGCTGCCCTGGTATTCGCGCCGGGGCATGCGGCCGGCAAGAAACGCGTGGCGGCCGGCGCTGACCCCTTGCCGCATCGCCAGCGCCATGCGCACCGGGTCGCCGGCGGCGGCGATGGCGGTGTTCATCAGCACGCCGTCGCAGCCCAGCTCCATCGCGATGGCGGCGTCCGACGCGGTGCCCACGCCCGCATCCACGATCACCGGCACGCGGGATTCGTCGATGATGATGCGCAGGTTCCACGGGTTGAGGATGCCCATGCCGGAGCCGATGAGGCTCGCCAGCGGCATGATCGCCACGCAGCCGATGGCTTCGAGCATCCGCGCCTGCACCGGATCGTCGGAGCAATACACCATCACCCGGAAGCCATCGCGCACCAGGGTTTCGGCCGCGCGCAGGGTTTCGGGCATGTTGGGGAAGAGCGTCTCGGGGCTGCCCAGCACTTCCAGCTTGACGAGATCGTGGCCGTCGAGCAGTTCGCGGGCGAGGCGCAGGGTGCGCACGGCGTCCTCGGCGGTGTAGCAGCCGGCGCTGTTGGGGAGCAGGGTGTGGCGCTTCGGGTCGAGGGCGTCGAGCAGGCTCGGCGCGGACGGGTCCTGGCCGATGTTCACCCGGCGGATCGCCACGGTGACGATCTCCGCCCCGCTGGCGTCGATGGCGTCGCGGGTCTGGGCGAAATCCCGGTACTTGCCGGTGCCCACCAGCAGGCGCGAGCCGAAGACCTGGCCGCCAAGCACGAAGGGCGTATCCAGCGGCCCGGCGGTGGTGCTGAAGTTTGGTTCCATGTTTCCCATGACTAGCCTCCTCCCACGGCCACGACGATCTCGACCCGGTCCTGGCCTGAGAGCCCGGTCTCGGCGTAGCGCCCCTTGGGGACGATCTGCCCGTTCACTTCCACTGCGATCCGCTTGCCGGTGTAGCCGAGCGAATCCACCAGATCGGTCACTTTCCAGCCGGATGGCACGTCGGCCGCTCGCCCATTTACGCAGATGACCGTGTTCATCGCGCCTCCTGCACGCCGGGGGCGAGCTCATCTGCCCGATAGGACGAGCGCACCAGCGGCCCGGCGGCCACTTCGGAAAAACCCATCCCGAGGGCGACGCGCCGCCATTCGTCGAAGGACTCCGGCGTCACGTAGCGATCCACCGGCAGGTGGGAGGGTGACGGCCGCAGGTACTGGCCGAGGGTGAGGATGTCGCAGCCGTGGGCGCGCAGATCGCGCAGGGTGGCGAGGATCTCCTCGTCCGTCTCGCCCAGGCCCAGCATCAGGCCAGACTTGGTGGGTACCGTCGGCAGCAGGCGCTTGACCTGCGCGATGAGGGAAAGCGAGCCCTGGTAATCGGCGCCGGGGCGCACGGCCCGGTAGAGGCGTTCGACCGTCTCGATGTTGTGGTTGAAGACATCCGGCGGCGTGGTGGCCAGGTGGTCAAGGGCGAGCGCCTCGCGGCCGCGGAAATCCGGCGTCAGCACCTCGACGCGGATACCCGGCACAGCGCCGCGCACCGCGTCGATGCAGGCCGCGAAGTGGGCGCCGCCGCCGTCGCGCAGGTCGTCGCGGTCCACCGAGGTGATGACCACATAGCGCAGGCGCATCTCACGCACGGCGTCGGCCAGGCGGCGCGGCTCGTCCGCATCCAGCGCGGCCGGGCGGCCGTGGGCCACGTCGCAGTAGGGGCAGCGCCGGGTGCAGATGCCGCCCATGATCATGAAGGTGGCGGTGCCGCGGGTGAAGCACTCGCCGATGTTGGGGCAGTCGGCTTCTTCGCAGACGGTGTGCAGGGTGTGGCTGCGCAGGCGCTCGCGCAGGGCACTGACCACCGCCGTGCCCGGATCGCGGGCGCGCAGCCAGGGTGGCTTGGGCGGGGATGCGCGGGCGCTGTCGACCTTGACCGGGATGCGGGCGAGCTTGTCGGCGCCGCGCAGACCGGCGTGCCCGTCGATGGCTTGGGTCATGGAGTCTCTCCGATGGGCGCGGGGCCGGAGGGCCCCGCGCGGGTTGGGACGATCAGCCGACGAAGCGGGCGATGGCCCGGTTCACCTCGTTGGCGGCCTCCATCTGCACCATGTGGCCGCGGTTGGGCAGCACTTCCACCTGGTAGCGGCCGGACAGCGCGTTGGCGTGGGCGACCGGGATGATGCGGTCTTCCTCACCCCACACCAGCAGCACCGGCTTGGCGATCTCCGGCAGCGCGTCGGCCAGCACCACTGCCTGCTGGCCGCCGGCGAAGAGCTTGCCGGAGAGGGTGGTGAGCGCGCTGCCGACGCCTTCGAGGCGCTTGTACTTGAGCAGGTCATCCACCAGCTGGCGGGTGACCAGCCCGCTGTCGGCGAAGAGATCGGCCAGCACCGGCTTCAGCGCGTTGCGGCTGCCGGCGGCGACGAAGCCGTCGATGTAGCCGCTGTTGATCTCGCTGCCGAGGCCCGCCGAGCACACCAGCGAGAGCGAACGAACCCGCTCCGGGTGGCGCCGGGCGACCATCAGCGACACCGCGCCGCCCATGGAGTGGCCGACCAGGTGGGCGGCATCCACGCCCACCGCATCCAGGAAGGCCGCCACGGTGTCGGCAAGGCTCTCCAGCGTGCCTTCGCCCACGTCCTTGGTGGATTCGCCGTGGCCCGGCAGGTCGAGCGCGTACACCTCCCGGTCGGCGGCCAGCGCCTCATGGTTGAACAGCCAGTTGTTGAGGTCGCCGCCGAAGCCGTGGATCAGCAGCATCGGCTCGCCGCCTTCGCCGCGCTTGAGGTAGCGCAGGCGGTGGCCATTCACGTCGATCTTCTGGGGCGTCGGGCCCTGGTCCTCTGCTTCGCCGTCGGCGGGTTTGAAGTTGGACAGGTAGTCGGCCACGTAGGCGTCGATGTCGGCATCCGACACGCTCGCGTCGGCGATCACACCCAGCAGGCCGCCCACCGGCAGCACGTCTTCCTCGTTGGCGAGGGTGCGGCGCAGCACGCCGCTCTCGGCCGCCTCGACGGCGCCGGCGATCTTCTCGCTCTCGACCTCGACGATCTCCTGGCCCTTCTCGATGGCATCACCCACCTGCTTGAGCCAGCCGTTGACCTTCCCCTCCTGCATGGAAAGGCCCCACTTGGGCATGGTGACGGGATGGATGGCGGACATCAGCGGTACTCCTTGAGGGACTTGGCGGCTGCGACGATCTTGGCAGCGCTGGGGATGTAGAGCTCTTCGAGCGAATCGCTGAAGGGCACGGGAGAGTGGGGGCCGGTGATCTGGCGGATCGGCGCCTTGAGGCTGGCGAAGGCGTTTTCGGCGACGAGGCCGGCGATGTCGGAGGCCATGGAGCAGCGGGGATGGGATTCATCCACCACGATCAGGCGGCCGGTCTTCTCGACGCTTTCGAGGATGGTGTCGGTGTCCAGCGGCGAGGTGGTGCGCGGGTCGATGATCTCGCACTGCACGCCGGCCTTCTGCAGCTCGGCGGCGGCCTCCTGGGCCTTCTGGACCATGCGGCCGATGGCGACGATGGTCACGTCGTTGCCTTCACGCACCACGGCGGCTTCGCCGAAGGGCACGGTGTAGAGCTCTTCCGGCACCTCGCCTTCCATCGTGTACAGCGCCTTGTGCTCCAGGAAGATCACCGGGTCGTTGTCGCGGATCGACTGGATCAGCAGGCCCTTGGCGTCGTAGGGGTTGGACGGCACCACCACCTTCAGGCCCGGGATGTGGGTGAAGATGTTGTAGAGGCACTGGGAGTGCTGGGCCGCGGCGCGGAAGCCGGCGCCGTACATGGCGCGGATGACCACCGGCGTCTCGGCCTTGCCGCCGAACATGTAGCGGAACTTGGCGGCCTGGTTGAAGATCTGGTCGAAGCACACGCCGAGGAAATCCACGAACATCAGCTCGGCCACCGGGCGCATGCCGCAGCAGGCGGCGCCGACCGCCGCGCCCACGTAGCCGGATTCGGAGATCGGGGTGTCGATCACCCGGCCCGGGTGCTTGTGGTAGAGGCCGCGGGTGACGCCCAGCACGCCGCCCCAGGCGTCCTGCTCGCCGGGCGAGCCAGCGCCGCCGGCTACGTCCTCGCCCATGACGATGACGTTCTGGTCGCGGCTCATTTCCTGGTCGAGGGCCTCGTTGATGGCCTGCTGGTAGGTGATTTTTCTTGCCATGATGGGTTTGTCTCCTTTGAATTCCGTTGGGTGGCGGCTCAGTAGCTCACGTACACGTCGGTGAGCAGGTCGGCTTCGCCGGGCTTGGGATCGGACTTGGCCTTGACCACCGAGCCGTCGATGAGGGCCTTCACTTCGGCGTCGATGGCGTCGAGTTCGGCCTGGGTGAGGGCGCCGCTCTGGGTGACGCGGCGGGCGAACTGCATCAGGCAGTCCTTGGTCTCGCGCAGGGCCTGCACTTCGCCCGGGGCGCGGTAGGTCTGCTGGTCGCCCTCGAAGTGGCCGTAGTAGCGCGACAGCTTCACCTCCACCAGCGACGGGCCGCCGCCGCTCCTGGCGCGCTCGATGGCCTCGCCGGCGGCCTCGTACACCGCGAAGAAGTCGAAGCCATCCACGGTCACGCCGGGCATGCCGAAGGCCGAGGCGCGGTCGGCGATGTTTTCGCAGGCCACCGAGAACTTGGACGAGGTGGCCTCGGCGTAGCCGTTGTTCTCGGCCAGGAAGATCACCGGCAGGTTCCACACCGAGGCGAGGTTCATGGCCTCGAAGATCGTGCCCTGGTTGGAGGCACCGTCGCCGAAGAAGCACACGCTCACGAAGGGCTGGCCGCGCAGCTTGGCGGCGAGCGCCGTGCCGCACACCAGCGGGCCGCCGCCGCCAACAATGCCGTTGGCGCCGAGCATGCCCACCGACAGGTCGGCGATGTGCATCGAGCCGCCCTTGCCCTTGCAGGTGCCGGTGGTGCGGCCCCAGATCTCGGCCATCATCCCCACCGGGTCGACGCCCTTGGCGATGCAGTGGCCGTGGCCCCGGTGGGTGCTGGCGATGTGGTCTTCGGCGGTGAGGTTCATGCACACGCCGGTGGCCGACGCCTCCTCGCCGGCGTACAGATGCACGAAGCCCGGGATCTCGCCGGTGGCGAAATCGGTGTGCAGGCGTTCTTCGAACTCACGGATGGTGCGCATGGTGCGATAGGCCTTGAGCAGGTCTTCGCGTTCGAGTTTCTTGGTCACGGTTGTCTCCAGTCGTTGGATGTTTTGAGGGCACCCGGCGGCGGCCCGGTGAGTCCGCCGCCCGGATTCAGGCCGGGGCGATCGTGCGATCGGCGCCCGTTGGCCCCGGCGCGGCGGGCGGGCCGTCGCGCAGGGCGGGTTCTGGTCTGGCAGTCACCACGAGGGCGTCTGCCGCATGGGCGGCGGCCAGCGTGGTCGCCACGTCGAGGGTGATCGGGCCGTCGAGGGCGAGCCGCACGCTCGCCGGGCCGCGGCCGTCGAGCACGATCTCGGGCTCGCCGTCGAGGGCCAGGATGGCGGGCTTGCTGCCGAGCTCGAAGGCAATGCCGGGCTGCATCAGGCCGCTGGCCGCCACGTCCACCGCCTGCACGAGCCCGGGCGAGATCGCCGCGAGGCGGGCCGTGCCGGCGCCCTGACGCACCCAGCGTCCAAACGGCGCGGTGCGGGCGATCGGGCCGCAGGCGGCGGCGATGGCGGAAAGTCCGATCGCGTCGGGCTCGGCGAAGGCCGCAAACACGGCCTCGACGGCATCGGCGGCATATACCGCCCGGGCGCCGATGTGCTCGGCCGGCATCACGCCCACATCCACCAGGGCCATGGATTCGCCGCCGGGGTGCGTGATGCGCAGGCACTTGTTGTGGATGCAGGCGGGCATCACGCGCCCGGTGGCTGCGAGCCCAGCCGCCAGCCCGACGACGGTCGCTTCGCCCAGGGCCGGAAAGGCGTTGTTGGTGCCGGTGGAGAGCGTCGCCAGCGGAATGTCGCCCGACGCCAGCGCCACCGCCCGGTGGGTGCCATCACCGCCGAGCACGACGATCATCGCCACCCCGGCTGCGCGCATCTCGCGCACGGCCCGGACGGTGTCGCGGTCGTCCTCCAGCACCGGCATGTCGATGAAATCCACCCGCGGCCAGCGGGCGTTGCCGCGACGGCGATTGAGCTCGACCGCCTTGCGGAGGCGGACGGCGATGCCGGCCCGGTCGGGCATCATCAGTACGCGGGTCACCCCCGTCGCGCCGAGGGCGCCGAGCAACCGTTCGACACAATTGACCTTGTCGGCGGCGGAATAAACCGAGGCCCCGCTGGTCAATCGCCGGATATCGTGCCCGGACGCAGGATTGGCCACAATGCCAATCACGGGAGGGGCTTCCGATATTTGTCTCACGATGGCTCCGCTATTTGGATTCAGGTCCAATCCATTTAGCAGTTCGCGTGCCAGCAATTGCCCGTATTTTTCATATTGCGGCGCATTAGTGGAAATAGCCAGGGCAATCAGTGTGATTGGCGTTATTGGGCTGGCTATTGCGGCGGCGCAATAAAATGACGTGAGCCATAAGTTGATACAGGCGACCGAAAATAACCAGGAAAATTAGACACCTGTCTCATTTTCTCGGTGGTGTCGCGGCATTGATTTAATTGACGTAACGGAATACGCTTCGCGCTACCAAAGGAAGCAATACATAAAAATCCCTACCTATTAATAAACAAAGGGGAAAAAACAATGATTCGGGGTCATGGAGAGATCGCCCGCCATGTGGCGCGGGTGGTCGATGTGGTGGAGCGCGGCAGCATCGCAAGCCGCCAGCCGGTGCACGACAGGCTGGCACGGTCGTGGGAGCGCTCCCTCAGCAACTATCGTGTCGACCCGGGGCAGGCCAGCCTGCCGCAGGTGGTCACGGCCCGCGAGCTGCGCGAGCACCGGGAGCGGCTCGATACCTTCATGCGCATCGCGCGGGAGGGCGTCGACCGCCTTTACGATTCGCTGCGGCCGGCCAAATACTGCGTGCTGCTCACCGACGCAGCCGGCGTCACCGTCGACCTGCGCACCGTGCCCGAGCTGGAGCGCGAATTCCGCGCCGAAGGCTTTCGCGATGGCACCCGCTGGTCCGAGATGGAAGAGGGCACCTGCGGCGTCGGCACCAGCCTTGTCGATCGCCAGCCGATCCTGGTGCATCGGGACGAGCATTTCCGCTCCCACAACATCGCCTTCACCTGCAGCTCGGCGCCGATCTTCGGTATTGACGACGAGCCGCTGGCGGTGCTCGATGCGTCGGCCCTCAATTCACCGGAGCACCGCGAGAGTCAGGTGCTGGTCTTTCAGATGGTGGTGGAGAAGGCGCGCCTGATCGAGGATGCCTTTGCCTTCCACAGCCTGCGCAGCTATTGGGTGCTCCAGCTCGGTCGCAGCCCCGAGCTGATGCATGTGCATACCGATTACCTGGTCGCCTTCGACGACGGCGGTCGCATCGTGGGCGGTAACCGGCGCGCCCGGCAGGAGCTGCTGCAGCGCCGCGGGCCGGCGCCGGAATACATCGGCGATCTCTTCGAGTGTTCGGCGGCAGATCTGCTCTCTGCGTCCCACGCCCGCCCGGGGCAGGCGATCCCGCTGCGCATCCAGGGTAGTGGCGCGCGCATCTTCGGGCTGCTCCGCGCCCCCGACGCCCGACCCCGCTCCGCGCCGGCGCATCCGGTGGCATCCGGCGGCGAGGCCGTCAGCACTGCCGAGGCGCGGGGCTTCGGCCACCTGGCCACCGACGACCCACGGGTGCGCAACAACGTGCAGCGCGCCCTCAAGGTGGTCAATCGCGACATCCCGGTGATGCTGCTGGGCGAGACGGGCACCGGCAAGGAGGCCTTCGCCAAGGCCATCCACGACGCTAGCGACCGCCACAAACAGCCCTTCGTGGCCCTCAACTGTGCGGCGATCCCGGAAAGCCTGATCGAGAGCGAGCTCTTCGGTTACCGGGACGGCGCCTTCACCGGCGCCCGCAGCAAGGGCGCGCGGGGCAAGATCATCCAGTCCGACGGCGGCACGCTGTTCCTCGACGAGATCGGTGACATGCCGCTGGTGCTGCAGAGCCGTCTGCTGCGGGTGCTGGCCGAGGGCGAGGTGCTGCCGCTGGGCGCCGAGCAGCCGATTCCGGTGCGCCTGCACATCGTCTGCGCCACCCACCAGGATCTGCCGCGGCTGGTGGCCGAAGGGCGTTTCCGGGAGGATCTGTACTACCGGCTCAACGGCGCGGTCTTCCTGCTGCCGCCGCTGCGGGAGCGGGAGGACATCGGCACGGTGATCGACCGGGTGCTGCACGAGGAAGCCCAGGCCATGAGCCGCGAGCTGCGCCTTGCCGACGAAACCCGCGACGCCCTGCTGCGCCACCCGTGGCCGGGCAACATCCGCCAGCTGCGCCATGCGATGCGCTACGCCTGCGCGATCAGCGACGGGCCGCTGCTGATGCCCCAGTCGTTCCCGCCGGATCTCTTCAACGCCGCGCCGTCGACCTTGATGCGGGCGGCGGCCCAGCCGGCACTGCCGCCGCTGGTTGCGGAGACGGAAGCCCCGGCGCCTGCCCTCAAGCCCAAGGATCTGGCGCTGCGCGAACGCATGCTCGAAACCCTGCGCCGTAACCAGTGGCAGGTGACGGTGTCGGCCAGGGAGCTGGGGCTGTCGCGGGCCACCTTCTACCGCAAACTCGCCAAGCTGCAGATCGTCGCGCCCAATCGTCAGGCGTGGTGACGACTTCCAGCGCTAACGAAAAAGGGGCCTCGTGGCCCCTTTTTCTTGTGGCTGACGCTGCGGGCGCTACGGCTGCTGGCGCCCCAGATGCTTGAGATAGGCCACCAGCTCCCAGATCTGGTCTGGCGTGAAGGCGGCGCCCCAGGGAGGCATCACCTCGGCGCCCTGGCGGCCCTTGCTGATGGTTTCGAAGGCCAGCTCGGGCGGAAGGTCGTCGCCGCGGCCCTTGAAGTCCGGCGCCCGTCCGCCGGTGCCCTCGTGGCCGTGGCAGTAGCCGGCGCAGGTCTTGGCAAAGCGACGGCGACCGGCCTCCACGCGGGCCGGGTCATCCAGATCGAAGGGCGCCAGCGTCAGGTGGGTGGCGGCCTTTGGCTGGGTGGCGGCGATCAGTTTGACGTAGGCGGTCAGCTGCTCGATGGCCTCCTCGTCGAGCACCGTGCCCCAGGGCGGCATGGCCTTGTCGCCATGCTTGCCGCGCACGATGCGTTCGTGGATCAGCGTAGGGTCGAGATCGGTACGTCCGGCGAGGCGCGGGCCATAGCTGGCGGCGCTGCTGCCAGGGGCGACGCCGGTGCCGGCTGCGCCGTGGCAGCTCACGCACAGGGCGTCGAAACGATTCTTGCCGGCGGCTACGCGGGCCTTGGCGTCGTCGGCTGGTGGCGCGACCGCGACGGCGGCGGTGGCGATCGACAGGAGGGCAAGCCCGCGCAGCAGCGTCGGGCGGAGACGGATCGAAGTTTTCATTGTTGTGCTCATCCAAAAAAATGGGGTGCGGCGAGGGGAGGTCTCGACGCCGCACCCCGGAACAGCACGGCAGCCGCGTCCGGCGTGGCCGTGCTGCGGAGCCGCTTACTCGAGGGTGAAGGCCATCAGGGCCGCGCCACCGGGCAGATCCTTGATCTGCGGGAAGGCGCCGGCCAGGAAGCCCGGCGCGTGGGAGCCGAGGCCGGTGGGGATCACGATGTACTGCTTGCCCTTGACGGAGTAGCTCACCGGGCCGCCGCGCACGCCGGAGCCGGCGTTGAAGCGCCACAGCTCCTTGCCGTTGTCGGCGTCGTAGGCAAACAGGTGGCCTTCCATGTCGCCGGTGAACACCAGCCCGCCGCCGGTGGTGAGCACGCTGGCGAGCGGGGGCAGCGGGTAGCGGATGCTCCACTTGATCTTGCCGGTGAGCGGGTCGCGGGCATCCAGCCGGCCATCGGGCTTCTTGCCGGAAGGCGGCGGCACCAGCTTGATCTCGTCGATGCCCAGCGACAGGGCCGAGATGGCGGTGAGGTTGGCCGGGTCGTCCTTGCCGGCGACGACCTCGTTGCACACTTCCATCGCGTGGGTGTACCAGAGCCCGGTGCCCGGGTTGTAGGCGCCGTGGTTCCAGCTGCGGGCGCCGAGCAGGTTGGGGCACAGCAGTTCACGCTTGCCCGGCTGGGGGCGGCGCGGCTCGATCAGGGCGCCTGTCTTCGGGTCGATGCCCTTGGCCCAGTTCATGTTCTCGGCAAACTGCCAGACGTTTTCCAGGCTGCCGTCCTGCTTGTCCATCACGAACACGAAACCGCTCTTGTTGAGGTGGACGATCACGTCCTTGCCACCCTTCTTGACCACCAGCGCCTCGTAGGCCGCGTCGAAATCCCAGCTGTCGTGGGGGATCTCCTGGCGGTGCCACTTGAGCTTGCCGGTCTTGGGGTCGATGGCGAGCAGGGTCGAGGTGTACTTGTTGTCGCCCTCGCGGCCCAGGGTGTAGTAATCCGGCGCGGCGTTGGAGGTGCCGATATAGATGGTGTCGGAGGCTTCGTCGTAGGTGCCCGGCATCCACGCCGAGCCGCCGCCCACCTTGCCGCTCTCGCCCGGCCAGCTTGCCGGGCCATCCTTGATGATCTCGAAGTTCCAGGCCGGCTTGCCGGTGTCGGCATTCACTGCGTAGATCTTGCCGGCGATGGGCTGGTCGCCGCCGGTGGTGCCGCCGAAGAGCACGTCGCCAGCCAGCTGGGGCGGCGACGAGAACAGCGCGCCGTACTGGGTCTTGGGATCGGTGAGCTGAGTGGACCACAGCTCCTTGCCGGTCTTCTGGTCGAGGGCCAGGAAGCGCCCGTCGAGAGTGCCAACGAAGACCTTGCCGCGGCCGACCGTCACGCCGCGGCTGGCCGAGGCGTAGAAGGCCTGCTTGGCGATGGGGTTGAGCTTGGTGGTGTAGTGCCAGATCGTCTTGCCGGTGGCGGCATCCACGGCCCACACGTTGTTGTCGGCCGAGATGTAATACAGCACGCCGTCCAGCACGATGGGGGTGGCTTGCAGGCCGTGGGCGATGTTGCCCGGCTGGTGCACCCAGGCCACCTTCAGCTTCTTCACGTTCTGCTTGTTGATCTGGGTGAGCGGGCTGAAGCGCCAGGCGTTGGAGCTGCGGTGGTACTGCGGCCAGTTGTCGGGGTCGGCGTAGCCGGGGCGCGCATCGGCAGCCACACAGGCGCCGGCGACGAGCAGCGAGGCGGCGGCAAAGACGGGGGACAGGACACGTTTCATGATGGGGTTCCTCGTGAAATAGGGTGCGGATCGGCGGTCTGGCAGCGGGGCGGGCAGGGCAGGGGAGGCCCGCCTCCGGTGTTCGGGCGCAGGCGGTCTCAGAAAGTGAAGTTGATGCCGGCGTTCAGCAGCGTCGAGCGATGGCCCACGCTGGGAATGCCCGCCGCGACGATGCTGGTCTTGATCGTCGCCGCCGAATCCGCATCGACGAAGGCGGTCTGGACGTAGAGCGTCGTGTCCTTGCGCAGCGCGAAATCGTTGGAGATCACGATGTTGCGGGTGTGGTCGCCCGAATTGAGGCGGTCCTTGTTGTCGTAGTAGGCGAGCGTCGCGGTGTTGTCGGCGCGCCATTTCCAGTCGACGCCCACGCCGATGGCGTTCACGTTCGACACGTTGAGGCCGTTCGAGTGGTTGTTGCGGGCGTTGAGGTAATTGGCCTTGAAAGTGAAATCGCCAAAGGGCACCGCAATGCCCAGGCCGCCGTGGCGCACGTTGTCGTTGGCGGTCTGCTCGTCCTTGATGACCTGATACGAGGCCGACAGGATCACCGGGCCGGTATAGGTGCCGCCCAGGGCCCAGGCGCTGTTCTTCTGGGTGCTGCCCGACTGCCCGCCGGCCGACCACAGCACGCCGAAGCTGAAGGGCCCGACGGTATTGCGGTACTGGATCGCGTTGCTGAAGAAGATCCCCACGTCGTTATTGGTATTGCGGTCGGTGCCCGGCGCGCCGGCGGTGGCCTGGTATTGGTTATAGGCCCAGGCATAAAGGTTGGAGAATTGCTCCTTGAAGGCGCGCGGCTCGGTGCCGATATGGGCGAGCAGCGCCGGGCCATATTGGCGGCCCAGCGTCACGCTGCCCCAGTCGCCCTTCAAGCCGAGGTTGGCCTGACGCCGGAAGAACGGGGTGCCAGTGCCTTCCGCGTCGCCCGTGCCGTGAAAGCGGCCGTTGTTGGTGTCGTAGTGGATTTCCAGATTGAAGAAGCCTTCGAGGCCGCGCCCCAGGTCGCGGTCGCCCTTGAAGCCCAGGATCGACTGGCGCAGGCCGCTGGTTTCCATGGACGTCTTGCTCTTGCCGTCCGGGTCGGTGCGGCTCTGGTAAAGCAGGCCGGCGTCGATGATCCCGTAGATCTCGACATTGGTTTCGGCAAACGCCGGAAATGCAAGAACGGGCAGAACGACGGCGGCAGCAAGTCGGCCGTCGATTCGACCACGGCGGGTGGAAGAAATCGGTTTCATGGTTGTCTCCTCTTTTAATTGGTGGCTCCGGAATACCTCGCCGAAGCAACGGATGCCTTTTTCCCTGGGCGGGCCGGGCACGGGAGACTCATTGCAATTTCTTTGCCAGCAAATGAAATTCGCGCCGGATGGTAAATTAGGGTCAATTCGCGGGCGAATAAGGAGACACCTGTCTCAATTCTCTTCGTCAAATGGAGACGCCTGTTCGGCAAATGAGACAGATGCCCCAGCCAATTGCGGTTTTGGGCGGTGGATTGGCGTGGTCTGATATTTGCTGGTCGTCTTCGCCCCCACAAGGCCGGCGGTTATCTTTCCCGACCGCTTAACACCCACGGAGACTTTCATGAACGCCCACGATAAATTCCTCGCCGCGTCTGCCCACGTGGACGAGGCTGCCGTTGCCCCGCTGCCCAACTCCCGCAAGATCTACGTCGAAGGCTCGCGCCCGGACATCCGCGTGCCGATGCGCGAAGTCAGCCAGGCCGACACCCCGACCGGCTTCGGTGGCGAGAAGAACCCGCCGATCTACGTCTACGACTGCTCCGGCCCCTACACCGACCCGGCCGCCAAAATCGACATCCGCTCCGGCCTGCCGGCCCTGCGCCAGGGCTGGATCGAGGAGCGCGGCGACACCGAGATGCTGCCGGATCTCACCTCCGAATACGGCCGCGCCCGCGCCGCCGACCCGGCCCTGGATGAACTCCGCTTCCCCGGCCTGCACCGCAAGCCCCGCCGTGCCAAGGCCGGTGCCAACGTCTCGCAGATGCACTACGCCCGCCAGGGGATCATCACCCCCGAGATGGAATACGTGGCGATCCGCGAGAACCTCAACCGCGCCGCCTACCTCGAGAACCTGCGTAACACCGGCCCGATGGGCGAGAAGATGGTCAAGCTGCTGGGCCGCCAGCACCCAGGCCAAAACTTCGGCGCCGCTGTGTTTGCCAACCCCGCCGCCGAGATCACCCCCGAGTTCGTGCGCTCGGAGGTGGCCCGTGGCCGCGCCATCATCCCCAACAACATCAACCACCCGGAAAGTGAGCCGATGATCATCGGCCGCAACTTCCTGGTGAAGATCAACGCCAACATCGGCAACTCGGCGCTCGGCTCCTCCATCAACGAGGAAGTGGACAAGATGACCTGGGCCACCCGCTGGGGCGGCGACACGGTGATGGATCTCTCGACCGGCAAGAACATCCACGAAACCCGCGAGTGGATCATCCGGAATTCGCCCGTGCCCATCGGCACCGTGCCCATCTACCAGGCGCTGGAAAAGGTGAACGGCAAGGCCGAAGAGCTCACCTGGGAGATCTTCCGCGACACCCTCATCGAGCAGGCCGAGCAGGGCGTCGACTACTTCACCATCCACGCCGGCGTGCTGCTGCGCTACATCCCCATGACCGCCAACCGGATGACCGGCATCGTCAGCCGCGGCGGCTCGATCATGGCCAAGTGGTGTCTCGCGCACCACAAGGAGAGCTTCCTCTACACCCACTTCGAGGACATCTGCGAAATCATGAAGGCCTACGACGTGGCCTTCAGCCTCGGCGACGGCCTGCGTCCGGGCTCGATCTACGACGCCAATGACGACGCGCAGCTGGGCGAGCTGGAAACCCTCGGGGAGCTCACCGACATCGCCTGGAAGCACGACGTGCAGACCATCATCGAAGGCCCGGGCCATGTGCCGATGCACATGATCAAGGAGAACATGGACCTGCAGCTCAAGCACTGCAAGGAAGCCCCGTTCTACACCCTCGGCCCGCTGACCACCGACATCGCCCCCGGCTACGACCACATCACCAGCGGCATCGGCGCCGCGA
>ERZ650306.903-NODE-903-length-17701-cov-12.388870_pt1 | contig 17701 bp, 21 predicted proteins | sample MGYA00376242_ERZ650306 | MGnify/ENA primary metagenome ERZ650306 (study PRJEB26733, sample SAMN07839244) | wastewater metagenome | biome: urban; feature: wastewater treatment plant; material: waste water | place: USA: North Carolina | collected 2016-03-31 ... | reverse complement strand
GTGCGCTGTTCACCAGCCAGTCAATCACCACGGCATGCGCCGCCACCGCCGCGCCAGCTACCCCGGCCGCCTTGCCCAGCGTCACCATCTGGATCAGCCGCTCGCTGTGCAAGCCGGCCTCGACCACACTGCCGCGCCCCTCGCCCAGCACGCCAAAACCGTGGGCGTCGTCCACATACAGCCAGGCGTCAAAGCGCTCGGCCAGCGCCAGCAGCGCCGCCAGCGGCGCGCAGTCGCCATCCATGCTGTACACCGCATCCACGGCAATCAGCTTGGTCGGCGCCGTGCTGGCCGCCAGCAGGCGCTCCAGCTGGGCCAGGTCATGGTGGGCAAAGCGTTTGAATTCGGCGCGCGACAACAGGCAGGCGTCGTTCAGCGAGGCGTGGTTCAGCCGGTCGGCAAACACCGCGTCGCCCCGGCCCACCAGGGCGGTGATCACCGCCAGATTGGCCTGATAGCCGCTGGAAAACAACAACGCCGCCGGCAGGCGCAGCCAGTCGGCCAGCGCCTGCTCCAGCGCGGCGTGGGCGGCGCTGTGCCCGGCCACCAGGTGCGAAGCGCCACCGCCCACGCCCCAGCGCAAGGCGCCGTCGCGGGCGGCGGCCACCAGCGCCGGGTGATTGGCCAGGCCCAGATAATCATTGCTGGCAAAGGCCAGGTAGTCGCGGCCGTCGATGCTTACGTGCGGGCCTTGCGGGCTGTCCAGCACCGGGCAGCGCCGGCGGCGGTGGTCGTCGTCCAGCGCGGCCAGCTTGTCTTGCAGTTGCGCGATCAGCCGCATATCACAGCGGCAACAGGTCGAGCTTGCTCATCAGCGCGCGGTCGCGATCCACTTCCGGGTTGCCGGTGGTCAGCAGCTTGTCGCCGTAAAAAATCGAATTGGCCCCGGCCATAAAGCACAGCGCCTGCACCGCTTCTGGCATGTCGCGGCGGCCGGCGGACAGGCGGATATAGCTGTGCGGCAGGGTCAGCCGGGCCACGGCGATGGTGCGCACAAATTCAGTCCAGTCCAGCGCGTCGGCGTCGTCCAGCGGCGTGCCTTCTACCTTCACCAGGCTGTTCATCGGCACCGATTCCGGCTGCGGGCTGAGGTTGGCCAGCTGGGCAATCAGGCCAGCGCGGTCGCGGCGGGTTTCTTTCATGCCAACAATGCCGCCACAGCACACGCTCAGCCCGGCGGCGCGCACCTTGCCCAGGGTGTCCAGGCGGTCTTCGTAGTCGCGGGTGGAGATAATGTCGGCGTATTTGTCCGGGGCGGTGTCCAGATTATGGTTGTAGTAATCCAGCCCGGCGTCTTTGAGCTTTTCGGCCTGGCCGTTTTGCAGCAGGCCAAAGGTGGCGCAGGTTTCCAGGCCCATGGCTTTCACTTCGCGGATCATCTCCAGCGTGGCGTCCAGGTCGGCGTCCTTGGGGCCGCGCCAGGCGGCGCCCATGCAAAAGCGGCCGGCGCCATTGTCTTTGGCGGCGCGCGCGGCGCTGAGCACCTCGTTCACCGTCATCATCGGCTGGTTTTCCACCGGGGTGTCGTGGTGGGCCGACTGCGGACAGTAGCCGCAGTCTTCCGGACAGCCGCCGGTCTTGATCGACACCAGGGTGGACAATTGAATGCGCTGCGGGTCGAAATGCTCGCGGTGCAGCGCGGCGGCGCGAAACACCAAATCCAGAAACGGCAGGCTGTACAGCGCCTCGATTTCGTCCACGGTCCAGGTGGCGGATTCCGGGTGCGGGGTGGGGCGGGCGTGAAAGGCAATCGGGGCAGAAGCGTTCATGAGCGGCTCGTGGCAAGATGACAAAAGCGTGGGCTGCCGGGTGGCAGCCGTCACCATGGTGGGAGCTTTGCCTGATGCTGTCAAATTTATACCGCTATTTTTTGAACAGCGCCGCTCGCCTCAGCCAGCATTGCGTGCTGTGCGGCGTCGGCGGCCAGGGCTGGCTGTGCCCGCCTTGCCGCGCCGACCTGCCCCGGCTGGCCGTCGGGCGCTGCCCGCGTTGCGCGATGCCGGGGCGGCAGGGCATGCTGTGCGCCGCCTGCCGGCAGTCGCCGCCGCCGTGGCAGGCGCTGCATGTGGCCCATCCTTATGCCTGGCCGCTGGATGCGCTGTTGCATGCGTTCAAATATCGCCAGCAACTGGCGCTGGCGCGACCGCTGGCCGAGCTGATGGCGGAAGGCGTCCGCCACGCGCCGCGTCCGGACTGGCTGGCGCCGATTCCGCTCAGCGCCGCGCGACTGCGCGAGCGCGGGTTTAATCAAAGTGAGGAACTCGCCCGCCAGTTGGGTAAAATACTGCGGCTGCCTTGCCATGCCGACACGCTGTTGCGCACGCGCGACACCCCGGCGCAGGCCGGGCTGAACCGCGCTGGCCGCTTGCACAATCTGGCTGGCGCCTTTGCCGTCAATCGGCCGGTCGAGGGCCGTTTTATCGTGCTGATCGACGATGTGAGCACCACCGGCGCCACACTGGCCGAGGCGGCGCAAAGCCTTGCCAGGCAAGGCGCGAGACGGGTCGAGGCCTGGGCGCTGATGAAGGCGTTGACACACGGCGCTTGACTAACTTGTTGATCCCGCGGAATAATCCGTCGCAACCAAAGTTTTTGACCAAATGTTTACAGTCGTTTTGTACCAGCCGGAGATTCCGCCCAACACCGGGAACGTGATTCGTTTATGTGCCAACACCGGCTGCGAGCTGCATTTGGTCAAGCCGCTTGGCTTTCCGCTGGACGACGCCAGAATGCGTCGCGCCGGCCTCGATTATCACGAGTTTGCTACCCTGGTGGTGCATGAAAGCTGGGCGGAGTGTGTGGCGGCCTTGGCCGGAAGGCGCATTTTCGCCGCCACCACACGGGGCGCCACTCGCCCCGATCAGGCTGCGTTTCAACCGGACGACGTCTTGTTGTTCGGCCCGGAAACCCGGGGCCTGCCCACCGACGTGCTGGCGGGCATCCCGCCGGAACGCTGCCTGCGCCTGCCGATGCGACCGGACAACCGCAGCATGAATCTGTCCAACGCCGTGGCCGTCACCGTCTTTGAAGCGTGGCGGCAACACGGATTCGCCGGCGGCGTGTAACCGCGCCGACCTCTCTTTACAGGTCCAGGATGTGCTTTACAGACGCGCCATCGCGACAGGCGCGCGCTGCGTCACACCCTGCGTGCGCCCGAGCGCGACATGGCCTGGCTTCCCTGGCGACATCCCGCAGTGGATGTCGGGACGCCGTTTCTTCTGGCCGTGTCGTATCCCGAAGACGTGTTGGCACACAACAGCAAAAGGGAGCCCTAGATGCAATCTGTCCTCCGCTGGCTGTGGTTAGTGACCTTGACCGCCTTGCTGGTCGCCTGTTCGACGCCGAATCCGGCGTCTGTCAGTCACAAATCCACCTCTGGGTATAAATCTGCCCGCACCACGGTCCCGGTGACCAAGGGCGGCGGCTATTATAAAGACGACGGTCCCGGAGACCGCCGCCTGCCCGACAACCCGGACGCCATTCCGGACGCCGTGCCGGTCAATGAGCCCTTGCTCACCTCGGCCAATCGTCCGTATACGGTGATGGGCCAGACCTACATTCCGGAAAGCAACCAGTCCGCCTACCGCGCCCGCGGCAAGGCCTCCTGGTATGGCAAGAAGTTCCATGGCAAGCGCACCGCCTCTGGCGAGGCGTACGACATGTACGAAATGACCGCCGCCCACCCCACGCTGCCCATCCCCAGCTATGCCCGCATCACCAACACCAGCAATGGCCGTTCGGTGGTGGTGCGCATCAACGACCGTGGGCCGTTTCACTCGTCCCGGCTGATTGATCTGTCCTACGCCGCCGCCTACAAGCTGGGTTATGCCGGCAATGGCAGCGCCGAAGTGGTGGTCGAGCGGGTGCGTGCGGGTGATGTCGAGCCTACCGACAGCCCGGTGCGCCTGGCCAACGTCAACCCGCGTGATGACAGCGTGCGGGTGATGAACGCCAGCCTGACCGCGCCGATGTCCGGCATTGCCGACGTGGCGCGCGTGCCGCAACCGGCTGGCGCCGATGGCAGTGGCGTATGGCTGCAACTGGGCGCTTTTGGCACTGCGAGCAATGCCGAAAGCTTCCGTCAGCGCATGTTGTCGCTGGCGGCCAGCAACGACGTGGAAGGCCGGCTGGATGTGGTCAACCGCGATGGCCTGTACAAGGTGCGCATCGGGCCGTTCTCCACCATGGCGCGCGCGCGCGATGTGGCCGATCGTTTGAACGTGCAAACCGTGGTGATGCGCTAAGCGTTTTGCCGCTGTGCCATAAAAAAACCCGCACCTGAATCAGGTTGCGGGTTTTTTTATGGTTGCCAGGCGGGTTTTGTCAGCGCGCTTGGCGTCGCTTAGCCGGTCAGGCGCTCCAGCGCTTCACGATACTTGGCGGCGGTTTTTTCCCGCACATCCAGCGGCACGGCCGGGGCCGGCGGGGTTTTGTTCCAGCCCGAGGCTTCCAGCCAGTCGCGCACAAACTGCTTGTCGAACGACGGCGGGTTGCTGCCGGCCACATAGCTGTCCGCCGGCCAGAAGCGGCTGGAATCCGGGGTCAGCGCTTCGTCCATCAGCGTCAGCACGCCGTGCTCGTCGATGCCGAATTCAAACTTGGTGTCGCAGATGATGATGCCACGGCTGGCGGCGTATTCCGCCGCCGCCTTATACAGGGCGATGGCGGTGTCGCGCACCTTGGCGGCCAGCTCGGCGCCGACGATTTCTTCGCAGCGGGCAAAGCTGATGTTTTCATCGTGGTCGCCCACCGCCGCCTTGGTGGACGGGGTGAAAATCGGCTCAGGCAGCTGGCTGGCTTCTTGTAAGCCGGCGGGCAGGGTGATGCCGCACACCGTGCCGGACTGCTGGTATTCCTTCCAGCCCGAACCGGCCAGATAACCGCGCACAATGGCTTCCACCGGCACCGGCGTCAGCCGCTTGGCCACCACGCCGCGGCCTTCCACTTGCGGCAAATCGGCCGCCGACACCAGATCTTCGGCGCGGTCGCCGGTCAGGTGGTTGGGCACCACGTCCTTGAGCTTGTCGAACCAGAAATTGGAAATGGCGGTGAGGATCTTGCCTTTTTCCGGGATGGGTTCGTCCAGAATCACGTCAAACGCCGACAGGCGGTCGGTGGCGATCATCAGCATGCGCTTATCGTCGATTTCGTACAGGTCGCGCACTTTGCCCGAATAGATTTTTTTCAGGCTGGTCAGTTGGGTGGTGGTGATGCCGGTCATGAGGGCCTCAATTCAAATTCAATGATGGGCAGGCGCGCCGCCCGCCCGGAAAAGCAAAATGCCCCTGGCTCGGCACGGCCGGTCTGGCGGACAGGCTGCCGCCAGGGGCGGGGGATGTCAACACACGCTCAGCGGCCTTACAGGGTTTCCTTCAAGGCGCGCGCCTGTTCCAGCGCGGCGTCCACGTCTGCGGCCAGCACGGTGTAATGGCCCATCTTGCGGCCGGGGCGTGCGTGCTTTTTGCCGTACAGATGCAGGTGGGCGTTGGGCGCTTCCATCAGCACGTTCCAGTTGGGCTCGCCGCCGTCGGCCTGCCAGACGTCGCCCAGCAGGTTCACCATCACCACTGGCGACAGCAGATCCGTGCGGCCGGGCAGCAGGCCGCACATGGCGCGCACTTGCTGCTGGTATTGGTCGCTCACGCAGGCGTCGATGGTGTAGTGGCCGGAGTTGTGCGGGCGCGGGGCGATTTCGTTGATCACCAGGCTGTCGTCGGCCAGCACAAAAAACTCCACCGCCAGCACGCCCACGTAATCCAGCGCCTCGGCCAGTTGGCGGGCCATCTGCTGCGCTTGCGCGGCCAGGGCCGGCGCGATGCGCGCCGGCACGATGGATTCGTCCAGAATGCCGTTTTTGTGGATGTTTTCCGCCACCGGAAACACGCTGAGCTGCTCGGGCGACACGCGGGTGACGATGGCCGAGACTTCCAGCTTGAGGTCGAGCATTTTTTCCAGCACACAGGCCTGGCCGCCCAGATTGGCGTAGGCGGCGCGGGCTTCGTCGGCGCTGTTCACCCGCACCTGGCCCTTGCCGTCGTAACCCAGCCGGGCGGTTTTCAGGATGCCGGGCAGGTAGGGGGCGAGCTCCACCTGGATGTCTTCCACGCTTTCGATGGCCAGATACGGCGCGGTGGGCAGGCCGGCCTTGTTCACCCAGGCTTTTTCGGCGATGCGGTCTTGCGCAATCGCCACGCAGTCGCCAGACGGCGACACGCGGGTGGTTTTGGCCAGCTCGCGCATGGCGTCGGCGTTGACGTTTTCGAATTCGGTGGTGATGGCCGCGCAGCTGGCGGCCAGGGTGCGCAGCGCCTCAGCGTCGTTGTAGGCGGCGCACAGGTGCACATCGGCAAACTCCGCCGCTGGCGCTTGCGCGTCGGGGTCGAGCACGGTCACCCGATAACCCATGCGCTTGGCGGCAGTGACAAACATGCGGCCCAGCTGGCCACCGCCCAGAATGCCCAGCATGGCCGGCGGCAGAATCGCCTGCATTACAGCACCTCCGGCAGGGTCATCGCCAGCACGGTGTCGGCCTGCTTCTGGCGGAAGGCCTTCAGCGCGGCGGCCAGTTCCGGCGATTGGTTGGCCAGCATGGCCACGGCAAACAGCGCGGCATTGGCGGCGCCGGCCTCGCCAATGGCGAAGGTGGCCACCGGAATGCCCTTGGGCATTTGCACGATGGACAGCAGGGAATCTTCGCCGCGCAGGTATTTGGACGGCACCGGCACGCCCAGCACCGGAATGTGGGTTTTGGCCGCCAGCATGCCCGGCAGGTGGGCGGCGCCGCCGGCGCCGGCGATAATCGCCTGCAAGCCGCGCGCTTCGGCCGTTTCGGCGTATTCGAACAGCAAATCCGGGGTGCGGTGGGCGGAAACAACGCGGGTTTCAAAAGCAACGCCAAAGTCTTTCAGCACGCGCGCGGCGTTCTGCATGACTTCCCAGTCGCTGTTGCTCCCCATCACGACGCCAACTTGAATCATCGCAAGGCTCGGGCAGAAATGAACAATCCGCCATTTTAACCCAGTTTGCCGCCAGGGTGCGGACACTGCGCATATCCTTGCGATGGCGGGCGCCGGCTGAGTTTGTCAGATCAGGATGACGCCCAGACGCAACAACGCCCACCGCCACCCTGGCTGAACCGGGTGGGTAGGGTGGGCGCAAAACAGCGGCGAAAAACGGCCGTGTCAGTCTGCGTACTGCTTTTTCATCCGCTCGCGGCGCTCTTGCGCCTCGACCGACAGGCTGGCGGTCGGGCGCGCCAGCAGGCGCTTCAGACCAATCGGCTCGCCGGTGTCTTCGCAGTAGCCGTAGTCGCCAGCGTCGATTTTTTTCAGGGTGGACTGAATTTTCAGCAGCAGCTTGCGCTCGCGGTCGCGGGTGCGCAGCTCCAGCGCGTATTCTTCTTCCAGCGTGGCGCGGTCAGCCGGATCCGGCGTGGCTTCCTGCTCTTGCAGATGGCTGGTGGTGGCGTTGGCGTTGCTCAGCAGTTCTTGCTGCATTTGCAGCAGACGATCCTTGAAAAACTCCAGGTGGTCGGCGTTCATGTAGTCGTCGCCGTCGTAGTTCAGGATGTCCTGTTCGGTCAATTTGGCCATGGCGGTGTCCTGCTAAGGAGAGGGTGGGCAAACGGGCAGGAAGGTTAAGGAGTTTGCCGGGGAAATGCAACTTTTACCTGTCATCGGCGCCGTGCGTGGCCGCTGGCGGCGCGTTTGCGCCATCTGGCAGGAAAGACAAATACAAGAGTAGATGCGGGTGTCTCGTCAGCAAAGGACGTTTTCTGTGTGGATGGGCGCTGTGGCTGCCCATCCACGGATTCTGCCGGGGATTACATCGACAGAATCCACTTCACCAGGGCCTTGACGTCGGCGTCGCTGACCTGGGCGTTGGCCGGCATCGGGATCTGGCCCCAAGCGCCCACGCCGCCCTTTTTCACTTTCTCGACCAGCTTGGCTTCAGCCGTCTTGTCGCCCTTGTACTTTTTCGCCACATCCTGGTAAGACGGGCCCACCACCTTTTTGTCCACAGCGTGACAGGACAGGCAGTTGTTCTTCTGGGCCAGGGCCTGGTTGGCGAAAGCCGGGGCAGAGGCCAGCACGGCCAGGGCAGCAGCGGAAACGAGCAGCTTTTTCATGATAGTCAAACTCCTAGGGGTGGATAGGGAGATCACACAGCTTTGTGCGCCCAGCAGCTTACTCCCATTTTCTGCTGCCGGGCGCCGATTCAGATCAAGCTTACATCAACATTTGCATCTGGCTCAGCAGCAGCCATTCCAGCCGCGCCAGCGGAATGCCCACCAGCATTTGCAGAATCAGCAGCAACACCAGCGGGCCCAGGTCCACTGCGCCGATGCGCAGGCGCTCGAACGGGCGCAGATACGGCCGGGTGAGGCTGTCCAGAATCGGCGCCAGCGGGTTGTACGGGTTCACCCAGCTTAGAATGGCCTGCACCACCAGCGCGCCCATCAGCAGGTAGAGCGAGAGCACAAACACCTTGAGTGTGGCCAGCAAGGCCAGCACCAGCCAGCTTTGCGGCGCGGCAAAATTATACGGAAACGGCGACAGCCACAGCAGAACCAGCGTGGAAACCAGCGTCACCAGCCAGGCCAGCAGCAGGGTGGCGCTGTCGTAGCCGCGCACGCTGGGCACCAGCCGGCGAATCGGAATCACCGCAAAGTTGGTCAGCGTGACGGTGAATTGCGCCAGCGGGTGTTTGAACGGCGCGCGCGCCACTTGCAGGTAAAAACGCAACAGCAGGATCAGCGCAAAAAAATGGCTGACCGTGCCCAGCAAAAAACGCAGCATATCCAGCAGCATGATGTCAGTCCTGGCTCAGTTGCACGCCCAGCTCCACCGAACGGGCGCGGCAGGCGCGCGCGCCGCGCAGGATGGCCGACTTGAGCTCGCTGGCGTCAAAGCTGGCGATGGCCTGCTCGGTGGTGCCGCCCTTGGAGGTGACATTGGCGCGCAGGGTGGCAATGTCTTCGCCGCTATGCCGCGCCAGCGCCACCGCGCCCTCAAAGGTGCCCAGCGCCAGCTCGCGGGCGGTGGCGTCGTCAAAGCCCATTTGACGGGCGGCGTCGATCAGGCCTTCGATAAAATAAAACACATAGGCCGGGCCGCTGCCGGAAATCGCCGTGATGTCGTCGATGCCGGATTCTTCATCCAGCCACACCGTGCTGCCGGCTGCCGCCATGATGCGCTGGGCGGCGTCACGGTCTTGCTCGTCCACCCCACGCGGCGCGTACAGGCCGGCCACGCCTTTGCCGATCATCGCCGGGGTGTTGGGCATGATGCGCACAATGCGCTCGTGGCCATCCAGCCAGCGCGACAGCGCCGACACGCCCACGCCCGCGGCAATCGACAGCACCAGCGCGCCATCCAGCCGGCTGGCCAGCCCGCCGCACACCTCGCGCAGCTGCTGCGGTTTGACCGCCAGCACCACAATCTGGCCGCTGCCAAAATACACCGGCAGCTGCTCCTGCGTGGTCACGCCAAACTGCTGGGCCAACTGTGCGCGCTTGTCGGCATTGGGCTCGACCACGCTGATCTGGCAGCCACGGGCCTTGGTCAGGCCGGCGATGATGGCGGTGGCCATATTGCCGCCGCCGATGAAAGTGATGTGCATCATGACAATGAATTCCGATGGGTGAAGGTCAGGCAGGGTGACGCGGCGTGCGGCCACCAAAAATGGCGGTGCCCACGCGCACCAGGGTCGAGCCACAGGCCACCGCCAGCTCCAGGTCGGCGGACATGCCCATCGACAGGGTGTCCAGCGCCAGGCCCTGTTCGGCCAGCTGCGCGCGCAGCTGTGGCAGCACGGCCAATTGTTCGCGCAGGCGCGGCAAGTCGTCGGTGGCCTCGGGAATGCACATCAGCCCGCGCAGGCGCAGGCGCGGCAGCGCCGCCACCGCCGCGGCCAGCGCCGGGATTTCTGCCGGGCTGACGCCGCTTTTGCTGGCCTCGCCCGAGACATTCACTTGCAGGCAAACCTGCAAGTCCGGCATGTTTTGTGGGCGCTGTGCCGACAGCCGTTCGGCGATTTTCAGGCGGTCGATGGAATGCACCCAGTGCGCGCACTCGGCTACAGGCCGGGTTTTATTGCTTTGCAGCGGGCCGATGAAATGCCATTCCAGCCCCAATTCGGCCAGCTCGACGGCCTTGGCGGCCAGCTCCTGCACGTAATTTTCGCCAAAGCACTGCTGGCCAGCGGCGGCAGCTTCGCGCACCGCCTCGGCCGGAAAAGTCTTGCTCACCGCCAGCAGGCGCACCGAACCCGCCTCACGGCCGGCGGCGGCTTCTGCCTGCGCCAGCCGCTCGCGCGTGGCGCGCAGCGCTGATTCGATTGTCATGGTAAAGTCCCCTCCACTGGGGCGCAAGCCTGGTGCGCCCTTTCTGTGATCATGTTCCGCAACGTCGGGAATGATTGGCCAGGCCATTGAAGAAAGGTGCAGTATAAATGGAAATCCCCGATCTTCTCGCCTTTGCCCGCAGCCAGCACGCCTCTGACCTGCATCTGTCCGCCGGCCTGCCGCCACTGTTGCGCGTGCATGGCGACATCCGCCCGATTGCCCTGCCAGCGCTGTCTGCCGCCGAGGTGCGCGCCTTGCTGCATTCGATGATGGACGAAGGCCAGCGCCGCCAATATGCCGAAGCGCACGAGTGCGACTTTGCCCTGGCCTGGCCGGATAGCGGCCGTTGCCGGGTGAATGTATTCAGCCAGCAGCGTGGTCCGGCGGCGGCCATTCGTTTGATTCCCGAGCACGCCCCAGCGCTGGAACACCTGGGGGCGCCACCTGCCGTGTGTGCGCTGGATCGCCTGCCGCATGGCCTGGTGCTGGTGACCGGCGCAACGGGATCAGGCAAATCCACTACGCTGGCGGCGCTGCTGGCGCGCATCAATGCCCGGCGCGCTGCTCACATCCTGACCATCGAAGACCCGATCGAGTTCATCCACCCCTGCCAGCTCAGCGTGGTGCACCAGCGCGAAGTGGGCCGCCACACCCACGGCTTTGCCACTGCGCTGCGCGCCGCCTTGCGCGAAGACCCGGACGTGATCCTGCTGGGTGAAATGCGCGACGCCGACACCATGCGTCTGGCGCTGACCGCCGCCGAAACCGGCCATCTGGTGCTGGCCACCCTGCACACCCAATCGGCCGCGCAAGCGCCAGACCGGGTGATCAACAGCCTGCCCGCCGCCGAACGCGACATGGCGCGCGCCGTGCTGGCCGACTGCCTGCGCGCCGTGGTGGCGCAGACGCTGATCAAGACCGCCGATGGCGCCGGGCGGGTGGCGGCGTTTGAGGTGCTGTTGGCCAACCCGGCCGTGCGTCATCACCTGCGCGAGGGCGATGCCGCCCAACTGTATTCGGCGATGCAAACTGGCCAGGCGCAGGGCATGCAAACGCTGGATTACGCCTTGCTGGCGCTGTGCGGGCAAGGCGCGATCGACGCGGAGGCGGCCCGTGCACTGGCGCGTGATGCTGCGTTGTTTGCCTGAGGCTGATGCGGTGCTTAGCGTTGCTTCATGCGCCGGATGGCTTCGTTCACACTGGCCACCGGGCTGCGGTCCACGCACAGATAAAACTCTTCCAGCGCGCGCAGCACCGCCTGGCCGGATTCCAGCCGCCGCCACTGCGACGAGCGGGACGGCGCCCAGGTTTTATTGTCAGCGCCAATGGCGTAGCGCTTGTGCTCGCGGGTTTCGCAGCGCAGGCCGTCGTAAGTCAGCGTTTCCGCGCCGTCCGGGCTTTGCACGCGCACGGCAAAGCGCACCACGCCGTCGTCGTCCAGGCGCAGGGTGGCGGTGTCTACCGCGTGGCGGTTGCGGGTGGTGGGGCCAACTTCAAATTCTTGCCAGTGCTTGCCGTCCGGGTAGGCCGGCAGCTCGACGGTTTTTTCTTCCCAGGGTTTTTCGGTTTCCCAGACGTAATTCTGGTTAAACATGTCGTTGCGGTATTCAGCCTGAGCCAGCGGGCTCAAGGCGGCGACGGCCAGCGCGGCCAGCAGGGAAAAACGCCTCACGGGGGTATCCTTCAACAAACAAATCATCAGGTTCAGCACGCGCGTGCACTGGCTTGCACGGCAAACGACAGCCGGCGCGAGCCTTGCGGCCGGCCGGCGTGGAATACCCGCTCGACCAGCACGCCACGCCCCTTGCCGCCCAGTGTCAGCACGGTGCTGGCGCGGGTGCCGTAATCGTCGCCGGCAATAAACACCGGCGACAGGAATTTCTCCAGCGCCAGGCCCACGCCGGTATTGGGCAGGGCCTCTACCGGCGCTGGCGTGCGGTCGGCCAGCCAATCCAGCATCACCTCGTCGGCCGGCAAGCTGTGCATGGCGCTCATCCAGCCGCGCAGCCGCTCGCTCTTGGGCCACGGCGCATCCGGCAGGCCGTTGCTCAGCACATGCACACCGGGGCGCAGCCGGCTGAGCAGCGCGCGCGGGCTATGAAAACAATACAAATCATTCAGGCAGCCAAACAACAGATTAAACGGCGCATACTCGCCGCGCTGCGCCTGAAGCCAGCCGGCAAACTCGGCCGCCGGGCGGCTGTCTTGCAGCCAGGCTTGCACCAGCTCGCCGCGCGAGCGCCGGCCGGGCGTCCGGCTGCCGGTGCGCACATTGGTGACTGCCGCCACCCGGCCGGATTCGCTGACCGCCAGCCAGCTGCCGCCGGCTTGTCCATCGCGTCCGCCCAGAATATGCGGGGCGTCTTCCCAGCGGTCGATGGCCCGCGCCGGCCGCGCGTAATATTCATCGCGGTTGGCCAGCAATAACAGCGGCGTGCCGGGCAGATGTTGGTAAGCGATTCCGATCAGGCACATGGCAAGGCCGCTGGGCTAAAATAAGGTCTTTGCATTCTACCTGAGCCAGCGAGCCATGACTGCCGACAAAGACATCGACCTTTCCGGGCTGAACTGCCCCCTGCCCATCCTGCGCGCCAAAAAAGCCCTGGCTGACATGAGCTCTGGCCAGGTGCTGCGCGTCACCGCCACCGACCCCGGCGCGCCGGGTGATTTTGCTGCCTTCTGTCGGCAAACCGGCAACACCCTGGAAGACAGCATCGTCACCGACGAGGGCAAGTTCGTCATGGTGCTGCGCCGCAAATAAGCGACGCTGAGCATCCGCCGCTGGCCTGCGCCAGCGCCCGGATAAATGTTATAATGTAACAGTTTTCACCCGCAAAGCCCGACCATGACCGACACGCTTACCCTCACCCGCCCAGACGACTGGCACCTGCACCTGCGCGACGGCGCGGCGCTCACCGCCGTGCTGCCCGACACCGCCCGCCAGTTTGGCCGCGCCATCGTCATGCCCAACCTCAAGCCGCCGGTCACCACCGTGGCCGACGCCGAAGCCTACCGCGCCCGCATCCTGGCCGCGCTGCCGGCCGGCATGACTTTCGAGCCGCTGATGACGCTGTACCTGACCGACCGCACCACGCCGGATGAAATCGTCCGCGCCAAGGCCAGCGGCATCGTGCACGGCGTCAAACTCTACCCGCTGGGCGCCACCACCAATTCCGATTCGGGCGTCAGCTCGCTGGAACACTGCCTGCCGGTGCTGGAAAAAATGGCCGAAGTCGGCCTGCCCTTTCTGCTGCACGGCGAAGTCACCGACCCGGACATCGACATCTTCGACCGCGAAGCGGTGTTCATCGAACGCACCCTGGCCCCGCTGATTGCCCGCCTGCCCGAGCTGCGCGTGGTGCTGGAGCACATCACCACCGCCCAGGCCGCCGAATTTGTCGCCAGCGCATCGGCTAACGTGGCCGCCACGCTGACCGCGCACCACCTGCTGATGAACCGCAACGCCATGCTGGTGGGCGGCATCCGCCCGCACCACTACTGCCTGCCGGTGCTCAAGCGCGAAACCCATCGCCAGGCACTGCTCAAGGCCGCCACCAGCGGCTCGGCCAAGTTCTTCCTGGGCACCGACAGCGCCCCGCACGCCCGCCACACCAAAGAAGCCGCCTGTGGCTGCGCCGGCATGTACACCGCCCACGCCGCGCTGGAGCTGTACGCCGAAGCCTTCGACTCGGTGGGCGCGCTGGACAAACTGGAAGCCTTCGCCAGCTTTAACGGCCCGGACTTCTACCGCCTGCCGCGCAACAGCGGCACGGTGACCCTGCGCCGGGAAAGCTGGACCGTGCCGGCCACCCTGGCGTATCTGGATGACGCCCCGCTGGTGCCGCTGCGCGCCGGCGAAACGCTGGCCTGGAAGCTGCAAGCCTGAGGCGCTGCGCCCACCCCATAAAAAACGCCCGGCTCACCGGGCGTTTTTTATGATTGCCGCCTGTCCGCGCCGCGTGCGCTCAGGCCGCGGCCAGCGCGGCGAACCAATCCAGCTGACGCGGCAGACACACGGTGTTCAGATCGTAATTGGCGCGGGCAAATTGCCGGGCGTTTTCGCTCAGGCGTTGGCGCTCTTGCGGCGCATCCAGCAAGCGCGACACCTCGCGCGCCAAGGCCGGCGCATCAAAAAAGTCCACCAGGCGGCCGGTCTCGTCATGCCGGATCGCTTCATGCAGCGGCAAGGTGTCGCTGGCGACAATCGCACACCCCACGCTCATCGCCTCCAGCAAGCTCCAGCTCAGCACAAACGGATAGGTCAGGTAGACATGCACCGTCGACAGCTGCAAGAGCGGGATGAAATGGTGATAAGGCACATTGCCCAGAAAATGCACGCGCGCCCAATCGGCGTCGCTGATCTGGCCGCGCACTTCTTCGATGAAAATGTCTTTCCACTTGCGGCCGTTATCCGGGCGGGCGCCATAACTGACATCGTCGCCCCCCACCAGCAACACCCGCGCATTGGGGCGCTGGCGCAGGATTTCCGGCAAGGCGCGCATAAAGATGTGGTAGCCGCGATAGGGCTCCAGATTGCGATTGACGAAGGTGATCACCTCGTCGGCGCGGGTCAGCGTCAGTTGCTGATTGAACACCACTTCAATATCCGGGTCCGGCGCCACGGCGTCGGTGTCGATGCCATCGTGAATCACGCTGATTTTCGAGCGGAACGGCTCGGGAAAGGTGCTGGCCTGCCAGTGGGTGGGCGAAATGCCGGCCTGCGCCAGGTCAAAATGCATCAGGTTATTGGTGTTTTTCAGACGCAAACGGCATCCCAGGCCCACATCATGGCTGGGAAACTCCGGGTCAAACCCCGTGTCGGCGCCTTCGGTGTGATAGTAAAACTCGCAGTAAATCCCCAGCTTGGCGTGCGGCCAGACTTCCTTGAGGAACAGGCTCTCCCCCCAGCCGGGGTGGGCAATGATCACATCGGGGACAAAACCCTGCTTTTTCATTTCCAGCGCGGCGCGAAAACACGCCTCGCCACGGATGACCTTGGTTTCCAGGTCAGACACCCAAGGGTGAATAGCCGGCGTAGAGCCGCGCTTGGCGCCATAGCGCACCATCTGTACGCCCTGCCATTGCGCAGGCGTTTTTTCTTGCATGCTCATCGCCACGACACGATGACCCTGGCGCGCCAGCTCTGGCGCCAGGAATTTGAATTGCCCAGGAAAATTCTGATGGATAAACAGTACGTTCATAGTCACTTAGCCCAAGAGGGGGACGCGCTCACCGCACCCGGCGCCGGGCGCTGCGTCAATGCAAGCCATACGCGGCGGCGCCCACGCGCCAACGCCGGGCAGAGTATAGCCTGATTTTTCACCCCTCTGGCATCCGCTCGACAAGCTGCCGCGCGGGCGGCGGGGCAGTTCGTGCAGCTCGCCATTGGCCAACAGCAGGGCAAACTGATTGCGCTTGTACGAGCCATTGCACGGCCCACAGGCCAGCACGTAGTTGTCCCAGACGTAGGTTTGCTCGGGAAAGAAATCCTTGGGGCGCATATGTTCGATTTCATCGGCCCAGGAGTCCTCGCAATATACACAGCGGCCGTTGCCGCTCAGCGGGGCGGCCAGCTGGGGTTTCAGGCGGGCAAACAACGCGGCCGGTTTTTTACGCCAGTGTTCTTTGGCGTACGCCACTTGCGCCACATAATCCGCCTGCTGATTCACCGTGTCTTGCAAGGCCTGCAAATCCGCCTGGTGTTGTTCGTCCAGTGGGGGAATGTGCAGTTTAAGCATGGCCAACGTCCAGCACCGGGGCCAGCAAGGCCAGCAGGGCTTCGCGCTCCTGGCGTTCGGCGTCGCTGAGCGCGCCACGCTCGTGTTTGCGATTGAGCTTGGTCAGGCTCTCCAGCTTGGCCAGCGCCTCATCCGAGCGGCCAGGCTGGCCGCCAAATGCTTCGCGGTTCAGCACATGCAGCACATCGCCATACAGCGCCCGGTGCAGAGCGTCGCCCTCCAGCCGACGCAAATGGCCCTCTTCGCCCGGCGCTGGCAACACCCACACCGAGCCACGCGTTGCCGATTGGCAGACATACGGCGAATGGGTGGTGACGATAAACTGCACGTGGGGGAACAGCCGGGTCAGCCAGGGGCCGATTTGCCGCTGCCAGGAGGGGTGCAGATGGGCGTCCACCTCGTCGATCAACACCACGCCAGGGGCGTCAATCTGCCGATTGTCCGCCGAAAACAGCCGCTCGGCGCCATAGCACTCGGCCATCTGCCGGATCAGCTCAAAGGTCAGCGACAATACCGCGCGATAACCGTCGCTGAGTTCCAGTATCGGCAGGGTGACGTCATTGCCATCGATAAAGCTGACGCCTTTTGAGTTGACCTCGCCCAACTGGGCGCCATAGGGCAAAAAACCGGCCTGATTGACGAAGTCTCGCACCTGATCCAGTAACATGCCTTCCGGGCTGTCAGGCGGGCTTTCCAGTTGCTGAAAACGTAATGTTTTTAGCCATTCCAACGCTTCGGACAGGGCAATGTCTTCGCCGAACAGGCTGAGGTGGCGAGCTGCACGAGGATGGCTTTGGAATAGTTTTTCGGTGTCAGGGTTACCGCCGGAGAAGCGGCGCATGGGGCCAAAACCGGCGGAGAACCAGCCAGGGCATCCATTCCAATCGGGTCCTGTGAGATCCCAAGATGAAATGACATGATCTGTGAGTGAGGGGTCATGAACAAGGAGGCCTGTAAAAAATTCTGCTTGGTTATCCCAGGTGCTGGTTCCCGATAATTCCACTTTGATATCCGCAGCAACACAATTGGCGCGAATAAAATCTCGAGGGTTTCGGCGCATTGCGGCAAAATCGCGTGGCCCCAATAATCCAATCGCCATCCCCCCGCAGCACGCTGGTTTTACCCGCGCCATTCGGCCCCATCAGCACATGCCAACCGGCTTCTTCTCCCTCTGCCACTTCCCAGCGCAGCGAAGCAAAACCCCGAAAATCTTTCAATTCCAGCGTGCGCAAATACATGCCATGACTCCTGATGCCGTCAGCGGCCAGGGCATGAGGCGCGGTCGCCTCACTCCCCCATTGCCGCCAGTTGTTCGGCCTGGTGTTCGGCGCTGAGCGCCTCGGTGAGTTCAAACAGGTCGCCGTCCATCACCTGATCGAGTTTGTACAGCGTCAGGTTGATGCGGTGGTCGGTCACCCGGCCCTGCGGGAAGTTATAGGTGCGGATGCGTTCCGAGCGGTCGCCGGAGCCCACCAGGCTTTTGCGGGTGGCGGCTTCTTTGGCCTGGCGTTCGCGCAGTTGCGCGTCCATGATGCGCGAGGCCAGCACGGCCAGGGCGCGGGCCTTGTTTTTGTGCTGGCTGCGGTCGTCCTGGAGATCGGAAGAGCACACGTCTGAA
>ERZ650306.901-NODE-901-length-17761-cov-11.138767_pt1 | contig 17761 bp, 14 predicted proteins | sample MGYA00376242_ERZ650306 | MGnify/ENA primary metagenome ERZ650306 (study PRJEB26733, sample SAMN07839244) | wastewater metagenome | biome: urban; feature: wastewater treatment plant; material: waste water | place: USA: North Carolina | collected 2016-03-31 ... | reverse complement strand
ACCTTGATGTACAGGCATTTATCATACCTCACGACGATGAACATCTGGGCGAATACACAGCGCCGGCAGATGAACGGCTGGCGTGGTTAACCGGTTTTACCGGCTCAGCCGGTGTGGCGGTAGTCCTGACAGAACAAGCGGCATTATTCGTGGACGGGCGCTATACCGTGCAAGCACGTCAGCAAGTATCCGATGAGCACTTTATTCACCTGCATCTGATCCGCGATCCATTTCTGGATTGGTTAGCACAGCAATTACCCGCAGGTAGCCGGGTTGGTATTGATGCGCGTCTGCACAGCCTGGAATGGTACCGCAAAGCGCAGCAGCAATTGAGTGCGACCAACATCAGCCTGCATCCACTGGCAGAAAACCCGATTGATATGCATTGGTCAGATCGTCCGGCAGCCTCTGTGGCACCAGCCCGATTGTTTGCCGAAACACTGGCCGGCGAAAGCAGCCTGTCGAAACGCCAGCGCATGGCGGTACAATTACGTACGCAATCGGCTGATGCCTTGCTGTTAACCCAAAATGAATCCATCAATTGGTTACTGAATATTCGTGGTAGCGATATTCCCGCCCTGCCTGTGGTTAGTGCATTTGCCATTCTGTACAGCAATGCCACGCTCGATCTGTTTATTGACCCTACTCGGCTAGACAGCCAGTTTAGTGCCCATGTCGGTAATGATGTTTCCGTCTATCCGGCAGGTAAACTCAGCGATGTATTACAACGACTGGGCGAAGATGCACTGAAAGTCTGGTTAGACAGCACCAGTTGTAATGCTGCCTGCGGTTTGCAGTTATTGCAACATGGCGCTCATTTACTGGAACAAACCGACCCTTGCATGCTGGCGAAAGCCTGTAAAAATGACACTGAGTTAGCCGGCATGCACGAAGCGCATCGTAAAGATGCCATCGCCATGTGCCGTTTTCTGGCTTGGCTGGATAACGCCATCGCCGACGGGTTGCAAAGTGACGAAGCGCTACTGGCTGACAAACTGGAAAGCTTCCGCTTGCAACAACCCGGTTATCTGGAAGCCAGTTTTGCAACCATCTCCGCGCTCGGCCCCAATGCCGCCCTGCCGCATTACAACTTCCGCAATGGCATGCCACGTGCGTTTGGCCAGGATGCCGTCTATCTGGTCGATTCCGGCGGTCATTATGACGAAGGTACGACCGATATCACCCGTACCATTCAGGTTGGTGATGCCAGTGACGATGTGCGGACCTTGTTTACGCTGGTCATGAAAGGCCACATCGCTCTGAGCCGGGCGCAATTTCCGAAAGGCACCTGTGGTATGCAGTTGGATGTGCTGGCGCGACTGCCATTATGGCAAGCCGGCTTTAATTATGATCACGGTACCGGACACGGCGTCGGCCATGTATTAAGTGTGCATGAAGGCCCGCAGCGGATCTCACCGAAAGGCAGCACGACCCCGCTCGAACCCGGCATGGTTATTTCCAACGAGCCTGGCTATTACCGTGAAGGGGCTTTTGGTATGCGCTGTGAAAATCTGGTCGCGGTAGAAACGGTGACCACTACCAGTGAAATTGAACGTTATGCCTTCCGCAACCTGACACTGGTGCCGTTCGATAAACGGTTATTATTAAAAGAATTACTGAATAACGATGAAAAACAATGGTGGAATGATTATCACCACGAGGTTTTCACCGCCATCGCACCTTCCTTACAAGGAAGTGATTTACTATGGCTGGAACAAGCCACTGCGGCCATTTGATTATCAACATCATGACCCCGTCAAATATCGAGCTGACTGACCAGCAAACTGGCAGTCAGCAGCTGCGATTGTTACAATCCGATTTATTTGCTGCGTTATTTCGCAAGCTAGCCACAAGGAACGCCATGCTGTATTCAGCCTATTTTCGCCGCCAACTGGAAAAATTGCCGCTGCTACCAGTGGACAGTGACGCCATGCAGATCCTGCATCAGGCCAGTCAGTTCAAACAGCGTATTCTTGAGCTGATTGCTCAGGCCGAACGCCGGATCTATCTGGTTGCGCTCTATCTGCAAGACGATGAGGCCGGTCGTGAAATCATGCAGGCACTGTATGCCGCCAAACAAGCCCGCCCACAGCTGGACATTAAAGTCTTTGTTGATTTCCATCGGGCGCAACGCGGCTTGATTGGTAAAGGTGCACAATCTGGTAATCATCTGATGTATCAGGAATTTGCCAGCAAATATCCGTCCTGTGATATTCCTTTTTACGGAGTGCCGGTCAAACGCCGCGAATGGTTAGGCGTATTACACCTGAAGGGATTCCTGTTTGATAACACCCTGCTCTATTCCGGTGCCAGCCTGAATAATGTTTATCTGCATCAACAAGATCGTTATCGTTTCGATCGTTACCACCAAATCCAGAATGCCGATCTGGCCGACAGTTTCGCACGGTTGATCTTACGTCATTTTGTCAACGATGTGGCAGTACCACGGTTGGATAAAACCCAGATCCCCGGTATCAAACAGATCAAAGCAGAACAACGCCGTTTCCGTCGTCGTTTACAAGCCGGTCGTTATGAGTTTGAAGAGAGTGTCATTGGCCCACGCCAATTTGGAGTTACCCCGCTGCTGGGTTTAGGCAAGCGCGGTAATCGCCTGAATCATGCCATCCGCGATCTGGTGCGCAGTGCTTCACAGGAAATATTCATCTGCACGCCATATTTTAACCCGCCCAGCTCGCTGGCACGCGATATCAGCGGCCTGTTGCAACGCAAAGTGAAAGTAACAATAGTCGTTGGTGATAAGACCGCCAATGATTTCTACATTCCACCTTGTGAGCAGTTTAAAACCGTCGGTGGTTTACCTTATCTGTATGAAATTAATCTGCGCCGTTTTGCAAATCGTTATCAAAATTACATTGATAACGGACAGCTCAACATCATGCTATGGCAGCATGAGCAGCACTCATATCATCTGAAAGGCATTTTTGTGGATGACCAGCTGAGCCTGATCACCGGCAGCAATCTGAACCCGCGCGCCTGGGCCCTCGATCTGGAAAATGGCATGTTATTGCGCGACCCGCATCGCCTGTTGTGCGAACGTTTTGCAGCGGAGCGCGCCAATATTCTGCAACACACCCGTCGCCTGACTCATTTCAGCGAGCTGGAACAGTTACAGGATTATCCGGATGCGGTAAAACGCTTACTCACCCGCATTCAGCGTTTTAAAGCGCATATCCTGCTAAAACAGATCTTATAATCTCACTGTATTTCCTTCGTTCAGAACGCTCTATCGACAATTTCGATGGGGCGTTTTTCTTTATCTGTGTTTTTAAAACATTCTCTTAATGTGATGCCACCGCGTAAAAACAGGTCAATTTTGCCTAAAATTCCGGCAATTAGTACCCAATCTGAATGATTTGCTATAGATTTAGACGCTCATTTCTCGCAGTTTAATCCTCAACAGCGACTGAAAATAAAAACGACATAACTATAAAATGCGGGGTTCAATATGGTAAGCACCGTGCTTATGCTGGCGGAAGATCACATTGCAGAATTAGCAGAATTAGATTTATCGCTGTATAGCAACCTGATGGTTGTTGTATCTGCCCCCGAGGGCGTTCTCTCTGTGTCGACGACAACCCAGTTACTGACCATGCAACGACAATATCAACGTCCTGTTCAGCTGCTAGTGAATACCGCATCGACACCACAGCCACTGCTTTTCTGGGCTTGGTTATTAGGCCAATTAGCAGGCAAAAAACCAGAAGCACAATGTACAATGCTCACCGACAGTGATGAATTACAACCATTGCTCGACTTGTGTGCAGATCATCAATCGCTACAACTGCGCCTGCTCAATACGAAAACAGATAAAAATCTGCATGACTCCGAACAAGAAGCACGCAAACAACGAAATGATAAAATCATTCATGCGCTGATGAAAAAGGTCCCGCAATTACCTTATGATGTCATAGCCAGCAAGCCCGTTTCGTCTTTTATGGCCGAACAGGTCGTTGCGCCGGAGCAACAAATTTTAGTGGGCTAATTCTATTTTTAGCTACGCAGCTAAATAAAAGAAACCGGCCAAAGCCGGTTTCTTTATCTATATCGCGTTATAAATTTCCGCAACTCAGTCGGCCACAGGCGCCGTCAGCGATACACCCGGATTTGCCATTTCTGCTTCCATCTGAGCAAAATCTTGCTGCATGCGCATGGATGGTGCTTTATCCAGTAAACTGAACAGGACAATCGCCACACCAGACAATAAGAAACCTGGCACCATTTCATACAAGCCGAACCACGCGCCGTTACGCCAGATAATCACGGTCAACGCGCCAACCAGCATACCGGCCAGTGCGCCATTACGCGTCATACGCGGCCACAGCAGCGATAAAATTACCACCGGACCAAATGCGGCACCGAAACCGGCCCACGCATAACCGACCAGACCCAGCACTTTACTCGCTGGATCACGGGCGATCACAATCGCAATCACCGCCACCAGCAGCACCATCAGACGACCCACCCACACCAGCTCTTTTTGTGAAGCATCCGGGCGGAAGAATACTTTGTAAAAGTCTTCGGTCAGCGCTGAGGATGAAACCAACAACTGACAAGACAGCGTGCTCATGACCGCAGCCAAAATCGCTGACAGCAGAACACCGGCAATCCACGGGTTAAACAGCACCTGCGACAACGTAATAAAGACGGTTTCATGATTAGCTTGCACTGTGGCACCCTGCTGCGGATTCGCAGCAAAATACGCGATACCAAAGTAACCCACGGCCACGGCACCGCCCAGACACAGGATCATCCAGGTCATACCGATCCGGCGTGCATTAGGCATGGCATCAACCGAGCTGATCGCCATGAACCTAGCTAAAATATGCGGCTGCCCCATATAACCTAAACCCCACGCCATCAGCGAAATAATGCCGATCGTGGTGGTACCATGAAACATGTCGCTGTATTTCACATCCAGTGTATTGATCGCCTGCACTGCGTCAGCAAAACCGCCGGCATGCATGATCACCATCACTGGCGTGAGTAGCAGGGCAAAAATCATCAATGATGCCTGCACGGTATCTGTCCAGCTGACCGCCAGAAAGCCACCGACAAACACATACAGGATCGTCGCTGCAGCACCCGCCCATAACGCCGTGTCGTAACTCAGCCCAAAAGTTTGCTCGAACAAACGCGCGCCGGCCACCATGCCGGAGGCACAGTAAATAGTGAAGAAAACCAGAATCACCAAGGCTGCGATCACGCGCAGGATTTTGGTTTTATCTTCAAAACGATGGGTAAAATAATCCGGCAGCGTTAAGGCGTTGCGGGTAATTTCGGTATACACACGTAAGCGACCCGCCACAAACTGCCAGTTAAACCAAGCGCCGATAATCAAACCAATGGCGATCCAGCTTTCAGAAACGCCTGACGCATAAACGGCACCCGGCAGGCCCAGCAACAACCAGCCACTCATGTCCGAAGCACCAGCACTCATGGCGGTGACAAAACTACCCAGACTACGGCCACCGAGAATATAGTCGGACAGATCGCGGGTATAGCGCCATGCGGCAAAGCCAATGCCGATCATCGCCAGAATGTAGATGACGAACGTAATCGTCGTCGGATTAGTAAAGTTCACAGGCTTCCTCTCCTATGGATTAAACAGAATACGGAACGCACAGCAGCCGTATGTTGGAAAAGAGGCGAATAATAACGTATTCCCCTACCAAGTGCGATGATATCTGCACAATCGCACCATGATCACGACATAAAACCGTTATTTACCCCTTTGTTGCAACAAACAAAAACAATCTAGTTATTTGTTTTACCACTACCAACGTAAACATCCATGCGTACTGATTAATCAGCTAAAATGGCTGTGCCATACTTGGTTTATCAGCCCAAATCAGTGCAGAGATCATCATGACCAATCAGTTCCGACAAGAAGAAGACCTGCTCGGCGGCATGCAGGTAGATAACCAACATTACTACGGCATCCACACTTTGCGGGCGGTAGATAACTTCCAAATCAGCCAACAGCGGATCAGCGATGTACCGGTTTTTATTCGTGGTTTACTGCATACCAAAAAAGCCGCCGCATTAGCTAACCGCGCGCTCGGCACACTGGATGCAAATAAAGCCGAGATGATCATTAATACCTGTGATCTGATGCTGACCACCGAACGTTGTTTTGATCAGTTCCCGATCGATCTGTTTCAGGGCGGGGCTGGCACCTCGGTCAATATGAACGCCAATGAAGTGATCGCCAATCTGGCGCTCGAGTTACAAGGTCAGCCAAAAGGCGCTTATGAGATCTTAAATCCGAACGACGATGTGAATCGCTGCCAGTCGACCAATGATGTGTACCCGACCGCCTTTCGCGTGGCGCTATATGAAAGTACCTTCGGGCTGTTAGAACAGCTGAAAAAATTGATCAAAGCCTTTGATGATAAGGCCATCAGTTTTAATGATGTGCTGAAGATGGGGCGCACCCAGCTGCAAGATGCCGTGCCAATGACACTCGGGCAGGAATTTCATGCGTTTGCGGTGACATTACGGGAAGAAATAAAAAGCATTGGCCGTTGTCAGGAACTATTGCTGGAAGTGAATTTAGGTGCCACCGCCATTGGTACCGGTATGAACACGCCGCCGGATTACTCCGCACTGGCGATCCGTTATCTAGCGGAAATCACTGGCCATAGTTATGTGCCAGCCGAAGATCTGATCGAAGCAACTTCCGACTGTGGTGCGTATCTGATCCTGCACAGTGCCTATAAACGATTGGCGATGAAACTATCGAAGATCTGCAACGATTTACGTCTGCTCAGTTCTGGCCCGCGCGCTGGCTTACACGAAATCAACCTGCCACAACGGCAGGCCGGTTCTTCCATCATGCCGGCGAAGGTTAATCCGGTGATCCCGGAAGTGGTGAATCAGGTTTGTTTCAAGGTGATTGGTAACGATGTCACCGTCACCATGGCCGCCGAGGCCGGTCAGCTACAGCTCAATGTGATGGAACCTGTGATTGCCCAGTGTATGTTTGAATCTCTCAGCCTGCTCAGCAATGCCTGTACCTGTCTGCGCGAAAAATGCGTGGAAGGCATTACTGCCAATAAAGAGCGTTGTGAAGCGTATGTGTTCAGTTCAATTGGTCTGGTCACGTTCCTGACACCGTATATCGGCCACCATGCCTGTGATGAAATTGGTAAGGAGTGTGTCGCGACCGGCAAATCGGTCCGCGAAGCGGTCTTGGAACGCGGGCTGCTCAGCGAAGCACAACTGAACGATATTTTCTCGGTTGAAAACCTGAAGAAACCACGTTATCCCGGTAAACAACGCTAACATTCCACTGCATCACCATGCCTTTAGCAACGAGCCTGTTATCCAACAGGCTCTATTCCGTTTGTTGCAGTAATTGGCGCACAAAGTTAGGTAAGGCCAATGCCGCTTGATGCGTGTCACCATTGTAATAGTTCAGACCGGTGATACCGCGTTGCTGCAAGCGTTGTTCGACAGTGTTGGCATCCAGCCGTTTTGGATCTCGCAATTGACTGGCACAGGCCATGCCCCAGAAACCACCGTATAAGGTGATCGGCACCAGCATCGGACGCACCACCCGAAATACCGCCTTTAACTCATCAAACAGATCCCGAAAGCGTGTCGTGTGAAACTGCGGCGAACCAATATGCAGTGATAACAAGCCATGCTCGCCGATCAAGCGCGCGCAGTCAGCAAAAAAGGCACGGGTATACAGGGGTTCAGCGTAACCTTGCGGATCGGTCAAATCGAGCACAATCAAATCGAATTGTTGTTGTGATTCCGCCACATATTTTAAGCCATCACCAATGACGAGCTGCAAACGTGGGTCATGAAAAGCACCCTGATGAACTTTAGCGAAATATTCATCGGCAATCGCCACCACACCGGCATCCAGCTCACAGACGACCACTTGTTCGATACTGGGATATTTCAGCAATTGGCGCGCCGAACCACCATCACCGCCGCCGATAATCAACGCAGTGCGTGGATCAGGATGCGTGATAGCCGGAATATGGTTCAGATTTTCATGATAAAACCACTCATCGGCTTCCGAGGTCATCAGGTAACCATCCAGGCGAAATACCCGGCCAAAAGCCGCTGTTTCCATCACCTCAATGTGTTGGTACGGGCTAATAAAATCATCCAGTACTTCACCGGAACGAAAGACAAAACCCACATCCGGCGTCAGCCATTCGGTAATAAATTGTTCCGTCAGAAGGCCTTTGTTTTTCTTCATGCTCCCTCAATATCCCTGTCTGCCCGACTACATGCTATGTTAACAATCATCACGTTATAATAGATTCTTTCTCGGCGAAGTCCGTGTTCTGAATTATATTTATCGTATTGCATTAACGAGGAAAAATGATGAAAACGATCACAGGGCTCTTAATTGCCATGTTCTTCCTGAGCGCTTGCAACACCATTCATGGTATGGGGCAGGATATTCAACGAGGCGGCGAAAAAGTAAAAGAAGCCGCGACCAGTGTGCAACAGAAACTATAGATGGAAAATCTCGACCCGCTGTATCTGTTCGCTAACATTGTTATGCTCGATACACGGGACATTGTAATCCTTAACGCACCTGTCATCCCATTGTCATCTGGTCTGCTTAGTCTAGCGCTCGACTTTGAACATGAGAGCAAGGATGAGCATGAAACCTATGATTTCTATTTCTGCCGTTGCCACCGCGGTGGCACTGGCGCTGCTTGGCGGTTGTAACTCCGACAGCCAAACTACAACCGATACACCGACCATCACCGAGTACCAATACAGTACTAAAGCAGTGTATACCCCACAGCAGAGTGCCACTACCTATCAAGCTGCTCCGACAGGTTTCAATCCGGTATTCACCGAACTGGTGGCACGCCACGGGTCGCGGTCGCTCTCCAGCCCCAAGTATGACGTGCTGACCAAGCAGATCTGGGAACAGGCGGCCAGCGAAGGGGCCTTGACCGCTCTGGGCCAGACCCTGGGTCACAAGGTGGATCTGGTCACCGCCGCCAACGAAAAGATGGGCTATGGCCTGTTGAGCCAACGGGGTAAGGATGAGCACGCCCAGCTGGCGACCCGTCTGGCCGACCGTCTGCCGACTCTGCTGGAAGATAGCAGTCTCCACTGCCTCAAGGTCGAGACCTCGGGGAAGGATCGCGCCAACGAAAGCGCCTACTACTTCATGCAGAGCCTGAAGCACAAGGTCAGCTATGTGGAAGACAGCGCTGACTGTTATATCGCCCAGACCGATGCCTCGAAGATCGACAAGAAGCTGGCCAACAAGTTTGAACTCTACTTCCACAAGACCGAGCCGGAAGGCGATTACGCCCAGTACCTGCCCGCCTTCGAAGCCTATCAGGCCTTTATCGGTAACGAGGATGATGGCATAGCTCCCCACCCGGATCTGGCCAAGGCGCTGGACGATCTCAAGGTGCTGCCGAAGAGCAAGGTGATGGCGCGGCAGATGCTGGAGCGCATCTATAGCAAGGCGTTCGTCGATCGCCTGGCCAACGGCGAGTACGAGTTCGTTGCCGTCAACCCGGAAGATGGTGACAAGACCTATGCCCGCGATGAGGTGGATGCGGCGCTGATGCTCTACAACCTGTTTATCATTGGCCCCGGTATGGACCATGAAGCCGAAGCCGAGGGTGATGAGAAGTGGGAGCTGGAGAAGTACCTGACGCCGGAAGAGTCGGCCTGGTTCTCCTACCTCTCCGATGCCGAAGACTTCTACGAGAAGGGTCCGGGCTTTGCCGACCGTACCGATGCCTACGCCGTGGCTCAGCCGCTGCTGGATGGCCTGTTCAACGAGGTACAGACCCAGGTGGTCGAGGGTCAGCAGGCGCATGTCGCCAAGCTGCGTTTTGCCCATGCCGAGACCATTATTCCGCTGGTGGCGTTGATGAAGCTCGAAGGCAGCCGTCAGGGCGCCGAAGTCGGTACCCTGATGACCCAGGAGAACAACGAATGGCGCGGCGGTTGGGTCTCCCCCTATGCCGCCAATATCCAATGGGATGTCTACCAGAATGCCGAGCAGCAGGTGCTGGTGAAGATGCTTTACAACGAGAAGGAAGTGGCGTTCAAGGCCGGATGTGAACCTGTCGCGGCTGGCAGCTACTTCTATGACTTCGCCGAGCTCAAGCGCTGCTACGCTTATTCCGGTAACTTATAAGCTTCTCGCCGTCACGTTGATATTTCATGAACGGAATAAAATACTGAGAGAGCGGATGTCGGACTAAGCTTTGATAGCATACTCGGTGAGTGCCCCAAAATTCTTGGGGCAGTCTTGCTAAGTTTATTTATGCTGATGCAAGGCGGATACTTTTTCGCAGGAAGAGCGATACACGTCCGGGATCTGCTCTAACGCGTTAACCGTGATATCCAGGTCACGCAACAAGCCATCTTTGACGTCATAGATCCAGCCATGTACCGCCAGTTCCTGCCCTCGTCGCCAAGCATTCTGCACAATCGAGGTATAACAAACATTGGCAACCTGTTCGAGCACATTCAGCTCGCACATATAGTCCTGCCGCTCATGTTCGTCCTCAATTTCTTCAATATGATCCCGATATTTATAATTGATATCTTTAATGTTGCGTAACCAGTTATCAATCAGACCATATTCTTTATGACCCATCGCGGCAATGACACCACCGCAGTGATAATGACCACACACGATGATGTGTTTCACTTTCAACACTTCTACCGCATATTGGATCACCGACAGACAGTTAAAATCGGTGTGTACCACCAGATTCGCCACGTTACGATGCACAAAGACATCGCCCGGTAGTAAACCAAGTAATTCGTTTGCGGGTACTCGACTGTCCGAGCAACCGATCCACAAATATTCCGGTGCTTGTTGTGATGCCAGTTTTTCAAAAAACTGAGGGTCTTCCGCTTTGATCTGCTCAGCCCATTGGCGATTCTGTTCAAATAATTGCTTCAGCAGTTTCATGCTTCTTTCTCCTTTTTACCGCCAAAAAAAAGGCCTCGCTAAAGAGACCTTTCGTGGTTTAGTTAGGCCTTACGCCTCCAGCACATCCTTGAGCTTCTTCAACGCGTTCTTTTCCAGCTGTCGCACGCGCTCCGCCGAGACGCCGTAACGATCGGCCAACTCTTGCAGTGTCAGCTTGTTATCTTCATCCAACCAACGGGCACGGATGATCTGCTGGCTACGCTCATCCAGACCTTGCAGGGCATAGCTCAGACGGTGTTCAGCATGGTTGTCCCAGTTACTATTTTCATACACGGCAGCCAGATCAGATGATTTATCTTCCAGATATTGTGCCGGTGCAAAATTGCTTTCGCAGTCGTCATCGTCGTAACCATCGAAGGAGTGATCCTGACCACTCATCCGCGCTTCCATCTCGGTCACATCTTCTGGTGACACGCCTAATTCATTGGCGACGGTGCGCACTTCGTCTTGGTTAAACCAGCCGAGGCGTTTTTTGTTTTTGCGCAGGTTGAAGAACAACTTACGTTGCGCTTTGGTGGTGGCGACTTTGACCATACGCCAGTTACGCAGCACATATTCATGAATTTCGGCTTTGATCCAATGCACCGCAAACGAGACCAGACGCACACCGACCGTGGGATCAAAGCGTTTTACCGCTTTCATCAAGCCGATGTTACCCTCCTGAACCAGATCCGCCTGCGGCAATCCATAGCCAGAATAGTTGCGTGCGATGTGCACCACAAAACGCAGATGTGACATAACCAACTGACGGGCAGCTTCCAAATCACCATGGTTTTGTAATTGTTCAGCCAGTTCCCGTTCTTTTTCAGCCGTCAGCATCGGTATGCTGTTTACCGCCTGAATATAGCCCTCAAGACTACCCTGAGGAACTAGAACTAAATTGCGCTGAAGTGCAGTACTCATCGAATACCTCTTTTACCTTACGTCGAATGCTTCATTCAAAGGTTGTGTAATAACATATCCCGCAAGCAATCGGGATATTTAAACTTGTTCAATATCAAGTTTTGCACATCTTGTCACGCTTGTTAACAAATTTTAGACATAAAAAAGGGGAGACCTAAAGACTCCCCGAAATCTGAGCATGTTTCCGATATACCAAGTATCAAAAATACATCATCACCAAGCCAAAGGAGAAAGATAACTTTCCCAACAGAATTAACCCTCAAATAATCAGACAGCGCGTTTGCGCAAAAGTTCACTTTCTCTTCAAAATTTTTCAAATTAATTTTATGAGTACTTATTTGGGGCCCGATGGCTGCAATCTTTATTTTGGTTCAATCTCGCTTAAGTGTTTATGTACGGAAAACCAGGCCGCACCCATACTGAGCGAAACGCCGAGCAGGATCAGCAAACCACCATCGGCAGAACCCAAGCCCACCAGACGGAAACTGCTGTCATATAATTCGGCCAGGTAAGTTACTGCTTTCTCACTGAGTAACAGCAACACTTCTGACAGCCACCAGGCCACTAAACCACCCACTGCACCATACCAGAAGCCTAAGTAAAGAAACGGTCGCTGGATAAAGCCATCTGTGGCCCCCACCAGCTTCATGACCTCAATTTCCGCCCGACGGTTAAAGATATACAAACGCAAGGTGTTAGCAACGGTCAGCAAGAGCCCGATAACCAGGAAACCCGCAAACACATGCACCAACTGACGAGCCAGACCAATGATGCCATTCAACCGGGTCACCCACTGAATATCCAGTTTGCCCTGCTGGACCGCACTTTCCTGCCGTAAGCTTTGCAGTAACTGCTCGCTTTGCTGCGGGGAGCGGAAGGCTTGCCGTGGTGTCACTTCAATCACCGGTGGTAGCGGGTTATCCGACAGATAGGCTTGCGCTTCAGAAAAACCGGACAGCGCCTTGAACTCACTCATGCCTTGTTCCGGCGAAATATAACGTATTGATTCCACCTGACTGTTTTGCCGGATGCGATCTTGCAATGCCTGCAATTCCGCTTCGGTCGTGCCTTTTTGCAGATAGAGAGTAATTTGCGTGCCATTTTCCCACTGTGCGGTGACATTTTCGGCGTTTTTCAAAATCACCAGTAAAGCCGCCGGTAAGGCTAAACTAACCCCGATCACACCAATCGTCATCAACGATGTCAGTGGTGTATGCCAGATCTCGCGCATGGTTTGCCGCAGTTGCTGGATATGGATAAACAGCCACAGCGAAAAACGGCTACCCTGCCCCGGTGTTGGCTGCACATGTGAAGTCGATTTACGCGCCATGTTGTGCCCCCAAGGTATCTTCCACTAACCGCCCGTGCTGCAGCACCAGTTTACGTTGCCCGCTTTCGGCAATCAGTGCTTGGTCATGGCTGGCAATCAACACCGCAACACCTTGTGCGTTCAACTCACGGAACAGTTGCATGATGTCATGCGCCAGCGCGGCATCAAGGTTACCGGTTGGTTCATCGGCCAGCAGTAACGGCGGCATATTAACTATCGCGCGGGCAATACCGACGCGTTGCTGTTCACCACCGGAAAGCATCATCGGGACATGCTGAGCTTTGTTATGCAGATGGACTTTATCCAGTGCGGCCATGACGCGTTTTTGAATTTCCAGCGGTGAGGCACCGGCGATCTGCAGTGGCAGCGCCACGTTGTCGAAGACGGAGCGGTCGAGCAGTAGGCGGTGATCCTGAAATATCATGCCAATCTGACGACGGATAAACGGCACATCCGCTTTGGTGATTTGTGAGAGATCACGGCGGTTGAACAGAATACGGCCATCGGATGGCCGCTCCTGCACGCTGATCAGTTTCAGTAAGGTACTTTTACCAGCCCCGGAGTGACCGGTCAGAAATGCCATTTCACCCGAACGCAGCTGGAAGCTGACCTTTTGCAGTGCCATGTGTCCACCGCTGTACACTTTACTGACATGGTCGAACTGGATCATGGTTTAGTGTTGTTCTCCGCCAAACAGCGCTTCGATAAAATCATTGGCTTCGAATGGACGGAGATCTTCAATCGCTTCACCAACACCGATATAACGAATTGGGATACCAAACTGATTGGCAATGGCGAAAATCACGCCGCCTTTGGCGGTGCCATCGAGTTTGGTCAGAGTAATCCCATTGACACCCACCGCTTCACCGAACAGCTTCGCCTGACTGATCGCATTCTGGCCGGTGCTGGCATCGAGCGTCAGCATTACTTCGTGTGGTGCGCTGTCATCCAGCTTTTTCATCACCCGCACGATCTTTTTCAATTCTTCCATCAGGTGGCCTTTGTTCTGTAACCGGCCTGCAGTGTCAGCGATCAGAATATCGATATTGCGCGATTTCGCCGCCTGAATGGCATCAAAGATCACGGATGCAGAATCAGCACCGGTATGCTGGGCAATGACCGGAATATGGTTGCGTTGACCCCAGACTTGTAACTGCTCAACAGCCGCTGCACGGAAGGTATCCCCCGCCGCCAACATTACCGACTTACCCTGAGCCTGGAAGTGTTTGGCTAACTTACCAATAGTCGTGGTTTTACCCACGCCGTTAACGCCGATCATCAAAATAACATACGGCGTTTTGCTGCTGTCGATCTGCAACGGTTGGCTGACCGGTTGTAAAATAGCGGCCATTTCCTGCTTCAACAGATCATACAACGCTTCAGCATCTTTCAACTGATGGAACTTAGCCTGTTTGATCAGGTTTTGCATGATGCGCTGGGTGGTTTCCACGCCCAGATCGGCGGTCAGTAACTGGGTTTCCAGCTCATCAAATAGATCGTCATCGAGTTTTTTACCGCGAAACAGCGCCATGAAACCGGCACCGATTGATTCACGGGTACGCATCAGCCCTTTAACTAAACGGCTGAACAATCCGGCACGTTTTGGGCGCTCTTGCGTCTCTTCGTGAAATTCAGCCACCTCAGCAGAATCCGTTGCAATAAAGTCGCTGACCGAGTCATCTACCGGTGTTTCTGGTTCAAAAACAACCTCCGGCTCCGCCGTTTCTGTCATGACGGCTTCGGCTTCCACCACAGCAGGTTCTGCTTCTGTGACGTGGGGTGTTATTTCAGGTTCGATCGACGGCGTAACCACAACCGATTCAGGGGTTGGTTGTTCGGCTACCGGTGTGGTTTTTACGGTTTCTTCCGGTGCTGCTTTATCTTTCGATCCCCGGCCGAACCAGGAGAAAAGTCCTTTTGCCATTAACGATTACTCACTTGCTGCATTGACTGCTAGAATGCCGTCTTCGCTGGCGATGACGGAACATAAACTGGGCGTCATACTACCACCTTTTCCTGCTTTTGATGAAGAAACCCCATGGCGCGTAGCAAAACTTCTTCTCCTCGTTCCACCCCATCGACTGGCCGTGCCGGTAGCATCCGTCTGATCAGTGGCCAATGGCGTGGACGCAAATTACCGGTGCATGATGTTGAAGGGCTGCGCCCCACCACCGATCGGGTAAAAGAGACACTATTCAACTGGTTAGCCACCGAAGTGCGCGATAGCCGTTGCTTGGATGTGTTTGCCGGAAGTGGCAGTTTGGGATTTGAAGCACTCTCCCGCTATGCCAGTTATGTCATGATGATCGAACAAGAGCCGAAAGCCGCCCGGCAGCTGCAGACCAATTTGCAGACTCTGCAGTGTACGCAAGCGCAGGTGGTTTGCCGTGATGCCTTGCAGGTGCTGCAGGCCGGATGTAACGAGCCGTTCGAGCTGGTGTTTTTAGATCCACCGTTTCGTAAAGAGCTGCTGACTGCGGTGATCCCATTACTGGAACAGCAAGGTTGGCTGGCCGATCGGGCGTTGATTTATCTGGAACGGGAAAACGAAGGTACCGCGCCGCTGATCCCGGCGAACTGGCAATTATTAAAAGACAAACAGGCTGGTCAGGTGTGTTACCAGCTGTATTTGCGGGAGAGTCCAACATCATGAAATGGTTATTTTTGTTGTTAGCCAAATTGATCGTTATGGGGTTTTGGCTAGGTAGTGTGTATTTCACCTTTCTTCATCCGCTCGAAGGCAAGATCCACACGCTGATCCCGGTGTTTGCCGTGTTAGTGCTGACGGTGCATGCCATTCAGGCCGCCATTATGACCCTGGTGGCGAAAGATATGATCAAACTGACCAAGCGTGATTACATTGAACTATTGCTGTTTGGTTTCTTCCGCATGATTGAGTTGCGTGGCGCTATTTATGAAGCCGCCCAGAAGAAAAAAGCCGAAATTGAAGCCAAGCGGAATCAAAAAGCAACTTAACGATTACTACTGGTATTCAAGCCATAGAAAAGGCGCAGCTAGTCGACTGCGCCTTTTTTGTTTACTGGTTTTGTTTACCAGTGATTAATATTTCCAGCTTACATTCAGCATCGCATTACGTGGCGCGCCGTAGTAAGCCTGTGTCCAGTAGAAGCTGTTGTAATACTTTTCATTCGTGACATTATATACATTCAGCGTTGCACTGAGGCTTGGTGTGAATTGATAACCCGCCATCAGATTCAGCAGCGCATAACTGTCTTGCGTCACCTTATAGCTGTTGACTGTTGTGTAGATATCGCTCTGCCAGTTCACGCCGGCACCCATCTTCCATTTCTGCACCCGGTAGGTCGCCATAGTTTTAATTTGGTTGCGTGGGGTGTACGTTTTCGCCTCTGAGCCATCGGCATTCTCGATATTCACATGAGTGAAGCCACCAGAAACTTCCAGACCATCGTAAACTCGGCCAGCGATATCAAATTCATAGCCATCGCTCTGCAGATCGAGCCCTTTATAGTAAGACTTACCGCCGGAGTAACCGGCCGATTCCGCAACATTGCTTTGTTTGGTTTTAAACAGCGCCAGCGTGGTATTCAGGCGTTTATCCATAAACTCGCCTTTCACACCCGTTTCATAGGCTTTACCAGTAACCGGAGCCAATACGTTGTCATTGATATCAACCTTAGATTGTGGCGTGAAAATATCAGAGTAACTGGCATACAGCGCATAATTTGCAGTTAAGTCATACACCACACCGACATACGGAGTGACATCGCTGTTGCCTTTCGAATCTTGTGATACCCCGTATGATACACCTTCGGTGGTAAAATTGGTCCAGCGGGCACCGGTAATCAACGACAGATCATCGGTAACACTAAAACGGGAAGCCAGATAACCGGTGCGCTGATCATGTTTATGCCGACCATCGTTGGTCGATGCATCGAAGGATGGTTTAGCATATTGACCATTCCATGCATTGAAATCGCCAATCGAAGTACCAATGCCCTGACCGTAGCCCGACCACTGACGGACGTTGGAATGGGAAATGCTGGCTCCGGTCACCAACTGATGCTCACGACCAAACAGCTGGAAAGGCCCGCTTAGATTGATATCGGCAATATTTTGCTGATTGGCGCCAGTATAAGCACTCGGGTAGGAATACAATCCAAGACCGGTGTTTTTATCTGGCTCACCGTACACATAAAACAGCTCTGAATCTTGTGAGAAATCAATGTGGGTAAACGACGATTTCAGTTTCCAGTCATTGGCTAACGCGTGGGATAACTCAATAAAGCCACGTTTCTCTTTGGTATTCCAATACGACCAATCGGTGGCGGTTGATGTCGAAACATCGTAGTTAGTCGGTGAACCATCACTGTAAACCAGCGGTAATGCGCCCCACAGCGGGCTGTCAGTTTTGTTTTCCTGATATTGCATACCCACCGTGAGCATGGTGTTATCGGTCAGATCGGCTTCCGCGATCCCGTAAAATACGTTGCGATTAGCGCTGTAACGATCGAGATAGGAATCTTTATCCTGCAACGCGGTCACCACTCGACCACGGAGCTTGCCATTTTCCGCAA
>ERZ650306.899-NODE-899-length-17789-cov-7.928217_pt1 | contig 17789 bp, 19 predicted proteins | sample MGYA00376242_ERZ650306 | MGnify/ENA primary metagenome ERZ650306 (study PRJEB26733, sample SAMN07839244) | wastewater metagenome | biome: urban; feature: wastewater treatment plant; material: waste water | place: USA: North Carolina | collected 2016-03-31 ... | reverse complement strand
GCCTATTGCATCACAGCCCTCCGAGCCGTTGTGCTTGATTCTCAACAGCCCCTAGGGTTGGAACATCCTGAGGAACTATCCCACCCCGAAACGCTGATTCGCTTTGTTTGAAAGACTTGAAGCGATTATTCCGATCAGTCTGAGCCACATCGCTCGTGGCTGCGCATGTGGGCAGTTCTATTAGCCGAACCTTGCTTCTTGAGGTATTCAGGCCCTCGATGTATTCCGCGTGGCAAATGCCGATATCACCAGCCTCTTTTGCCCACCCGGCGTGACCGTTGAAAAGAACGATCAGCACGTCGCAATCGCGAACCTGTTTCAGGCAGGCATCCCAGCTGTTCTCTATGTGGTCAAGAGCTTCAGCGCCTTCATTGATCCAGACTTCGAAAGCCTTGGCGCCAAAAAGCTTTTCCGCCTCAATGCTCTTCTTGAGTTCACGCCGTATGTCAGTGAGTGGCGTCCCTCCTGGCCCGGGAAAAAGATCCACGCATCGGCTGGAGATCATTACGCGAAGTTTTCGACTTGTCGCCATGGAGCAGTAAGGTCTTCCCTTGAAGAGATGCGCAGCTAACGCTGAGCCAATGTGTTGAGGAAACGTGTCATTTCATTGACCTCTCGCACGATGCTGCCATCTCAACGCTAGTTCATCAAGAAGAACATGGCACGGACAGCTACACAACTTCAAGCATGGTCAGCACAGAACCTTCTGGAAGCCTGATCGACTGCGACCAGACTTCCAATCGATAGACGCCTGGACCACTGATCCAGCGCGAAGCACTTTCTCTCTTCGGACGACTCAGACCCTTGGCTGCCCCAAAGGCCATATCGAACGCGACTGTGTCCTGGTGCAGTTCGTTGAGGATGTAGAAATCGGTGGAGAAGTCTCGACTGCGCCGGGACCACTTCAATCTCCGCTGATCGTGGCAGGTGATAGCGATCGGCACTTTGGTGCGTTGGAGCAACTTCAGGGTAGATGCAGTCAGACTGGCTTGAAAATCCGCGCCCATAGCGCTCGCAAGATCCAGGCTCGGTTTGCGATCAGCGACCCATGGCCAGACCAGATAGTCCGGAAGGATCAGCTGACTGGCGAAGCTGTTTGCGTCGGCCTCGATAGATTTGGCTTCAGCATTCTGCGGGCCGATGTCTGTGCTGGAGCACTTAAATGATGCCCGCTGGGCGTCCTGCATCCAGTGGGCCAATTCATGCCCTAGCGAGAATCGCCTTCGTCCGAGGTTGTCGTCCATCGCTACGCTGATGACGGCATGATCACCGGCGGCAACCAAACGTGCCGCGCAACCGTCGAGCTTTCTGTATATGACGTGAGCACCACTGGCGCCTGCAATGGCCTCCAGATCAATGTGCTCTGGCCTCCTGACGCCATGCCCCCAGAGCAGGCGCTCAGGGCGGCTGAGACGATCGATATCAACGGTCATTGTCGGCATCGGGGATCTTGCCCATCAACACAAGATCGTCATAGAGTGTTTCTAGATCAGCATCGCTTTGGCGGCTTCCTTCTCGAAATGCAGTAGCCAGTTGTGGATTGGCTGCGAAAGCTTGCGCGATGCGTTCTTTGATTCGATCCAGCGCAGGTCGTTGCGACGTCTTGGGAATCACTCGGACCTGCATGGCCGCCTTGGCGGCCGCAGCATGTTGGCGAAGGCTGGCTGCGAGAACATCGTCGAGGCTCGCTGCAATGCTGGCTGCCAACTGATCGGGATCAATGCCCTCAGCGGCGAGCTCGGCCCGAATGTCTTCGTCAGACGTGGCATTGAGGTCCTTGAGTGCCAGCGCTCGAACTGCGACGAGCGTCTTCTGAGATTCGTTAGTCATCGCTGTCTCCGTCCTGGCATCAATTTGTCCACCTGTCTCCTCAGTCTCCGCCGTGCCGTGTCATAGGTCTTTTGATCAAGATCGAATAAGGCAAGTACCTCCGCTACTGACATGTCAGCCTTCTCCCCTTCAATTACCGCAAGCACCTCTTGATCATCTTTGAAGTAGGCCTCAATGAATTGCGCGGCCGCCCGAGCCCGCTGCTGCCTATCAGCCGCGTCCTCCACCTCAATGGCTTGCTCTACGACGTCAGTGTTCCAGCCACCAGCCCGGTAAATCACCGTGTCAACGTCCCTGGCCTCGCCCGCAATGGCTTCCAATCGGTGGGTCTGGGTTTGACCAAGCGACTCCCGGGAGGAATCGGCGATGCTGTCCATGCAGCCGGACAGAAATGCTGGGAGCGGAACCCTGTCAATGGGCCAAGGACGTCCACGTTCACCGTCCTGTTTGGCCCCGCTTGCTGCAATGAGGGCGCGCTTCACTGCTTCATTGAGCAACTCCTGGGGATCCGTGTACTCGGTACCCCAGACAAGCAGCCTAGCTCTTGCGAACAGACGCAACTGCTCGGCGGAAGTCAGCATCATCAGCGCGCTGGAGAACTCCTCAACACTGGCATATCGTTCTGAAGGCGGTTTCGGTGGCACGGCTCCTCCCTGGACTTTTATGTGTGCGGTCTTCATTTTCCATGCGGACAGCGATATGGCCATTGTCCGCGCCAAATTTTGCGACCGCACACCTACCTAGCGGCAATCACGCTGCAACAAGGAGCCTCGATATGAGCAAACGCAATCAACATGTAGTGCCCCGTGAAGATGGCTGGGCCGTCAGGGGAGCTGGAGCACAACGTGATACGCAAGTCTTTGACCGCAAGCAAGACGCTGTGGATCGCGCCCGGGAGATCTCGCAGAATCAGAAGTCCGAGTTAGTGGTCCATGGTCAAAATGGCCGGATTCAGTACAAGGACAGCCACGGCAACGACACTTTTCCGCCAAGGGGGTAAGCATGGCTCGGTGCACAGCTCCAGTGGAAGGCCATCGGTCGTCGAGTGCTGCGGCGGCCTGTCCCGCCTGCCGTGGCAGCTATGGTCGTCGGTACGGCGGCTACAGCGGTTATGGCAGCGGCTACAGCTCGTCCTACTCCTCAGGCGGCAGCAACGGCAACAGCTACAGCAGTGGAGGGCGGTCCAGCGGAGGCGGCGGCTCGCGGCCAAGCTGGTCTCGCGCCAGTTCAGCTGTCTCGTATACGCCAGCACAGGTGGTGTCCCTCACACCGGTGCGGGAAGCAATTGAAAGAGAGGCGGCGACGAGGCCTGACCTTCGGGATTGCTTCCTCTGCCACGCCTGGGATGACCGACAGGGAGCCGCCAAACAACTGCATGATTTACTCGAAGCAGAGGGTGTCAGAGTTTGGTTCAGCGAAAAGGATCTTGGCCTTGGTGTACCGATGATGCGTGCAATCGACAAGGGCCTAGCCGCCTCCAAAATAGGGCTCGTCCTTGTGACCCCCGCATTGCTTGACCGCCTCCCGAAAGAGGGTGTTGCAGACAAAGAGCTTTCGACGCTATTGCAGGGCAACAGACTCGTGCCCATCGTGCACGGCACGACGTACACCGCGCTCCGCGATGTCAGCCCCATGCTGGCGTCGAGAAGCGGACTTGATACATCAGAAGACACCATGGCGGTCGTTGCAACCAAGATTGCCGAGCTGGTGTCCATCTGGAGTTGACAAAGATATCTATATCTATGTCGTTCGATCACCGCCACACCACAGCCAGGCCCAGCCGTCGCCTCATCCGTTCCAAGTCCTGCCTGCGGAAAAATGTAACTGAATAGGAGTCATAATCAAAACTCTGGTCGGATATCTAACCGTTCAACACGCTGAATGCATTGCGGCGATGGGTTCAGGGTATGACCAGCAGTGAAGCGACCTGGAAATCAACTCTCCCTGAGCACGCATCTGACATTTGATGACCGCAAATACGTTGCCAGAACCACCGCTGCAGAAGGTCCTCACGGATCTCTTTCATGACTTCGAGGGTGACGAGATCGGCGGTCGGCATGCCATTAAGGGGTTCAGCTTTCAGGTCTGGCTTGCTGTGCTCGAGGCGCTGCGTGCGCACCGAAAGCCAGATGACTACGCAGTTGTGCTTGAATGGCAGCAAGACATTGCCCTGCTGAACTCCTCTACCGCTCCGACGACAGTTCGGTTTGTGCAACTCAAGAAGAACGAATCGACTCTCAAGTGGACGCTGCCAAGCTTGCTGGTGGTTGGGAATGCTGAAGACGATGACGCTGCAGTCGATACCCAGGATGACGCTGTAGTCACGCCAGCTACCGGCAAAGGCAAAACGAGCAAGAAGCCGAAGAAACCTAAGCCTTCGATCCTTGCGAAGCTCTACGTCCACCGGCGTCGGTTCGCGGGCCTGACAAAGGCAGGACTGGTCTTTGCATCAGACGCCCCGTTCGAGGTCCCCAAGGCAGCAGGCGGAACGTCCATGGTCAGCGGAATCCCGCTGAACACGCTACCTGTCCCCGCTCGAAACAACATTGAGAAGAAAATTCGCGCGCAGTTGGATGTTCCGGCCGGTGAGACGATCGATCTTGACGATTTCGAGCTCCTCGTCACTGACTGCCCTGTCGTCGACCCGCATAAGTTCGTGGCGGGAGAGTGCGCCGAGATGCAACTGGCAACCGGGCTCGAGCTCAGTGGGAAAGCCACTTTGTTGGCCGTTTTGGTCATCGCGTCGTACGTCAACCTCCGTGCTGCGAGCACGCGTCACGCGAAGAACTTTAACGAGCTACTCCAAAGGGCTGTAACCCGAGCGGAGGTCACTGGGTACCTCGCTGCTGCGAATGACCAAGCTGTGCCGACCTCTGATCACGTCCAGTCCGTCATCGACCGTCTCAATGCTGAGATCGCACCGCCAGCGGTCGTCCGCCAAATGCGCCGGGAGATGGCGCGAGCCTGCGTTCAAATCTCAGACCGCACAACCGCAACGCCCATGATTGCGTCGCGATTGAAAGACGTCTACACGACTAAGGGCGAATACCCCGGCGTCGCCCGTTTGACCGACATGTTCGAAACTTGGTACCGCGACCTAGAGAAGCGGTCGCCCCCTGACTTCGGACTATTTAGGCGCGAGTACCTCTACTGTCTCATGGCGATGATTTACGAAGATGCAAACCCAACCAAACACTTACCACCTGTTCCGGCTGATCCGCAACCTGAGAACGCGAAATGAGAGCGACCGTCACCTTTCACGCGCTTTGGCTCGTGTCCGAAAAGGACGCGAGCGCTCGAAGGGAGACCTTCAGCCCGAGCAAGAACCTGTTCGCGGGGCTTAACGAGACGGGCAAGTCGCGCGTCTTAAAACACTTGGTTTGGACGCTTGGATGCGAGCCCGCTGCGCGCAACGCCGGCTCGTGGGACTCGAACATCACTGCCGCGACTGAGTTGTCGGTCGGCAACAAGAAGTACACCCTCTTGCGCTCGGGGCGGCACCAACGTGCTGCGTTCGACGCCGACGGGAAGTTAATCCTCGGCACTGAAAGCGGCAAGGTCTGGACTGAGTTCTTCGCTGAGCTGTTCGATTTTCCACTGAAGTTGCAGCGCCAGCAGGAAGGCATGTTTGGCCTCGCCGGGCCCGAATACGCTGTCCTGCCCTTCTACATTGACCAAGAGGGCGGCTGGAGCCGCAAGTGGGCCACGTTCTCTGGCCTTGGTCAGTTTTTCCGGTGGGAGCCGGTGGTCTTCGAAGCGTTCACCGGGCTGCGCCCGCAGCGGTATTTCCTCGCCCAACTGCGACGAGACGAAGTCGACTACAAGCTTCGCGAAGCCAAGCTTCAGGCTCGACTGCAATCGAGGGCTTTCGACCAAGTCAGCGCAATGCTGCCCGAATCTAAGGCGACGCTTGACGAGCAAGTTTTCGCCAATGAGTTGAGAGAGCTCGCAGACCGCGTAGGTGTCCTGTCGAAGGAAGAAGACGAAGTCCGTTCAGCGCTGGTCGAAGCGGCGGAGGACCGACAAACCAAATTCGCCGAGTTACAGATGGTCATGCGCGCCGAGGAAGACCTGGTGGGAGACTTGGCGTATCTTTCGAAGATCCCTGACGACGGTCACCTCACCTGCCCGACCTGCGGTCAGGTGCACGACAGTTCTTTCCGAGCGAAGGTGGAGCTTGCGACCGACGCGGAGGACGCGCACCAGTTAGTCATCTCGGTGCGCAACCAACTCGAGTCTGTGCGTAAGCGAGAACAAGACCTGCGCAACAAGCTTCAGGCCGTCACGTCAAGCCTGCATGAGCTGCGTTTGTCAATGACTCGTCAAAAGGAAGGCACAACGGTCAGCGACATCATTGCTGCCAAGAGCCGTACCACGCTCGAGCAAGCCTATGACCGCACTAAGCGGGACCTTTCAGCGCAAATCGACGAGTTCAAAGAAGAGCGAGACGCGCTGCAATCCGAGCTAGCAGGGCTCACGGAAAAGGAGCGCGAGAAGCAGGTTCGCAACGAATACAAGGGCGAACTGGACGCCTACGCAGACTACCTTGGCATTGCCAAAGCTGAGATTGGTACTGTGAAGATTGGTACACGCCCGGGGGCGAAGGCTTCCGGTAGTTCCGGCCCACGCATCTACTTGGCTATGCACATGGCACTGCTGGCCTTGAATAGACGCTACGGTGAAGGCCCGGCCTTCCCATTCATGGTCGACACGCCGCGGCAGCAAGGTTTAGACGATGCGAACACTGCCAAGCTGCTCGACACCATCTACAAACACGCCCCGTCGCATCAAGTGTTCGTGGCCAACGAATCGGTACCTCTGGGTTGGACACCGCCGGAGGGATGCAAGGTCATCCCCTTCGAGCACAAGCGCCAGGTGCTGAGGCCCGAAGAGTACAAGGATGGGGTTGCAGCACTGGAGCCAATGGTCAGCCAAATGCTTGTGGCAATTGAGGCTGAGCGAGTCGTCAATGCGCAAGCTGAGCAGGCAGAAGGCAACGAAGAGCAGTTCGACGTAGTTCCGGATGAATCGGACGGCGTGGACGCCTCCGACGACTCTGAAGACAACGTCTAGTTGGACGCCACGCTGCCGTAGGTAGCAGGCAACATGTCCAGAGCGGGGCCAACACCAGATGGCCCCTTTCGTTTCTAGCGCCTGCGTTCGAGCGCAACCGATGACTGCTTCAGGTCGGGAGCGTGAATCCGAATTCGTGACGTGGACGACCTCAATCGCTGCAGAGCCGACTTCACCATAAGCCGGTTGCATAAACTGCCCCCCCGAAATCGGCGCCTGTCGATTGGGAGAGTCACGGATGCTGAACAGTCAGGAAGTCAAGTGATGAATTTCATGGCACTCGGGTAATGGCTAGCTCCTCTTGCGTCCAGATCCAGCGCTGGTTTTTGCGGGACCGGGGCGCCTCAGAAATTTGAGCTTTACCCACCAAGCGCGCAAAACAAAGCCGCCTAAGGCCAATAGCCAGAGGCGGCTGCGAACAATGCCGAGGGGCTTGAAACCCGTAGCTTATTTGCCAGCTTTCTCCGCCTTGCGTTTGGCTGCCTTGGGATCCACCACCGCCTTGAATTTGGCACCGGCCACAAACTTGGGCACGGTGGACGCCGGAATCTTCAGGGCTGCTCCAGTTGACGGATTCTTGCCAGTGCGAGCTGCACGCTTGGCAGACTTGAAGGTACCAAAGCCCACGAGTTGGACGGCATCTCCCTTCTTGACGGCGGTTTGGACCGTTTCAATGAAAGACTCCAGCACCGCTGCAGCTGCGGCTTTGGTCAGGTCGTTCTTGGATGCCAGGAATTCAACGAGTTCTGCGCGGTTCATGTGTTTTCAGTAGATAGAGGAAGAGGCAGTGTTTATAGCGCTACCGCGGAACGCCCCCTAAAGTGAGGAGCCGCTCCGCACTTCAGCGCAGTTGGTGCATTCTCACCTTGAGCTGCTCACCTGCTGCAGCGGTTAACCCTGTCTTCCGATCCGACAAGAACAGCGACTTGCAAAACGGCCGAAACAACCAGGAACGGTCATCCAATGCCATCCACGGCAGGTACGGCACGTCGTTGCTTCTCAGCCATGCCTGGCACTCGGCCTCCCGCTCGTAGGCGACAAGGCTGGAAGGTACATCGACCAAGGTGTTGAATCGGGGCGTTTCCCCCACCACTCGCTCAGCGATGTCTGCAGAAAACCGGCTGCGCAGTTGGTCTAGCGACTTTTGCAGCCGCCAAGTGCTGCTAATCACCACCTGCCACTCCGGCGCCTGTCGCAGTGCGTCTTCCAGCACGGGCAGACAACAGAAATGCTTGGATTCATGGCAGTGCTCTGGATGCAAAACTCCGTCAAAGTCCAGGAACAGGATGGGCATGCAGACTCCACAGGGGATGGCCTCTAAAAAGCGGGCAGGAGAATTGTCTCCTCCTTCACGTTCCCCGAGTCACATAGCGCGATCAGCGACCCGAGGGGTAAACCGCGTGCACCAGCGTGGGATGGCGTGACCTTCACCGCCCAAACAGCTAGACTGGTGCAACGCAGGAATGATCATGAACGGCCACACCTACCTCACGCTCTCGCTGATTTCGGCCGGACTTGTTCTGTTTGTGGCGTTCATTGGTCCATTGGCCAGTCGTTGGCACCAAAAACTCGAAAGAGATTTGCAGCGGATGAGAAAAACTGACCGCCGCCACCCCTGACAACGCCCGTGGCAGAGGCTCGGTACTGCTACTTACCAACCCCCGGCAAAAACTCCACCCCCGTGCGCCGCACCAACTCCCGGTAGCTGATGGGGGCCGAGACCCGTTCCCCCTTCCGGTTCTCTTGCCAATGCGCCCAGCTGCGGCCCGTGGTGGCGTCGTACACCAGCTTGAAGAGATAACGCGGAACCTGCACTCGGCCTTCCCCAATCGTTGGGGCTTTGGACTCAAACACCGGCCCGGTGATCACATACACATCCCCTTTGGCGCGCAGCGCGTACTTGCGCGTGTCCTGCTCAATCTTGGCCCAAGAACCACCGTTTTGCTGCGCGTTCTGGGGAACCATGTTCGCCAAAGAAAAACTCTGCGCCATGGCCGTGGGGGTGGGCATGTCTCCTGCGGGTGCCATGTGTCCGCGTGAATACCCCGAGCGCTTGTAATCCTCCAGCTCTGCACGCTCCGCTGCTGGAAGGCGTGCATCTGCGAAGAACTTGTCCGCTCGTCGTTCATCCGCATCTTCAATGCTCTTGCGGTTGAGCCGCTGCGCCACATAGACCGGCGTCTTGGTCTCCCCACTGTGCAGCACGGCAAACGCTTCATAGCAAAGCTCACGCAGGGCAGGGCGCTTGGGCACCACTGGCGGACGACCCTCTGGAAAGAACTGGCGGCACTCCGCAAAGCTTGTGGGGTGTGGCACCGTGAGCGGTGCTTGGTCATTGAAGTAACCACGGGCAAGCGTTGGCAGAGAAACAGACAGTGCCAGCGCCAAGACAAGCGCGGATCGACAAGCAGAAATATTCACAGGGTCTCAGGCATCAAAGGGGCGCTGATTTGACCACCTTTGAAGTCAGAAGCGGCTCGATACACTGCCACTCATGAGGGAGAAAATGAAACGAGCGGTGTCACTCGCCATGCTTTGCATTGCATCCATGGCAGCACAAGCCCAAGCCCACCGATGTGACAATCAACCCATGCAAAGCCTTCACTTCAACACTCCAGAATCCGTGAACGGATGGAGTGCCATCGACGACCGGGTCATGGGCGGAGTGTCACAAAGTCGCCTGACGTTTCATCCCGAAGGTCACGCAGTCTTTGAAGGCGAAGTGTCTACACAGAACGGAGGTGGATTTGCCTCCGTTCGTCATGCACAACTGAGACTGGGAGAGCAGGGCTCCCAAGGCTATCGTTTCCATGTGCGTGGCGATGGCAAACGCTACAAGCTGACTCTGCGCACAGACCAGGGCCTGGATGGCGTCAACTACCAGGCAGTGTTGCAGCCTCCAGCGGGACGATGGGTGGAGGCCACAGTGCCCCTGAACCTGTTCAACCCTAGCTACAGAGGACGTCCGGTGCCCAATGCTCCGGCACTACGCCCAGAGCACGTGTGTCAGGTGGGCTGGATGGTCGCCGATGGTCAGGTCGGCCCGTTCCGACTCGATATCCGAAGCATCACTGTCTTGGGACCGCAGGTCACGCGGCCATGGCCTGCAAACTGATGTGCAACAGTGCATCGTGGTGGTTATGAGCCGCAAAAGAATCTTCCAGTGCATGCCCTTGGGCTGGCCTCCTGGGTTGTTCAGAATGCCAGCCTCCCAACCTAGCCGTGCGCTTGCACTGTCTGCGTCAGAGCGCCTTACTGGAACAATTTTGCGTAAGTCCTATTTTTGTGTTTGAACAATAGGGACCACCGCTATGGAAAAGTCATTTCATCGCTTCTCTGAACTGTTTTCCCAGCTTGGTCTGCGCATGGACGCGGCAGGCATCGGGGAGTTCTTGGAGGCCCACGCTCCACTGCCGGCCGATGTGCTGCTGGCCGATGCGCCATTCTGGACACCATCTCAGGCGACTCTGTTGCGCGAAGAACTTCTGGAAGACGCGGACTGGGCCGAAGTAATTGACCGGTTGAATTCCGCTTTGCGTGCGCCAAGGGGGAGGTCATGATGCCTATGAGGAATCGCCTGTCGTTGGGTGTGGTAATGGTGTCTCTCGCGCTGAGCTCGATGGTTTACGCGCAGGAGGTCAAGCTTGGGTCGAGTGTTGAAGGGTTGCTGCAAGCGGCCTGGGAGCGAAACCCCGAAATCGCAAGCATGCGTTTTGATGCCGATGCCGCTGCCGAGCGTGTCGTACCCGCGGGTGCCTTGCCGGATCCAAAGTTCAGCATGGAACTTCGTGACCTTACCCGGATGGGCGAGCGCAACCCGACGCTGCTGCCAGGGCGTGTGGGCAGCACGCGATACCTGCTCACACAGGAATTGCCGTGGTTTGGGAAACGGGGCCTCAAGCGTGAATCGGCCCAATTGCAGGCCGAGGCGGCTCGAGGGCGAGTGGCTGGCACTTGGAGTGAACTAGCGACCAAGATCAAGACGACATACGCCCAACTCTACTATCTGGACCAGAACGAGCGGCTGACCAGGGAGATCCTGGACCTGATGACTCGCCTGGAAAAAGTCGCCCAGGTGCGCTACGCCGGTGGCCTGGCCGCGCAGCAGGACGTGATTCGTGCGCAGCTGGAGCAAACCACCATGCGCAACGAATTGATTGCACTCGAAGCAGAGCGAAGTCAGTTGCAGGCCAAGCTGAAAGCGCTCGTGGGGCGCCCTGCCAGCGAGATGCTGGCTACGCCAGAGAGCATTCGCACACTTCCGGCGCCTGAGACCATGCGATTTGATGTCCTGGAGCAGCGTGCACGGTCCAGCAATCCGCTGCTGAGAACCGAGGAGTCACAAATCCAGGCTGCAGAAAAGAACCGTGAACTCACCTACAAGAACCGCTATCCGGACTTTGCGGTGGGGGTGTCACCCATCCAGTACGGTAAGTCGATCCGGGAATGGGAGTTGATGGTCGAGGTCACCATTCCCTTGCAGCAGGACACCCGGCGCGCACAGGAGCAGGAAGCACAGGCCATGCTGGATGCCGCCCGCTCGCGCCGCGAAGCGGCCACCAACCAGGTACTGGCGGATCTGTATGAAAACTTGGCGGGCCTGGATGCGGCTCGCCGTACGCTGGCGTTGACCACGGACAGCCTGCTACCCCAGTCGGAGCTGACGTTCCGGTCGGCTTTGGCAGGCTACGAATCGGGCAAGGTGGATTTCGCCACCCTGCTGGATGCACAGAGACAGATACGACAAGCCAAACTCAATCAAGTCAAAGCAGGAGTCGCGGCGCAGATTCGCCTGGCAGACATCGAGCGCATCGTGGGAGAAGATCTATGACAACAACTATCAAGGTGGGCGCGCTCGTGCTGGCCGCCACGGCACTGGCTGCGGGAGGCGGCTATTGGTACGGGCAACGCCAGTCCGCTGCACATGGATCAGTGCAGGCGACATCGACTGTTGCTTCGGCAAACGATAAGAAGGAGCGCAAGGTTCTCTATTACCGCAATCCGATGGGCTTGCCCGATACGTCCCCCACGCCCAAGAAGGACCCGATGGGGATGGATTACATCCCCGTCTACGAGGGCGATCAGGAACCGGAAGCCGGAAGCGCCAACCAGATCAAGATCAGCACCGACAAGGTTCAGAAGCTCGGGGTGCGCGTTGAGGCTGTCAGCCTGCGCAACCTGGACAAGATGGTGCGCGCGGCAGGCCGCATCGAACCCGACGAGCGCCTGACCTACGCCATCACCCCCAAGTTCGAGGGCTACGTCGAACGCTTGCATGTCAACGCCACCGGCCAGGCCGTGGGCAAGGGCCAGCCGTTGTTCGAGGTCTACAGCCCAGAGCTGGTGTCGGCGCAACGCGAATATGCGATTGCCGCCCAAGGGGTCGACGCCTTGAAGGGCGCCAGCGAGGAAACACAGAAAGGAATGCGAGAACTCGCCGAATCGGGCCTGACGCGCCTGCGCAACTGGGATATTTCGGACGAGCAGGTGAAGGCGCTGACTCAGTCGGGCACGGCGCGCCGCACCCTCACATTTCGCTCGCCGGTGGCAGGCATCGTGACCGAGAAAAAGGCGGTACAGGGCATGCGTTTCATGCCAGGCGACGCGCTCTACCAGGTCACTAACCTGTCTTCAGTGTGGGTGATAGCCGATGTATTCGAGCAGGACATCGGCATGGTCAAAACAGGGGCAAAGGCCACGGTTCGCATCAACGCCTACCCGGACAAGGTATTCACCGGTTCCATCACCTACGTCTATCCAACGCTCACGGCTGAAACTCGCACCGTGCCCGTGCGGGTCGAATTGACCAATGCAGGTGGGTTGCTAAAGCCGGGCATGTTTGCACAGGTGGAACTGCCCGCCGCCTCCAAGGGCACCGTGCTGACGGTACCGACGTCGGCGGTTATCGACAGCGGAACACGGCAGATCGTTCTGGTGCAACTCAAGGAGGGGCGTTTCGAGCCCCGCGAAGTCAAGGTCGGCGCGCGCAGCGAGGACCGCATCGAAATTATCGAGGGCGTGCAGGACGGTGAGATGGTCGTAGTGGCCGCCAATTTCCTCATCGATGCGGAAAGCAACCTCAAAGCCGCCATCGGAGGCCTGGGGCATACAGGACACGGGACTCAAGCCACTCCTGATGGATCAGCAAGCACCAAGGCCGTCACAGGCGTGGGTCACCAAGCCGAAGGCACAGTAGAGGACATCGATACGAAGTCCTCCACGGTGACGCTGGCACATGGCCCGGTGCCCAGTCTCAAATGGCCCGCCATGTCGATGGAGTTCAAGGTCGCCCACAGCGGCTTGCTCAAGGAGCTCAAGCCGGGTGCCCTGGTTGCCTTTGAGTTCGTCGAACGCGATCAAGGCGAATGGGTGATCACCGCCGCCCGACCCCTGGGCAAAGCCACGGCCAATCCTCACGCCGGTCACAACTGATTTTCGGGAAAAAATATGCTTGCGAAGATCATCGACTGGTCGGGGAGAAACCGTTTCCTGGTGCTGCTGGCGACCCTGTTCGTCATTGTTGGCGGTGTCTATGCCGTGCTCAAAACACCGCTGGATGCGCTGCCGGACCTGTCAGACGTTCAGGTCATCGTCTACACCGAGTATCCGGGCCAGGCCCCGCAGGTGGTCGAGGATCAGGTCACGTATCCGTTGACCACCTCCATGCTGTCGGTTCCCAAGTCCAAGGTGGTGCGGGGCTTCTCCTTCTTCGGCGCCTCGTTCGTCTACATCATCTTCGAGGATGGCACCGACATCTACTGGGCCCGCTCGCGCGTGCTCGAATACCTCAACTTCGCGGCGGGGCGCATGCCCAAGGGCGTGACGCCGCAGATCGGCCCGGACGCGACCGGCGTGGGCTGGGTCTACCAGTACGCGCTGCTGGCCAAGGACAAGACCCTGGCCGAGCTGCGCACGCTGCAGGACTGGTACCTGCGCTACCAGCTCACCAAGGCCCATGGCGTGGCCGAGGTGGCATCCATTGGCGGGTTTGTGCAGACCTACCAGATCACCGTCGACCCGGTGAAGCTGCGCGCCTACGGCATTCCATTGGCCAAGGTGTCGCAGGTGGTGCGCGACTCCAACCGCGACGTGGGCGGCCGCGTGGTGGAGATGGCCGAGACCGAGTACATGGTGCGCGGCAAGGGCTACCTGCGCGGCGTGTCTGACATCGAGAACCTGGTGGTCAAGGCCGACAAGGGCACGCCGGTGCTGGTGCGCGACATCGCCCGCGTGGAACTGGCGCCGGACGAGCGCCGGGGCCTGACGGAACTCAACGGCGAGGGCGAGGTGGTCTCGGGCATCGCCATGGCGCGCTACGGCCAGAACGCGCTGGAGGTGATTCACAACCTCAAGGAAAAGATCGCCGAGGTCTCGGCGGGCCTCCCGCCGGGCGTCAGCATCGAGGCGGTGTACGACCGATCCGACCTGATTCACCGGGCCATCGATACGCTCAAGCGTACCTTGCTGGAAGAGAGCCTGATCGTTGCCCTGGTCTGCATGGTCTTTTTGATGCACGTTCGCTCGGCCCTCGTGGCTATCTTGATGTTGCCCGTGGGTGTGCTGATCGCCTTCATCGCCATGCGCCTGCTGGGCATGAACTCCAACCTGATGAGCCTGGGTGGCATCGCCATCGCCATCGGGGCCATGGTGGACGCGGCCATCGTCATGATCGAGAACGCGCACAAGCACCTGGAACGCTTGCCCGAGGAGCACACCAACACCGAGCGCGTGGAAGCCATGATTTCCGCCTGCAAGGAGGTGGGCCCGGCTTTGTTCTTCTCGCTGCTCATCATCACCGTGTCCTTCCTGCCGGTGTTCACGCTGGAGTCGCAGGAAGGCCGCCTGTTCTCGCCACTGGCCTATACCAAAACCTTTGCCATGGCCGGTGCCGCGCTACTGTCGGTGACGCTGGTGCCCGTGCTGATGATGCTGTTCATCCGTGGGCGCATCATGCCGGAGGCACGCAACCCGGTGAACCGGTTCCTCATCTGGATCTACCGTCCCATCATCGCCGCCGTGATGCGGTGGAAGAAACTGACGGTTGCCACGTCGATCATCGTGCTGGGCGTGTCGTTCTACCCCGCCAGCCAGCTCGGCTCGGAGTTCATGCCCACGCTCAACGAAGGCACGCTGCTGTACATGCCCGCGTCGCTGCCCGGCATGTCCATCACCAAGGCGGCCGAGCTGATGCAGACGCAGAACAAGATCATCAAGAGCTTCCCGGAGGTGGTATCGGTCTATGGCAAAGCCGGGCGCGCCAACACGGCCACGGACCCGGCACCGACCGAGATGTTCGAAACCGTCATCAACCTCAAGCCGGAGTCCGAGTGGCGCACGGGCATGACGATCGACAAGCTGATCGCGGAGTTGGACCAGGCACTGCAGTTTCCTGGCGTGTCCAACGCCTGGACCATGCCCATCAAGGCCCGCATCGACATGCTTTCCACCGGCATCCGCACGCCCATCGGGATCAAGGTCTTCGGCAAGGACCTGGGCGAGATGGAGCGCCTGGCGCGCGAGATCGAGACCGTGGTCAAGCAGGTGCCCGGAACGACCTCGGCGTTCGCGGAACGCATCACAGGGGGCTTTTACCTCAATATTGAACCCGACCGGGCGCAGCTGGCACGCTACGGCCTGGGGGTAGGAGAGCTGCAGGACGTCATTGGCACGGCCTTGGGCGGCGAAATGGTGACCACCACGGTGGAAGGCCGCGAGCGCTTTGGCGTGACGGTGCGCTACCCGCGCGAGCTGCGCGCCGACCCGCAGCAGATCGCCCGTGAAGTGCTGGTGCCCACCATGGACGGCGCCATGGTCCCGCTGGGACAGGTGGCGCGCGTGGAAGTCGCCAAGGGGGCACCCGGCATCCGTACCGAAAACGCGCTGCTGTCGGCCTATATCTTTGTCGACATCCGGGACCGCGACATCGGCGGTTATGTGGCCGACGCGCGCAAGGCCGTGAACGAGCAAGTTCAGTTCCCGCCCGGCTACTACGCCACCTGGAGCGGCCAGTTCGAATCCATGGAGCGCGCGGTGCAGAAGATGAAGGTCGTCATCCCGGTCACCTTGCTCATCATCTTCCTGCTGCTGTACCTGAACTTCAAGCGCCTGACCGAAACCTTGATCGTCATGCTGTCGGTGCCGTTTGCCCTTGTGGGGGGCATCTGGCTTATGTGGTGGCTGGGCTACAACATGTCGGTGGCTGTCGCGGTGGGCTTCATCGCACTGGCCGGGGTGGCAGCAGAGACGGGCGTCATCATGCTGATCTATCTCGACCATGCCTGGGAAGAAATTCAGGCCCGGCGCCGATCGGAAAACAAGGAGCCTGGCGTGGCCGATCTCTACGAAGCCATCATGGAAGGCGCGGTCGAGCGGGTGCGCCCCAAGATGATGACCGTGGTTGCCATCATGGCGGGCCTGCTGCCCATCCTGTGGGGGACCGGCACCGGCTCGGAAGTCATGAGCCGTATCGCTGCACCGATGGTTGGAGGGATGATTTCCTCGACCGTGCTGACGCTGGCAGTAATTCCCGCTATTTATGGCTTGGTCAAGCAGTTTGAACTTCGAAGAAGGCGAGCTTGATGCGATTGGCCTCGCATGCACAAGGAACTGCTCGCCCGTGGCATCCGGGTGGGCAGGAAACGTGTGCGCCGCTTGATGCAGCAGCACGGCATCCGGGCCAAGACCCAGCACAAATTTGTGGTGACCACGGACAGCCGCCACAGCCCCGCCGGTGGCCCCGGACCTGGTACAGCGACGTTTCAATCCCGATACACCCGACCAGCTCTGGTGTGGCAACACCACCTACATCGCCACCGACGAAGGTTGGGTGTACCTGGCAGCGGTCATCGACCTGTTCAGCCGCCAGGTGGTGGGCTGGAGCATGCAGGCGCACAACTATTGATCCGGCAGGCTTTATTCGTAAACCTTGCTCGGGCTGAGGTGTCGAAGCCCCTCGACGGGCTCAAGTTGAACGGCATCGGGACTCTGCAATAAACCGTGCCGGATCAATAGGCCGCCGTCAAGGCACTTTGTTCCCCTCATGCAGCTCAAGCCCCCTGTTTCGCATACCAAAGGAATCATCATGAACAAGCTGATCTACCCCCTCGCCGGCGCGCTGATGCTGGGCGCCACCTTGCCGGTCCTGGCCGGCCCTGACTTTCAGGCTATCGAGCAAGGCCGCAAGGCCGGCCAGGAGGAGGCCGAGGCCACGCGCACGCGAGATGCCGCCGAGGCCGCCAAAACCGGCCGTGGCGACTGCCCGCCCCAGCCCTTGATCCTGCCGCTCGACCATGGTCCGCGTGCCTTGACTACGCCCTACCTGAACCAACTGCGCAAGCAGTGCTTCGAGGCGGAGATGAAGGCCTGCAAGGAATGACGCCGAGGAAGCGCCTATTCAGTCGGCCCTGCAAAACTCATCCGCCTGCCCATGCCAGCCGGCCCAACCCATGGAGGAGAAATAAGGCATAAGGCAGAAGACTTACAACCGCTGTGAAATCTCCAGCAATGGCTTGATGCTGGAGCCAAAGCGGCTCATGGACGCGTGGTTCTGCTCCAGTTGGCTGTAAGGCAGATAACGAATCCCGAGTTCCGAAACACGGGAGAATGCCGGTCTTTGGAGTTGCTCCGCCACCTTGGCTCGGCGATTGTCTGGGGCCACCATAAAGAGCGCACATTTTTCTGCAACCGGTGACTTCTGTCTACCCGTGTGGTTGGTCCTCCGTCCTCCGCATTCGTCCCCCGCGCACGTCCACCAACTCGCGCTCCAATTCACGCAGATTCTTAACAACAATGTCATCTGGCTGTCCGGATTCTGTTGGGGTGCGCTCCCTAAGATGAACACATCTCCTCAACGCCGACCAAGGCATGAGAGATGCAAGTTTCGTCCA
>ERZ650306.893-NODE-893-length-17823-cov-11.308138_pt1 | contig 17823 bp, 16 predicted proteins | sample MGYA00376242_ERZ650306 | MGnify/ENA primary metagenome ERZ650306 (study PRJEB26733, sample SAMN07839244) | wastewater metagenome | biome: urban; feature: wastewater treatment plant; material: waste water | place: USA: North Carolina | collected 2016-03-31 ... | reverse complement strand
CTGTATTTTTGGCAATTAGTTTTACTATTTTTTCCATTTCTTGGTGAGATTCTCTCAGAGAATTGTACCACGGGAGCGTAATATGAGCATCTATGTGAAGATTAGCACCATACTGTTGAATTTTGGTATTATGAATATCTATCCATTTGTTTTCTCTGTTTTCGTTGAGGAATTTTGCCAATTTGGTAATGAGTTCTGGGTCTGCTTCATCCATAATTCCACTTAGAGATTTTCTTACGATTTTGTACCCTACGAAAATGATGTAAGTTCCGAAAATTAAAGCAACTGCGGCATCTATCCAATAAATTTTGGTGAAATAGACCAAAATTAAACTCGCCACTACACCAAAAGTGGTAATGGTATCTGATTGAAGATGTTTCCCCGATGAAATCAAAACCAAAGAATTTTCTTTTTTCCCTTTTTCTATAGAAATGTATCCCATAATATAATTGGCAATAGCAGTTGCCAATACAATGAAAATACCATAATCTAATTTTTTCAAAGCATTGGTGTGCAATAAGCTATCTACCGCTTCTACAATAATGATAACACCCGCAAAAATAATGAGAGAACCTTCTACGCCAGAGGTTACAAATTCTACTTTACCGTGACCATAAGGATGGTTTTCATCTTTTGGTTGTGCCGCCAAATAAAGCGAATACAATCCCATAAAGGCAGAAATAATGTTTACAATGCTTTCCATTGCATCAGAAAAAACCGCATCAGAATTGGTAAGATGCCAGGCAATGAGTTTTCCTATGAAAAGGATAACGCCAATAATGGCTACATTTCTCTGAAAGGCAAGTCTAGATTTTTCTGGTTTTAAAGTATTGTCAGTCATTTTTTTGGGAAATTTCGGCGGCGGCGAAGCCGCCGCCGAAAAAGGAAAAATTTTAATATTAATTCTATGGCAAAAAAATGCTCACAAATTTTGTGAGCATTTTTATTTTTTAAACCAAACCGTTGGCTATTACATATTCTGCAATTTGCACCGCATTGGTGGCAGCTCCTTTTCTTAGGTTGTCTGCTACAATCCAACAGTTCAAAGTGTTAGGCTGAGAAACGTCTCTTCTTATTCTTCCTACAAAAACATCGTCTTTTCCTTCAGAATAGAAACACATAGGGTAAACTTTGTTTTCTACATCATCTTGAAGAACTACGCCTGATGTATTAGCTAAAATTTCTTTCACTTCAGCTAAATCAAAATCATTTTCAAATTCAACATTTACACTTTCTGAGTGACCACCTTGTACAGGAATTCTCACCGCTGTTGCTGTGATTTTTAATGAATCGTCTCCCATAATTTTTTTAGGTTCGTTCATTAATTTTAATTCTTCTTTGGTGTAATCATCAGTATAAAAAACATCACATTGTGGCAATGCATTTTTGAAAATTTGATAAGGATAAACCGCATTTACTTCCACAGAACCAGGGTTTACTGCATTAGCAATTTCTGCGTTTAATTGATCTACAGCAGCTTTACCAGTTCCTGAAACAGATTGATAAGTAGAAACAATTACTCTTTTAATTTTATATTTTTTGTGTAGCGGATTCAGAACCATTACCATTTGGATGGTAGAACAGTTCGGGTTTGCTATAATTTTGTCTTCTTTAGTTAATTCTGATGCATTGATTTCCGGAACCACCAATTTTTTAGTAGGATCCATTCTCCAAGCTGAAGAATTGTCAATAACAACAGTGCCTACTTCTGCAAATTTAGGAGCATATTCTAGAGAAGTATTACCTCCTGCCGAAAAAATGGCAATTTCAGGTTTCATTGCAATCGCGGTATCCATTGAAACGATGCTAAATTCCTTGCCCTTATAAGTAACCTTTTTACCTACAGATTTCTCTGATGCTACCGGAATTAACTCTGTGATAGGAAGATTTCTCTCTTCCAATACTTTCAACATAACTTGGCCAACCATACCAGTTGCGCCTACTACTGCGATTTTCATTGTAATTAAAAATTAAAGGTTAATATATATTTTATTTAAGTGTTAAATAATTTAGCAAAAGGAAATGCATAGAAGAATAATGCTAAAGCAATTGCCGAAAGAATAACAATAGCAAAATTCATGGTTTCGTTTTGTTTGATTTTTTTATTAGCAATAGTTAATAAAACCGCTGCTACCAACATAGAAAAAGGATGCTCTATGTACGTGAATCTTAAATCTGCATTTTTCATAATGAAGCCCATTCCGTTTGCTTTTACTATGCTCATAAAACTAGAAGCAAAAAGTAACATCGCCAATCCAATTAAAAATTGGGTATGGAAGAAAATCATCGTAAAAAGAGTAGATTTTCTTAATAATTTATTGATTTTACCAGAATAGCCAAACATTACAGCCAAAAGTGAAACAATAAATAGGGCAACAATTAATAAAATAAGATAAGCAAATCCTCTGTGTGCGTGTAAAAAAACGTTGTGTAAATCCATTGATAAGTTTTTGAAATGCAAATATATAAAAATATCGCAAACCGCCTGTAGATTACAAAAGCTTAATAATGAATTTATAAAATCTATTGAATCGCATTTTTAACAAAAACAGTCCATTCTTTTTGAAGGTGTAGTTTTGCTTTTTGCTTTTCTGAAGAATTTAAAGAAGAAAATTCTATACTGTTAAAGATTAATTTTTTTAAATCTTTTACCGTTAAATCCCAATTGAGATATGCCATCCAAAAATCATAAGAAAGGCCATCATACCCGAAAACTCCAGGGTCATCACTATTGATGGAAATATTGACATTGTTTGCCAAAAGCACTCTTGCAGGATGGTTTCTCAGATCGCTTACATAGCCTAAAATCTGATTACTAATGGGGCTTACCTCTATCAAATTTTGGTTTTGTTTCACTTTTTCCATCAGCTTTGGAAAGTAAATTAGATTAAGAGCGTGTCCTATTCTTTTATTGTCTTCCATAGGAATTTCCGAAATATTATGATTATAAAGGCTACAACTTTCGCCAGCGTGAAGATAAAGCGGAAGTTTTACTCCGTATTTTTTTTCTAGATTTTTCATATTCTTCCAAAGAGGGTTAAAATATGCCACCGAATTTCCTGTAGCTTCATTGGCAACCAAATCAAATCCTGTAATGAAATCTGGGTATTTTTTTTTGAGGCGATATGCTTTTTCTAATTCTTCTTGTACCATGTTTTTGTCTAAAAACTTCAAACTGGTGTAGATAATTTTTACAGTAAATTCAGGATGAGTTTTTTGGATTTCTTTTTCTATTTCTTTTAAATCCAAAACAGCGGTTTCTATCGGATAATTTGGGTTGTTTTCATCAAATAATTGCCCGAAAATGTACCTTATTTCTACATGCTGTACATTATCATTTACCAATTCTTGGAAGGCTTCTTTGTAATATTCTTTAAAAATCGGGCGATAATTAAGTAAGCTCCCAATTCTTTGAAATCTTTTTTCAAATTCACTCCAATAATCTATGTATTCTGAAAGATTATTTCTCTTTAAAGTGAGTAATTGATTCAGTTTTTCTTTGCCATTGCTGTCATTTTTCAAAAAATCTTTTAGTTTAACAAAGCCAGTTGGCGCTTCATTTTCTTTAAAAATCATCAGTTGACCATAGAGGTAATTCTGTTGGTTTTCTACATCAGTAAAAACGTAACAATTATTATATTCACTGGCTTTATTTACTAGCCATTCTGCATTGGCAATTCCTCCGCTGTGACTGTGAAGGAGTGCGCCTTTTGGCATTTTTTGAAATGTTTTATATAGTTCAGAAGATTCTATTAATGGTTTCAGAGCAGAAAAAGTAGTGTTGTAAATAGGGAGTTTATCTTTTTCGGCATTGGTTAAGATTTCTGTTTTTAGATGAGATAGTTTTTTATCTAAAATTTGCTCATCATTAGAAAGAGACGCAGGATTTTGCGCATAAATAAAAGTAGAGAACGAAAGTAAAATAATAAGAATAAATCTTATTTGATAGGGTTTGAATTTTTTCACTATTATCATAGTCAATTGAAATTCACACAAATTTACAAAACATTTTTGAAATATTTGCAAAAAAAATCCCGACTGAAAAGCCGGGATTGTATTAAATATATAATTTCTGAAATTAGAATTTATAAGATATAGTTGCAGACCAAGTTCTTCCGAATCCGAAGAAACCATTGTTCCCATCTGCGATACCTTTCCATGTTCTTCCAGCTTGTTCGTATGTTTGAGCATTTGCAGCAGAAGAAACTTTATCAGTAGCTTGAATGTTTGACGTTAATTCTGAAATGTAATATGTATTGAATAAGTTAAATACATTAAATCTCACTTTTAACACATCAGCATTTTTAAAGTTCCACGTGTAAGATGCGCCTAGGTCAAAAAGGTTATAGCTTGGTAATTTTACAACTCCTTTGTCTCTAGCACTTTGAGTTAAGAAATTTGTAGGATTAAATTGAGCATAAAGATTTTCATAGAACTCAAAATTAGCGTCAACAGAGAATGCTTTAGTTACATTGTATTCGGCTCCTAAAGAAGCTGTGGTTTGGGCAGCATCACCTACTTTTAGTCCATCAACATTAATTGTTCCTTTAGCACCTGGTACCTCTTGTAAGGTGTTATTGTCTATTAGGCTAAAGTCTGCATTTCCGTCATATTTCCAATTTCCTAAAGAAATCATACCTCTTAATTTAAGATCTTTGATGGGTCTTGCTTTAGCTTCTAATTCTAAACCTTGGTGTAATTGACCTAATCCAATAGCGTTATATGCATAAGACTGACCAGCTACTACGCCTGAAAAATTTGTTGCGTCTGTAGCAGTTGCGGTGAAGCTTCTCGTGATAAATCTATCCGTCCAATTTGTTCTATAAGCATTTAAGCTAACATCAATGTATTTAGATTTGAATCCATAACCTAATTCAATTGAGAAAATTCCTTCATTATTAGCGTCATAAAAGTTGTTCTTGTTGTTTGGATAAATAGCATTGAAAAGAGGCTGACGAGAAATTTTCCCTAAATTGAAGAAAATATTATGATGTTCATCAATGTTATAATTCGCTCCAGTTTTTAAGATGTAACCAGTTTTAGTATGCCAGTCGGTTTCTTGATTTCCGGGTGTATATAAAAATCTATCAACTCTTTTATAAGATTGCTGAGAAACAGAGCCTTGTAAAAAAGCACTTAATTTTTCATTAGAATATTCTACTTGTCCATAAAGACCTCCCCATTTTACTAGACCATCATTATCATAAGATACTTTTTGGTTGTTTTTTAATTTTGTAAAAGGTTCGGGTTTAACAGTTTTATCTATAATGAAACCAGAAGGGTAATTAAGACTTGATCCTACTTGTACTGAGGATGATCCCAAGAAGTCAGTTAAAATATCATAATGTAAACCTTTGTAAGTTCTTAAATCAATTCCTCCATTGATTGACCAGTTTGAAGAAGGTTTATAGCTTAAATCAGCAATTGCTCCATACCAGTTGTGCGAGTTAACGCCTTGTCTTCTAACGATACCATTACTTCCTCCATAGTTCATAACTGTATTGTTTTTTTGGAAAGAATTACCCTTGTAATCAGTTACAGCTCTACCTTGGTTATAGTTGTATATCATATCCCAATTAATAGTGCCATCTCCACCAGTTCCATTATTGATGTAATTCATACTCTGATTGGCTGCGTTCTTAATGCTTCCATTTAAACCAGTACCACCGCCACCACGACCCCAAGACGCATAAACAACCGTAGATAAAGCTAATTTATCATTTATAGTCCAGTCCCAGTTAAGTGATGCAATTGGTTTGTGATAGAAGTTAGGAGCCACATTGAATTCTTCTCCATTTAATAGACCTGTCTGAGGATTATAACGTCTTCCATATTTCATAAGAGAGCCTATTGTAACAGCAGGAGCATTAGTGGCTGTTGCTCTACGTGTATTGTGTACCTGAGGAGCTCCAGTAGCAGTGAAATTAATAGCATGTTTTTCGTTTATTTTTAGTCCTGAAGAAAAAAACCAAGAATAACCTTCTCCATACGTGCCGTTAACGTATCCATCACCTTGCCATCTAGATAGAAGAACTGTTGTTGCCCAACCAGATTTTAAAAGACCTGTTGAGTAGCTTGCAGTAAACTTTGAGTAATTATTGTTTGCAGCATCTACTTTAATTAGCCCTCCTTGTTTTGCTTCTGTTGCTTTTGTAACAACGTTAAAAGTACCACCAACAGAAGGAACAACAAGCTTTGATGCCCCTAAACCTCTTTGGATTTGAATGTTGCTTGCGATGTCTGCTAAACCAGTCCAATTTGACCAATAAACAGTACCTCCTTCCATGTCATTTACTGGTTGACCATTAATTAATACAGCAATATTAACCGCGTCAAATCCACGAATATTTATTCTACCATCACCGTAACCTCCTCCAACTTTGGTAACATAAACAGAAGGTGTAGATTTTGCAATTTCTGGAAATTCTCTATTTCCTAAACGATCTTGAATATCTGATGCTTTGATTGTAGAAATAGCAACAGGCGTTTTTCTTTCTTTAGCGACTTGAGTCAAGTTTTTACCTACTAGTACTACTTGTTCAATGTCTTTTGATTTTGTAGAATCTTTTACCGATTGCGCGAAAGCTACACTAGCGGCAGAAAGAGCAATTACCACTGAAAGCCTAGACTTTCCTAAATAGTTGGTTCTCATAAAAAATTAATTAGATTTTATTGTGGCGAAAATACACTTTTTTTCATTAACAAAAATTAACATAATGTTAATATTTTTAAACTTTTTTTATGAGAAGCATAAAACCGCGCTCTAGAGCGTGGTTTGGTGTGTTTTTACTTTATTGCTTTGAGACTCAGGTCTATATTTTCTGCGGAGTGAGTAAGCGCTCCTGCCGATATATAGGTGACGCCAGTCTTTGCGATTTCGTTTAATTGTTCCCTAAAAATGCCACCTGAAGCCTCCGTTTCACATTTGCCATTAATTATTTTTACGGCTTCTGTCATCATTTTCACATTCATATTGTCTAGCATAATTCTATCAATTCCCTTGCCTGCAAGTTTGGCGGCTTCTTCTACTTCGGCTAGATTTCTGGTTTCTACTTCTACTTTTAACTTTAATTTATTTTTTTTGAGGTATTGTTGCGTCATTTTTACTGCATTGGTAATACTCCCGTTATAATCTATATGATTGTCTTTTAGCATAATCATATCATACAATCCGTATCTGTGATTGGTGCCTCCGCCAATAGAAACCGCCCATTTTTCGCAAATTCTGAAATTAGGAGTGGTTTTTCTGGTGTCCAAAAGTTTGGTTTTAGTACCAATAAGCCTAGAATCCCAATCGTGAGTAAGGGTGGCAATTCCAGACATTCTTTGCATACAATTAAGAACCAATCTTTCGGTAGATAATATAGATTGTGCTTTTCCTGTAACGATAAAAGCAATATCGCCTACTTTTGCGTTTTCTCCATCTTTGATAAAAACTTCTATTTTTAAATTTTTATCAAAAGTTTTGAAAATAATTTCCGCCAATTCTACCCCCGCTAAGATACAATCTTCTTTTACCAAAAGTTTGGCACTTTGTACCAAATCTGAAGGAATGGTAGATAGCGTAGAGTGGTCACCACTTTGGATGTCTTCTTCTAAGGCAGATTTTATAAATTGTTTTAAGGCTTTATCGGTAACGTAAGTTGGGCGTTTCATTTATTATAAATTTTTGAGTTCATTTTCTATTTCTTCAATGCTTGGTAAAGAATATTTAAAGTTTTTAGGTAAAATTTTCTTGAGTTCATAAGACGAAATACCTAAAGGTTTGTGCAGATCAGTAAGAGAATATTCTGCTATAATATTATTTTTGGTTTTACAAATAATGAGTCCAATAGTTGCATTATCGCTATCGTCTCGCAATTGCTTGTCAATGGTAGTAACATAGAAATTTAATTTCCCTGCATGCTCTGGCTCGAATTCTCCTGTTTTCAATTCTATTACTACATATCTTTTAAGTTTGATGTGATAGAAAAGTAAATCAATATAGTACGATTTTTCTGCTACTGTAATTTCAAATTGTTTCCCTACAAAAGCAAAGCCACTTCCTAATTCAATCAAAAATTGTTGAATATTATCTATTAATGCTTTTTCTAATTCTTTTTCTTTATAATTTTCTGAAATGGTAATAAAATCGAAATTGTAAGGATCTTTCAAGGTTTCTTTTACTAAATCACTTTGATAATCAGGTAATGTTTTAGAAAAATTGGTGATTGCTTTTCCTTGAGATTGAAATAAATTGCCTGAAATCATATTCAATAAAACAGCTCTGCTCCATCCATTTTCTATGGTTTTGTTAATATAGAATATGGCTTCTTCTGTGTTTTTACATTTGGTTAAGATTTCAACGTGGTGAAACCAAGGAATTGAAAATAATTTTTGAAATTCACTACTAAAAAGCGTATGATTTGGTAATTCTCCAGCAACTTGCTGGTGAATCTGAATATGTTCTTCTTTCAAATTTCCAGCAACTTGCTGGAGGTTTGTAAAATGTTGATTGTAAAACAGATAGAATTGGTGGGTGTATCTTAGATTAGATGATGAAAACCCTTTAATTTCAGGGAATTCTTTTTTTAAGTCATTGCTTAATTGTTTAAAAAATCCAGAGCCATAAGTGTTTTCAAAATTTCTTTCTGATATTTCTTTCCCCAATTCCCAATACATTTCTATTAAAGCAGAATTTACTTTTATGGCTGCTTTAATTTGGCTTTGCTGAATTTTTTGCTTCAATTCAAAAATCCAGGTTTTGTATTCTGGGGAAGATAAATTCATTTGATTGAAAAATTAATTTTTCACAAAATCCTTATTATAAAATGCACCTTTGTTTTCCGTCATTTCTAAAGAATTTTTGATGATAAGGTAAGAAACATTCACCAAATTTCTTAATTCTGAAAGCTCTGGCGAAATCACAGAATAATTATACAATTCCGTTACCGCTTCGAAGATTTCTTTTTGTTTTTTCTGTGCCAGTTTCAATCGGTCATTGCTTCTTACAATGCTCACTAGGTCACTCATCATTTCCTGAAGTTGCTTTCTAAGGTAGGTAATCAGTACCTTTTCTTCCATTACTTTCATTCCTTCATCATTCCATTCTGGTACATTTTGCAAGTCAAAGTAATTAAATTCGTCAATATTTAATAATTCTACGGTTTTCATTGCGGCATTGTGTCCGAAAACCAATCCTTCTAATAAAGAATTGGAAGCTAGTCTGTTAGCGCCGTGTAACCCAGAATTGGTGCATTCTCCTACCGCAAATAGATTTTTGATTGAAGATTGTCCGTCTTTATCTACCACAATTCCTCCCATCAAATAATGACTTGCTGGCACTACAGGAATCAGTTGTTTGAAAGGATCTATACCTTCATCCATACATTTTTGATAAATATTTGGGAAATGCTCTACGAATTTTTCTTTGTCCATTTCTCGGCAGTCAAGACCTACAAATTCGTCACCCGAAATTTTCATTTCGTTATCAATAGCTCTTGCAACAATATCTCTGGAAGCCAGTTCTTCTCTGTCGTCATATTTATGCATAAATTTTTCGCCATTTTTTAAGCGAAGTTTTGCGCCATCACCTCTCACAGCTTCGGAAATTAGAAACAACATTCCGTCTCTTTTAGAATACATAGCAGTTGGGTGAAATTGGATGTATTGCATGTTAGAAACTTTACCTCTGGCTCTATGTACAAAAGCAATTCCGTCTCCCGTAGCGATTTTTGGATTGGTGGTGTTTTTATAAACATGACCACAACCACCAGTGGCAACCATCGTTACTTTTGCGGTAATTTTCTTAATTTTTTTATTTTTTTGATCCAAAACATAAGCTCCATAACAATTCAAATTATCAATATCTAAAGTTTTATTCGGAACGTGGTGTTGTGTAATTAAATCTATAACGTAATGATAATCAAGTATTTCTATATTTTCAGATTTATTGCAATATTCTAAAAGAGCACGCTCAATTTCGGCACCAGTAATATCTTTGTGATGTACAATTCTAAATTCTGTATGACCGCCTTCTCGTCCTAATTTGAATTCGCCGTCTTCTTTTTTATCAAAATTCACGCCCCATTCTACAATCTCACGGAAACGATCTGGTCCTTCTTTTATCACCATTTCTACCACCTCACGATTATTTTCATAATCTCCAGCTCGCATCGTATCATCAATATGTTTTTGGAAATTATCGGTATCAAAATCCATTACCACAGCCAATCCGCCTTGTGCATATTTGGTATTGGTTTCGTCTTCTTCGGCTTTGGTGACGATGGTGATTTTGGTGTCTGGCAATTGTTCTGCAATTTTAATGGCATACGAAAGCCCCGAAATTCCTGAGCCTATGACGAGTACATCTGTTTTTATCATTTTTTGTTTGAAGTCTAAAGTTTAGGGTTTAAAGTTATTGAAACTTTAACCAAAAATAAGGATTTTGAAAACAATAGAAAGAAATTCACTCAAAGAAATTCATTTCGCAGAAAATTCATCATTCACTTTAAAACAATCCGCCTTCTTTTTGGTTTTCAAAGAAAGCATCTGTTTTTAAATTTTCAGATTGAGAAGCTTTTACGGCTAATTGGTCACAAATCTCATTTTCAGGATGACCAGCATGACCTTTGATCCAATGAAATTGTACTTTATGTTTCCTGAAAAGTGGCACAAATCTTTGCCATAAATCAGGGTTTTTCACATTTTTAAAACCTTTTTTTATCCACCCGAAAATCCAATTTTGGTTGATGGCGTCTGCTACATATTTAGAATCGGTAAAAACATGAACATCATTTTCAGGGTTTTTCAATTTTTCTAAAGCTTCAATTACCGCCAAAAGTTCCATTCTGTTATTGGTGGTTAATCTAAAGCCTTCGGAGAAAGTTTTTTGGTATTTTTTTTCGGGAACGCGCATTAGAATTCCATAGCCTCCTTTTCCGGGATTGCCACTACAAGCTCCGTCTGTGTAAATTTCGATTTTCATGTAAAGTAAAGTTGTAAATCGTAAAGTTGTAAAATCGTTTAGAGAAAATACACTTTTTACGATTTTACGAATCTTCGATTTTACATTTTTTAAAACGGCATTTCCTCGTCTTCATCATCATTCATCGCAGAGCCAGAGACATTTCCGTTGTCTGGAACGCCAAAAGCTGCACCTGGATCTACAGAAATTCTCAGTTTTTCAAAACCACCTGGTTCGTCTTGCTGGGCAAAACCAGAAGTTTGATAATTTCCGAAAATATCTAAATCTGAGAATTTTGCCAAACTACCGTGGAAAGAAAGTCTAACGTCTGCAATAGAACCATTTCTGTGTTTTGCAATAATAAGTTCGGCTTGGTTGGCAGAAGGTGTTTCATCTTCCCATTGTTCTATTTTGTAATATTCTGGTCTGTAGATAAAAGACACAATATCAGCATCTTGCTCTATCGCTCCAGATTCTCTAAGGTCAGAAAGTTGAGGTCTTTTGTTAGGTCTGGTTTCTACGGTTCTGGATAACTGAGAAAGAGCAATTACAGGTACATTTAATTCTTTGGCAATTGCTTTTAAGGAACGAGAAATGGTTGCAATTTCTTGTTCTCTGTTTCCGCCACCTTTTCCTCCAGAATTGGCAGTCATTAATTGTAAATAATCTACCATAATGATTTTTACGCCGTGCTGCATCACCAATCTTCGGCATTTTGCTCTAAAGTCAAAAACCGAAAGAGCGGGAGTTTCGTCTATATAAAGAGGAGCGCTTTCTAATGCGGAAACGTTGGAGAAAAGTCTTTGCCATTCTTCCTCAGACATTTGTCCTTTTCTTAATTTTTCTGATGAAATACCTGTTTCTGAAGCAATCATTCTGGTAATTAACTGAACCGATGCCATTTCCAGAGAAAAAAGCGCCATCGGAATATGATGATCTACACAGATGTTTCTTGCCATCGAAAGAATAAACGCGGTTTTCCCCATTGCAGGACGAGCTGCAATAATGATAAGGTCAGAGTTTTGCCAACCTCCAGTTTCTTTATCTACATCTCTAAATCCGGATGGAACACCAGAAAGACCTTCTTTGTCTTTTAGAGATTTTATCTTATCAATAGCTTCTTTTACCAATGAATTTGCAGTGTCAAACCCTTTTTTGATGGTTCCGTTGGTAATTTCAAAAAAAGATTGTTCGGCTTTGTCTAAGAGTTCAAAAACGTCTGTAGATTCTTTGTAAGAATTGTCTATCACGTTGGCAGAAACATTAATTAAGCTTCTTAAAATGAATTTTTCTAAAATTACACGTACGTGATATTCGATGTGCGCAGAAGAACTTACGCCCATTGTTAAATCAATAATATAATGGTCACCTCCTGCTAATCCTAGTTTTTCGTTTCTTTTGAGATCTTGGATTACGGTCATTAAGTCAACTGGTTCGTTTTTCTCATACAAACGAAGGATTGCTCTAAAAATTTCTTGGTGTCTTGGGTCGTAAAAAACCTCAGGGCTAAGTAAATCTATAGAGTAGTCTAATCCTTTTTTGTCAATTAAAAATGTACCAATAACCAATTTCTCGAATTCTACTGCATTTGGTGGCATTTTGCCGTTTGAGATAGAGAGTTCCTTCGCGAAATTACCATGAGTGAGTGATGATAATGTTTCCTTCTGTGCCATGTAGCAAAGATAGTTTTTTTGATGATTTTTTATACTTAACTTTATTAACAAAATTGATTTAAGCTGAGTCAATTTCCTTAAAATCAAAAATTTAACTTGTGGAAAAGTCAAATTTAATACAAAAGATAAAATATTAACTTGTGGAAAAATCAAATTTAATATAAATAATAATTAGTTTCAATAAAAAATGATTATTTTTATCAAATTAAAAAAACTTTTACATTATGAAAAAATTTTTACTAATTGGATTGTTTGCAATCCTAAGCTTTGGAAAAACTAAAGCGCAAGAGCCTATTCTTGGAGAAATTAGAATGTTTGCAGGAAATTTTGCTCCTTACGGTTGGGCATTTTGTCAAGGTCAATTATTGCCTATTGCGCAAAATACGGCGTTATTTTCGCTTCTAGGTACTACTTATGGTGGAGATGGAATCACAAGTTTTGCGCTTCCTGATTTAAGGGGAAGAGTACCAGTCGGATTTGGGCAAGGACCTAGCTTGTCAAATAGAGTGATAGGAGAGAAATTTGGGACAGAAACAGTAACCCTTACAACAGCACAAATGCCAGCCCATAGTCATACCGTAAATGCGGTAACAACTGAAGGAAACCAGAATTTACCTACAAATAGTTTGCCTGCTAATACTAAAACTTTAGATAAAGAATATTCTGATGCTAATGCAAATACAACAATGAAAGCAACAATGGTAAATCCTACAGGAGGAAGTCAGCCTTTTGGTGTGTCTCAACCATCGCTTGGTGTGAATTTTATTATTGCATTGCAAGGCATTTACCCATCTAGAAACTAATGTATGAAAAAGCTACTTTTTTTTGTGCTTTTATCTTCAATGATGAATGCACAGACCATTACGTTTAAAGGTTGTATTCCTTTGTTTGATGATCAGAATTTTGTTTTTAGTAAAATAGGTACAGATGCTACAGGTAGAAATATATACATAACTACGCCTGTTGATGGACAAGATTGTTCTGGTTTAGGAACTTGTGAATTTAAGTTTCAATGGAATAGTTCAACAAGTAAATGGGAGTTTTTGGCAGATAGAGGAGATGGCGATTTTATAAATCCTAATCTTATTTACAGTAATACCTCTTCTAGCGCACCTAATCCACCAGATTTAAGTCTAGGAACTTGGGTAGAAAACACATCTGCGACTAGTGGAGGTTGTGGAGGCAATCTCAGTTCTTCTAATGCTACACTTACTGGTGCAGTTCAGAGTTCTGTATTAAGTACATCTGATTTAGATAGATTAGATTTCAAAGCTTATCCTAATCCTGTAAAAGACTATTTGGTGTTTTCTGGAAATCTTAAGATTAAATCAGTAGAATTAATTTCTTACTCAGGTCAAAAACTTTCGGAGCTTACATTAACTAATGGGAAAGTTAATCTAAGTAACCTCAAAAAAGGTTTCTATATCTTAAAATTAGATACAGATAAAGGAGAGAAGACGATAAAAATAATAAAAGATTAAACTAAAGAGCCGAAGCAATTCGGCTTTTTTTTAATATTCCATTTCTCGCAATTCTTTGGCTCTTGTTCCCACAAAAATGGCTACCAACATTGTTAAGCTTCCGCCAATAACTACAGAAGGAATTACCCCAAAAATTCTTGCCATTGCTCCGCTTTCAAACTGTCCTAATTCATTGCTAGAGTTAATGAAAATTGAATTGGCGCTCAAAACTCTTCCTCTAATTTCATCAGGAGTTTTTAATTGTAAAATCGTGTGACGAACCACCACCGAAATTCCATCAAGCATTCCGCTTAAAACCAATAAAATAAAGGAAAGCCAAAATATTTTAGAAATTCCGAAAAAGATAATGCACAATCCGAAACCAGCTACCGCAAAAAGCAATATTTTTCCTTGATTTCTACGAAGAGGAAAAATAGAAAGCGTAAGAATTACACACATAGAACCAATATCTGTAGCTGCATTCAGCATTCCGAAACCTTGTGAACCTACCTTCAGAATATCACTCGCAAAAATAGGAATCAGCGCCACAATTCCACCGAAAAGTACTGCAAATAAATCTAATGTTACTGCGCCTAGAATGGTTTTATTTCTAAAAATATAGCGCATTCCTTCGAACATACTATCAAAAACATTATCCGCTTTTTCTTTAATTTCAGAAGGATGTTTATTCACTTGCCAATAAAAAAAAGAAGCCAAAAGTAATAATGATAAAATGACTAAAAGTGTTCCTTTAATTTCTATTAAAGCAATCAAAAAACCACCAATCGCATGTCCGAAAACGGAAGCCGTAAGAAATGTGCCTTGTGTAAGTGTAATTGCATTCGGCAAACTTTCTCTTGGTACAGTTTTGGGAACCATCGAAGAAACAATTGGCCCTAGAAAAGCACGTAGAATTCCTGTAAAAAAGATGACTCCGTAAATAAAATACGAAACTTCTTTTTTGCTAAAATGCAATAGATTAAAATTGAAAAAAGCAGGAAGGATAAACAAAGAAATCAAGAAAAAATAGAGATAATTAGTGATGAGGAGCAATCTTTTTTTCTCAGAATTATCAATTACATGTCCCGCATAAAGCGCCATAGAAACAGCAGGAATTACTTCTGATAAACCAATAATCCCGATAGCGTAAGCTGCAGCTTTAGGATTGCCAGGTTCTCTGTTGAGAATGTAAATCCACCATGCAAGAAGCGTGGAAAGCATTCTAAAACTAATGACCATAAAAAGTCTTCCTAAAATTAAATTTCTAAATTCTCTGAATTTTAAAGTTTGTAGTGGCTCAAATTTAATCATTGTACAAAGGTAAAATAATTGCGAGAATTTTTTAATTGGTAAAGTCTATATTTGTACTATGAATTGGTTAATACTCATTATCGCGGGATTGTTTGAAACGTCTTTTGCGTTTTGTTTAGGAAAAGCGCAACAAACTTCTGGTAAAGAAAATCTATATTGGTGGTTAGGTTTTTTGGTGTGCTTATTTCTCTCGATGTTTTTGATGTACAAAGCCATTTCTGGCGAAAATGGTTTGCCAATCGGTACTGCTTATGCAATCTGGACAGGAATTGGCGCAGTAGGAAGCGTTTTGATGGGGATTTTTTTCTTTAACGAACCAGCTACTTTTTGGCGTGTCTTTTTCGTTGTTACATTAATTGCTTCAATTGTGGGTTTGAAAGTTGTGAGTGAGTAATTAAATTTTTCTCTTTTTAGGATTTTGTCTGTTAGAAAAGAATGATAAAATTTCTACAGAATTATTGATTTCACGGTAATACATAGAATTGTACTTCAATAAAATTACTTTGTGGATTCCTCTTTTGTCAGAAATGGGAAATATTTTAGGATTGATAGAAATTAGTTCTAAAGTTTCTTCTAATTTTATTAAAAGTTTTGAAACTTCTCTGTCTGAAAATTCTGTTTGTAAGTACTTTATGGTTTCGTTTAATTCAGATTCGGCGTGATTAGTCCAAAAAATTTTAAAGCCACTTTTCATATTTTTTTCTAATTTCAGAATGTGGTTTTAAATTTCCAGATTCAGCATCTGATAAGCCTTTTTCGATGGATTCTTTTTCTTCGTCAGAAGTTTCGTTCCACCAATCTTTGGTTTCTTTTTGTTTAAGTTCTAGAATTTTATCAATCATAGAAACATCATTCAATGAAGTTAACCATTGAATAAGTGCTAATTTTTTGCTTTCTATGTTAAAATCTAAATTCATTTGAACAAATATTTATCAAAGATAGAAAATTATTTAATCCAAAATCTAGATTTTAAAATTCTTTAAAAACTCCCCAATCTTTCTATCATTTGCCAATCTTGGGATTTTGTTTTGTCCGCCCAATTTTCCTTCAGATTTTGCATATTCTTGGAAGGCTTTTTTTAAATCTGATTTTATTATATTTATAACTTAAATTACAAATTTTGTTAAATGGAATACAAAAAATTAAATAATAATTGGAATGCACAGCCAAATGCGCCTGAACCTGAAGTCTTTATTGAAAACGACAAATTAATTTTAAAATTTTTCTTAAATAATTATTTATATGAGAATTTTGATGAAGATGATTTAGGTAAATTGATTTTTATAAATTGTGAAAAATATAATCTAAACACGATGAATGACGAAGGATATTATCTCGGTCATTATAGATATAGTAATGAAGAATTACCTTGGGGAGAATTTTATAAAATAAATACTAAAATTGATGATTTTCCACTAAATTACAATGTTTTAAAAGAAAATATTGATCAAAAAAAATTAAATCATTTTATTTTTTTCTTTCGAGATAACATTTTTGAATGTATTGCTGAAGATTTTCAGTTTGAAATCGAAAAATTAAATGTTTAAATTCTATATTTCCCCAAAAACTCCCCAATCTTCCTATCATTCGCTAATCTCGGAATTTTGTTTTGTCCGCCCAATTTTCCTTCAGATTTTGCATATTCTTGGAAGGCGTTTTTCTGCAATTTGGTGATTTTTAAAACTTGCAAAATATTTCCAGCAATTAAATCATCATAATACGTGTTTCTTTTGCGCATTTCTGCATCAAGGTTTTGACGGAAACTTTCTAAATTTTCTGGCTCTTTTTCAAATTCTATAAACCATTCATGGTATGGCAATTCTCCATTTTCGGGATTTACCTGTGGTGCGAGGTGAAACTCCGTAATTTGTGCTGGGAATTTCTCCACTGTTGCTTTCATCGCTTCTTCCACTTCAAAAGCAATCACGTGTTCACCAAAAGCTGAGGTAAAATGTTTTGTTCTTCCAGAAACCAAAATTCTGTGCGGATTTTTAGAAATAAAACGCACCACATCACCAATAGAATACGCCCAAAGTCCAGAATTTGTTGTCAAAATCAACGCATAATCTTTGTTGAGTTCAATCTCTTTTAAAGTTAATCTTCTTGCATTTTCTTTTCCGTATTCTTCCAAAGGAACAAATTCGTAGAAAATTCCGTGATTGGTTTGCAGTAGAAGTCCTTCTTTTTGATAATCATCTTGAAAGGCGAAAAATCCTTCACTTGCAGGAAATGTTTGAATAATATCTACTTTTCCGCCGAGAAGTTCTTCCATTTTTTCACGGTAAGGTTCGTAGTTTACACCGCCTGTTACAATGAGTTGAAGATTCGGAAAAAGCTGTTTTATTTTTTTGCCATTTCTTTCAATGAGTTTTTCAAAATACATAATCAACCAAGGCGGAATTCCCGAAATCAGCGTCATATTTTCTTTTTCGGT
>ERZ650306.892-NODE-892-length-17826-cov-12.738113_pt1 | contig 17826 bp, 14 predicted proteins | sample MGYA00376242_ERZ650306 | MGnify/ENA primary metagenome ERZ650306 (study PRJEB26733, sample SAMN07839244) | wastewater metagenome | biome: urban; feature: wastewater treatment plant; material: waste water | place: USA: North Carolina | collected 2016-03-31 ... | reverse complement strand
GGCTGCTCCTAGTACGAGAGGACCGGAGTGGACGAACCTCTGGTGTACCGGTTATGACGCCAGTCGTATCGCCGGGTAGCTAAGTTCGGAAGAGATAAGCGCTGAAAGCATCTAAGCGCGAAACTCGCCTTAAGATGAGACTTCCCTGGCACCTAGAGTGCCCTGAAGGGTCGTTCGAGACCAGGACGTTGATAGGTTGGGTGTGGAAGCGCAGTAATGCGTTAAGCTAACCAATACTAATTGCCCGTGCGGCTTGATCCTATAAGCCGCGATGCTTCAGGTGTTAACGCGAATACAATTGATCGGTTCACAGAACCTGTTGTTACTCTTCCAGTTTTGGTGTGCCACAAGCACACAACAGCTTATGCCTGGTGTCAATAGCAAGTGGGCCCCACTCCTTCCCATCCCGAACAGGACAGTGAAACCACTTCGCGCCGATGATAGTGCGGATTACCCGTGTGAAAGTAGGTCAACGCCAGGCTCCTATTACAGCCCCCTGTAGCTCACGCTACAGGGGGTTTTGTATTTGGGTTTTTGATTTTGATGTTTGGTCTGTTTGTCGCCTAAACCCCGGTTTTGCTGGGGTATTCTGCTGTCTGTCTGGCGCTGTCGGCGCGCTGGGCTGTCTATATCCGGTCGATTTTGCTGATGGCGAAATTCTGACGGATGTTTGAAATTCTCCTTACAAAACAAAACCATACTGCAAAAATGGGAATAGAAAACATTTCCGCTGCCGCAGGTGTTCTTCTACAATGCAGTTCTTGTCGAGACGCCCACAAGGACTTTCTGGATGCTTTACCCCGAGTTGTTCGCCCAGCTGGAAAAAGCCCGCTGGGACATGGCCACGGACATTCCGTGGGATCAGTTCAACCCCGAGCTGCTGACTGACGAACAGGCGCAAACCATCCGTCTGAACGCCATCACCGAATGGTCGGCGTTGCCGGCCACCGAGATGTTCCTGCGCGACAATCGCCACGACAGCGATTTTTCTGCGTTCATGTCGATCTGGTTTTACGAAGAACAAAAGCACTCGCTGGTGTTGATCGAATACCTGCGCCGCTTCCGCCCGGAACTGGTCCCCACCGAAGAAGAGCTGCACGCCGTGCGCTTTGAGTTCGACCCCGCCCCGCCGCTGGAAACCCTGATGCTGCACTTCTGCGGCGAAGTGCGCCTCACCCAGTGGTATCGCTGCGCCTCGGAATGGCATACCGAGCCGGTGATTCAGCACATCTACAGCACCCTGTCGCGCGACGAAGCCCGCCATGGCGGCGCCTACCTCAAGTATATGAAACAGGCCATCGACCGCTTTGGCGACCAGGCGCGGCTGGCGTTTGCCAAAATCGGCATGCTGATGGCCGCCAGCGGTCGCTCTGGCAAGCCGCTGCATCCGACCAATCTGCACGTCAATCAGGCGCTGTTCCCCAACGACACCGTGCAAAGCCGCTTGCCCGACCCGGAATGGCTGGAAGACTGGCTGACCCACAAGATTCGCTTCACCGCCGAATGGGAATCGCGCGTGGTGGGTGGTATCCTTCGCAACTTGTCGAGTTTGTTTGAACGCCCTTTTGAGTCGGTGCAGCAACTCAACCGTTACCGCAAGGAGCTGGTTGCCGCCACCGCGTGATGGAACGCCATGAACTACCCCGCCCCCGAATTTGAACGCAAGCTGTGCCCGCCGGAACAACTGGCCGAGCGGCTGTCCGCCCTGGCTCGCCCGCTGGTGATGACCAATGGCTGTTTTGACATCCTGCATCGGGGGCATGTCACCTATTTGGCGCAAGCGCGCGCGCTGGGCGCCAGCCTGGTGGTGGCGCTCAATACCGACGCCTCGGTGCGTCGGCAAGGCAAGGGTGAAGATCGCCCGATCAATCCGCTGGCCCAGCGCGCGGCAGTGATGGCTGCGCTGGAAAGCGTGTCCTTGGTGACCTGGTTTGACGAAGACACCCCGGCCAATCTGATCGAAGTGGTGCGCCCGGATGTGCTGGTGAAAGGCGGCGATTGGCCAATCGAGCGGATTGTCGGCAGTGCCGAAACCTTGGCGCGCGGCGGGCTGGTGCATTCGATTCCGTTTGAGTTCGAGACCTCCACCACCGCCATGCTCAACCGCATCCGCGCGCAGGGCTGAGCCATGAAGGCTCCGGTGTGGGCGGTATTGCGCCGCCTGTCCGATGGCGGCGTGCATTCTGGCGAGCGCCTGGCCGAAGAGCTGGGCTGTTCGCGCGCCTCGGTCAACGCCCGCATTCAGGCGCTGGCCGACGGCTATCAATTGCGCATCGACCGCGTGCGCGGTCAAGGCTACCGTTTGCTCTCCCCGATTGACTGGCTGGACGCCGCCGCCATTCAGGCCGGCGCGCCGGCTGGCGTGCGGGTGGAAGTGGTGGAAGAAACCGCCTCGACCAATAGTGACATGCTGGCCCGCGCCGCCGCAGGCGAGGCCAGCGGCCTGGCGCGGCTGGCGGAATCACAGACCGCCGGGCGCGGCCGTTTTGGCCGGCGCTGGCTGGCCCCCTTGGGCGGCGGCCTGACTTTTTCCTTATTGTGGCGTTTTGAATGCGGCGTGGGCCAATTGTCCGGGCTGAGCCTGGTGGTGGGCGTGGCCTTGACCCGCGTGCTGAACCGCCTGGGCGCGCCAGTGCGGCTGAAATGGCCCAATGACCTCTTGCTGGGCGAGCGCAAGCTGGCCGGCATTCTGATTGAGCTGGCCGGCGACGCCTTGGGGCCATCCGCCGTGGTGATTGGCGTAGGCCTGAATCTGCTGCCGGCGGGTGATGTGGGCCAACCGGCCGCCGCCTTGCGTGAAGCGGGTGTTACCGTGTCGCGCAATGTGCTGGCGGCGGCGCTGCTGACCGAGCTGGCGGCGGCGCTTGGCCAGTTTGCCGACGAAGGTTTTGCCCCGTTCCAGGCCGAATGGCAACACTGGCACGCCTGGCAGGACGAACCGGTGGTGGTGGCGCCGATGCAGGGCGAGGCGCTGGCCGGCCTAGCCTTGGGCATCGACGCGCAAGGTGCGCTGCGCCTGCTGACCAGCGAGGGCGAACGCAGCGTGCACGCCGGTGAAGTCAGCCTGCGGAGGTTGGTATGAAGCTGCTGCTGGATGCTGGCAACACCCGCGTGAAATGGCGACTGCTGGACGCCGCCGGCCAACGTTGCGCCGAAGGCGCCGCCGCGCATGAGGATTTGTCGGCGCTGGCCGCCGATTGTGCGCGCTGGGCGCCTGAGCAGGCCTTGGGCTGCACGGTGGCCAGCGAGGCGCTGGGCGCGCGCATTGCCGCCTGCCTGCCGCCTGGTGTGGCCATGGCCTGGCAATGGCCGCAGGCGCAGTGCGCGGGCGTCACCTGTCAGTACGACACGCAACGCCTGGGCGCTGACCGCTGGATGGCGCTGCTGGGCGCCTGGGGACGGGCGCCGGGCGCCAAGGTGGTGGCGGCGGCTGGCACCGCGCTAACCGTCGATGTCTTGTCGGCGGATGGCGTGTTTCTGGGCGGTACGATTGCCCCAGGCCTGCAACTGATGCGCGACAGCCTGGCGCAGGGCACCGCGCGCTTGGGTCGCCCGGACGGGGAGTATCAGGACTTTCCGCACACCACCGCCGATGCTATTTATAGCGGCTGTCTGAACGCCATGTTGGCCCCGATCATGCTGTGCGTGCAGCGCATGCAGGCATTGGGGCCAGCCCCCACCGTGTATCTGACCGGCGGCGACGCCAATTTAGTGGCGCGTCATCTCCCGCTGGACTGCCAGATTGTGGATAATCTCGCGCTGGATGGATTAGCCAGGATAACAAGACCATGATGAAATGGTTTTTAGCCGCGTTGGTGGCGGCCAATGTGGTGGTGGCGCTGCTGGGCGCCTTGAGTAAACCCGCGCCGACTGATATCAAGAGCCGGGAAAGCAACGCCAATCAGATCAAACTGGCTGGGCAGGGCAATGAACCCTCGCCGCTGGAAGCGCTGACCGCGCCCAAACCGGGCTCGGCCTTGGCCGCCGCCCAGCAAGAAGCCGCGAAAAACCCGCCGCCTGCTGCGGAGCCTGCCGCACCTGCCGCGCCAGCCACGCCGCCGGTGACCACCCTGGCGGCGGCGCTGGCGCCTGAGCCGGCCAAACCTGCGCCAGAGCCTGCCAAAGCCCCCGAGCACAAACCCGCCGCGCCCAAGCCTGAGCCGCTGAAAGAAGCCAGCAAGCCGATGCCGGCTCCGGTCAGCAAACCTGAGCCCAAGCCGGCGGAAGTGAAAAAACCGGAAGCCAAGCCAGAACCAAAGGCAGAAGCCAAACCGGCTGAGGTGAAAAAACCTGAGCCCAAGGTCGAGGTGAAAGACAGTAAATCTGCCGAGAAAAAGCCAGAGCCCGCCAAGCCGGAAGTCGCCAAAACCGACGCCAAGGTGGCTGACAAAAAAGCCGACGCCAAACCAGACGCCAAGCCCAAGTTGGTCTGCTATCAGGCGACGGACCTGGACTCTGCCGCCGCCAGCAAGCTCAAGGCTGCGCTGAACAAGGCTGGCCTGGCCGCCAAGATGCACGAAACCGTGCAGGAAACTGGCCGCACCGGCGGCAAGTTCTGGGTGTATCTGCCGTCTTACGCCAACCGCGACGAGGCGGTGAAGCAATCGGCGGCATTGAAAGACAAGGGTTTTGACAACTACATCGTCAACACCGAAGGCGAAAACAAAAACGGCCTGTCCATGGGCTTGTTCTCGCAAGAAGACAGCGCCAAAGCCATGGTCAAGCGCCTGAACGACAGCGGCTATCCGGCCAAACTGACGCCGCGCGGCGGCACGGCGGTGACCAACGCCAGCGTGCGGCTGGATGGCCTGGACGAAGCGGGCAGCGCTGCGCTCAGCAAAGCCGGCGTCAGCATGAAGCCGGTGAGCTGCAAACCCTGACCTCGTCTGACCGTGCAGGCGGGGCGTCGCGCCTGAATGCGCCTGCCAGGTGTGTAGCCCGCGAGTCTTAATTCTGCCTGTTGTAATGACAAAGCCCGGCCTTGTGCCGGGCTTTGTCATCTGGAAGTCATCTTTTCGCCACGATTGTGTCATCGGCGTGACGTATTTTCGACAGGTTCTCAACTGTTGCTGACTTCCGGAGCGTCACCCATGAGCCGCCTGATCAAAACCGACGACAGCGTCGTCAACGCCTCGTCCAACCCGGCGTTTTCCGCCATTCTTGAAGCCTCGCTCGACCGTCGTGGTCTGCTCAAAGGCCTGGGCGCCTCGCTGGCGCTGGGCCTGGCTGGCGGCACGGTCAGCCAGCTGGCGCAGGCCGCCAATGCGGCCCCGACCGCGCCGCTGAGCCTGGGCTTTACCGGCCTGCCGTTCTCGACGGATGACGTGGTGCATGTGCCGGCTGGCTATTCCACCCAGGTGCTGTACGCCTGGGGCGATCCGGTCGGCGTGCCGGGCAAGCAGCCGGCCTTCAAGCAGGACGCCAGCAACAGCGCCGAAGAACAGGCGCTGCAAGCCGGCATGCACCACGACGGCATGGCCTACTTCCCGCTGCCGTTTGGCTCGGCGCACAGCAAGCGCGGCCTGCTGGCCATCAACCACGAATACACCGATGATGGCCTGCTGCACCCGGACGGCATGGCCCACTGGAACGACAAGAAAACCGCCAAGGCGCAAGCCGCCGTGGGCGTGTCGGTGATTGAAGTGGAAGACACCGGCAAGGGCTGGCGCGTGGTGCGCCCGTCGGCGCTGGCCCGTCGCATCACCGCCACCACCCCGTGCGCCATCAGCGGCCCGGCCAAGGGCCACGCGCTGATGAAAACCCAGGACGACCCCAAGGGCGTGCGCGTGCTGGGCACGCTGAACAACTGCGCCAATGGCCAGACGCCGTGGGGCACCTACCTGACCTGTGAAGAAAACTGGAGCGATTACTTCGCCAACAACGGCGAACTGAGCGCTGACGACAAGCGCTACGGCATCAAGGCCACCGACGCCGGCTACAAATGGTCGGAGACGGATTTCCGCTTTGACCGCCAGATCACCCCGAACGAAGCGCATCGCTTTGGCTGGGTGGTGGAAATCGACCCGTTCGACGCCAAATCCACCCCGGTCAAGCGCACCGCGCTGGGCCGCGTCAAGCACGAAGGCGCCATGCTGGTGCTGGCGCCGGACAATCGCGTGGTGGTGTATATGGGCGACGACCAGCGCTTTGAATACATCTATAAATTTGTGTCCAGCAAGCCGTACAACCCGAAAAACCGCAAGGCCAATTTCGACTTGCTCGATCACGGCACGCTGTATGTGGCGCGCTTTGATCAAGACAACACCGGCCGCTGGCTGGAGCTGACGCACGGCAAGAACGGCCTGACCGCCGCCAATGGCTTTGCCAGTCAGGCCGACATCTGCATCCACACCCGCCGTGCCGCTGATCTGGTGGGCGCCACCAAGATGGACCGTCCGGAGTGGATCGCCGCCCACCCGCACAAGCCGTATGAAATTTACTGCACGCTGACCAATAACAGCGAGCGCGGCAAGGACGGCAAGCCGGGCGTGGACGCCGCCAACCCGCGTGTGGACAACAGCTTTGGTCAGATCATTCGCTGGTTTGAAGGCGATAACAACCCGGCTACCACGGAATTTGTCTGGGATCTGTTCGCACTGGGCGGCAGCCCGACCGGCAAGGGCGACAAGAAGGCCAGCGTGCAGGGCGACACCTTTGGCAGCCCGGATGGCCTGAAATTCGCCAGCAACGGCCTGCTGTGGGTGCAGACCGATGTCTCCACCAGCACGCTCAACGAAAAAGACTATGCCGGCATGGGCAATAACCAGATGCTGGCGGTGATCCCCGAGCGTGGCGAGTTCCGCCGCTTCCTGACTGGCCCGCGCGGCTGCGAAATCACCGGCATTGCCTTTACCCCGGATAACCGCACCATGTTCATCAACATCCAGCACCCGGGCGAAACCTCGTCCGAGCGTTCCGACCCGGCGGCGCCCAAGGCTGTCTCCGCCTGGCCGGATGGCGCGGCGGGTGGGCGTCCGCGTTCGGCCACGGTGGTGATTCGTCGTGATGATGGCGGGGTGATTGGCGTGGCCTGATTCTCAGCAATGGGCTGAGCTACGCGCCGCCGTTTGCCCAAGCGAGTTTGGGTGGCCGGCGGCGCGTGTTTTTGTATTTCTGGCGGCAATAAAAAACCCCCGTGGCGTGCCACGGGGGTTCCGAGAATGTCTTGCAGGAGTGTGTTGCTTTGTTGGTGCCCAGGGTCGGACTCGAACCGACACGCCTTGCGGCGGGGGATTTTGAGTCCCCTGCGTCTACCGATTTCGCCACCTGGGCAGGTGTGCATCGCGGTGTGCTGCGATACAAGACAGGGCGCAATCATAACGACGATCGACTGGGCTGTAAACCCCCTACGCCTGTTTTTTCAACATTTACACAAAAAACGCGGGGTCGGTACGTGCCCACAGGGCACGGGGCACGGTCGGTGCAGAAATTCCCTTTCTTTAGGATGTAGAGACTGGCAAGCTTTCCATCCTTCTCGACTCGCCGCCAGAGCCTCTTATGTCGCCTCGCCTTGCTTCTATTCTCTTTGCCGCCGGTTTGGGGTTTGTTGCCCCACTGTGTATTGCTGCGCCACAGACTGACCCCGCGCCGACGGTGCGTTTGGTGTTGGTGGGGGATGTCATGCTGGATGATGGGCCAGGCAAAACCATCGCTAGCGGGCGCAATCCCTTTGCGCCGTTTGCGGCGGCCTTGGCCGATGCAGATTTTACGATAGGCAACCTAGAGTGCCCGATTGCCACGACAGGGCAGGCACTGGACAGCAAAATCTACACCTTCCGCGCCCACCCCCGCGTTTTGCCGCTGCTCAAGCAGCACTTTACCGCGCTGGCGGTGGCTAACAACCACTCGGGCGATTACGGTAAAGCGGCGTTTACCGAAACCCTTGACCTGCTCAAACAAAGCAGCATCCCCTACTTTGGCGGCGGGCGCACGCTGGCCGAGGCACACCAGCCCTTGTGGTTGAACCGCAAGGGCATTCGGGTGGCGGTGCTGAGCTACAACGAGTTTAAGCCCCGTTCATTCGAGGCCACTGCCACCCAAGCAGGCATTGCGTGGAGCGAAGACAGCCAAGTGGTGCAGGATATTCGGGCGGCACGGGCAGCAGGGGCGGATGTGGTTTTGCCATTTATGCACTGGGGCTGGGAGCGTGAAACCTCGCCCACCGCCCGTCAACGCGACTTGGCGCGAAAGATGATTGATGCCGGTGCCGATGCCGTGATTGGCGGGCATCCTCATGTCACCCAAGGTGCAGAAACCTACAAGGGCAAGCCGATTGTGTATAGCTTGGGCAATTTTGTGTTTGATGGCTTTGACAAGCCCGCCGAGAAACGCGGCTGGCTGCTACGCATGACCTTGAACAAACACGGCGTGGTGCAGTGGGATACGCTGGCGGCGGATATGGATGCCGAGGGTACACCCCATCCGGTGAACGTCCCCAGCCCCTGCGGCAAAGCGGGCGATGCCGAAGTGCGTGCGTGTTTGCCATCAACAACTCCCCTCTGATTGGCTATGCCAATTCTGAACAGCCAGAGTGAATTTGGCAGGTCAACACCAAGCCATCTTGGCTCACTGCAAACGGTGAGGCCGACCATGTTCACTTGTTGCTGTCGCTCAATCCAAAAGTCGCGCCGTCGGTGTTCGTCAACAACCTAAAAACGGTCAGCAGTCGCTTAATTCGCAAGAATTTTGGCGAAGAACTCGCAAAGGTGTACGGGAAAAAGCCGGTGTTCTGGAGTCGCAGCTATAGCATTACTTAGCTGCGGCGGTGCGCCAGTCTCGGTCATTCAGCAGTACATCGAGCAACAAGCCGCACCGCATTGACGGCTACGCCGTCGCGCCTTTCACCACCAGCCAAGCCCATTCGCTGCGCTCAGGGGTAAGGGCTATAGGCGCAAAGTCCGGTAGATAGGGTATCTGGCTAGCATCACGATTGGTTCGTTAGCCGTTGCTTTTTTAACACGCAAAACCGACGGGGAGCTTCCTGCGAAGTAATGCTCCCCAGCCGCCTACCCCACCATCCGCCAGCGCAGCGTCTCGCCCGCCCGCAGCGGAATCAGCGGGGAATCCAGATACGGCAAGCTATCCGGCACAATCCACGTTTCTTTTTTCAGCGTCACGGTGCCGGTATTGCGCGGCAAGCCATAGAACGCTGCGCCGTGAATACTGGCAAAGCCCTCCAGCTTATCCAACGCGCCCACACTGTCGAAAGCCTCGGCGTACAGCTCAAGTGCGGCAAAGGCGGTATACATCCCCGCGCAGCCACAGGCCGCTTCTTTAGTGTGCTGGGCATGGGGTGCGCTGTCCGTGCCAAGGAAAAACTTAGGCGAACCACTGGTGGCAGCGGCCAACAAGGCGCGGCGGTGGGTTTCGCGCTTGAGCACCGGCAAGCAATAGTGATGGGGGCGCATCCCGCCAACCAGCATGGCATTGCGGTTCATCAGCAGATGGTGGGCGGTGAGGGTCGCCGCCACATTGGCCGGTGCAGCGTGGACAAACTCAGCCGCTTGTGCCGTGGTGATGTGCTCCAACACCACTTTGAGGCTGGGCAGCCGTGCCACCAGCGGCGCAAGCGTGCGCTCAATAAACACCGCCTCGCGGTCAAAAATATCAATCTCAGGGTCGGTTACTTCGCCGTGTAGCAAAAAGGGCATCCCCACCTCGGCCATTTTTTCTAGCACGGGCAAACAGGCTTCCAGTGAGCTGACCCCCGCATCAGAATTGGTGGTCGCGCCCAAGGGATAGAGCTTCACCCCATGAATCAGCCCACTGGCCTTGGCGGCCTCGATGTCGGCAGGCGTGGTGCGGTCGGTCAGGTAGAGCGTCATCAGCGGCTCAAACGTCATCCCAGCGGGCAACGCAGCCAAAATGCGTTCACGGTAGGCTTGCGCCAAGGCGAGAGTGGTCACCGGCGGTTTGAGGTTGGGCATCACAATGGCACGGGCAAACTGGCGGGCGGTGTCGGGCAAAACGGCGGCCAGTGCCGCACCATCGCGCAGGTGCAAATGCCAATCATCAGGGCGCGTCAGGGTCAGGGTTGGGGTCATGGCGAGGCTTTCTCTCTCTAAAAATCAACGTCAAGGGTACGGAGACCGCACAACAAAAAAAGGGCGGTGGGTGGGCGGTTTATTTACGCCGTAATACCAGCACAAACTTACCCGCCGCTGTGGTCTGGCTATCGAGTAAGCCGTTGCCTGTTTGGCGACAAAATGCCGCGAAATCCCCAGGGGCTCCAGGGTCGGTGGCGGTGACCCGCAATATCGCGCCGCTGGCCATGCCGGCCAGTGTTTTTTTGGCGCGGAGAATTGGCAGCGGGCAATTTAAGCCGGAGAGGTCGAGGTCGTGGTCTGGAGTCATCGGTTGGGGTCTCGGAGCAAAAAAGAAGGCGGATGCTAGGCCGGTGAGGTGGGCGCGAAGAGGGGTTTTAGCCACCCTCAATCTGCGGCAGATTCAGCCTCGCCGCCACGCAGCTAGGGCGTTTTGCCTTGGCGGATTGGGTTCACGCTGGGTTTTGAATCGGCTCTAAAATAGGCAGCCGCCATTTTAACTGCGAAACCCCACCATGTGCCTGATTGCCCTTGTCTACCGTACCCTGCCCCATACCCCCCTGTTGGTGCTGGCCAATCGTGACGAAGCCTTTGCCCGCCCCACTGACCCCTTGGCGCGTTGGGCAGATACCCCGATGGTGCTGGGTGGGCGTGACCGCCAAGCGGGGGGCGGCTGGTTGGCGGTCAGCGAACAGGGGCGGTTTGCCGCCGTCACCAATGTGCGGGCAGGGCAGCCTCTGCCCGCCGAAAAATCACGCGGGGCACTGGTGGCGCAGTGGGTGCAAGGCACAGACACCGTGGCGCAGTTTGCCCAGCAGCTCGCCAAAAGCCGACATGCCTATGGGGGGTTCAACCTGATTTTTGGCACGCTGGCAGATTTGTTTTGCTACCACAGCCCGCACGGCAGCCTGCAGCCCTTGGCCTCAGGGGTGACGGTGATTTGCAACGGTGCGCCCGATGCGCCGTGGTTTAAGGTCGAGCGTCTGCGGGCGCAGTGTGCCGCACTGTCCACCCCTTTGCCGCCCGAAGACCAGCTGCTCGACTGGCTTACCGACCCCACCCCCGCCCCGTGCGAGGCCTTGCCGGATACCGGTGTCGGCCACGCCCTCGAAAAGCGGCTCTCTCCGATTTTTATCGCAGAAGCACACTACGGCACGCGGGCTTCCACCCTGCTGAGCTGCCGCGCCGACGGGGCATTGGCGATGGTCGAGCGCACTTTTGTGGCGGGGCAGTTGCAGGGGGTGCGGCGATTGGGGGGGCGGGTTTTGCCCTAACCCATCCTTTGCGCCCCACCGCTTCTTCGCCCTCAATGCAATTTCTTGATGGCATTCGTACGGTGAATTCAACTTCATCCCACTGCGGATTTAGAGATAAACTAACAAATAACCATGACCTAACAAATTGTTTTACAAAAACAAACAATCAGAACATCAAAGATAAATTTTCGACTAATTACACAAAAAATCATGCCAACCTTTCAGCACCACGACTTAACCCTTCTCAATCCCGCGTTTGATTCACCGCTGGTAGACGTACTAACTGAACTAGAGCATCTGCGCCGCTTGCAACTTCAAGGCACGACACCTGCACCGATTTTCTTTCAACTCAAAGACATCTTTCACATGCTAGAAAGTCTTGGGTCAGCACGTATCGAGGGAAACCACACCACCCTAGCCGATTACGTAGAAAGCAAACTAGAAGGCACACAGCACGCGCACGCAGACCAGCTACGAGAAATGGAAAATATTGAGCAGGCCATGCACTACGTCGAGGCAAGCATCGAATCTGGCACGCCTCTGACAGCGCATTTTATTCGTGAATTACACACCATCACGGTCGATAAACTGACTCGTGAAGGGGATAGCACGCCAGGGGCTTACCGCCAGCAGCAAGTCAGCATTGCACAGTCAGCACACCTCCCCCCCGAATTTATTCAAGTGCCGCAGTACATGCAGGCTCTGGTGACGTTCATCAACGAGAATCACCCCCGCAAATATGACCTCATTAAAGTGGCATTGGCGCACCATCGTTTTGGCTGGATACACCCGTTTAGCAACGGCAATGGTCGTGTGGTACGGCTACTGACCTATTCCTTGCTGATTAAATACGGCTTCAATGTTAAGACTGGGGGGCGGGTCTTGAATCCCACGGCGGTATTTTGCAATGACCGTGACCGCTACTACGCCATGCTCGGCATGGCCGACACAGGCACGCTAGCCGGACGAGAAGCATGGTGCGTCTATGTGCTTGAAGGCATTCTGGATGAGCTCAAAAAAGTAGACCGGCTGACCGATTTCACCTACCTAAACAACAAGATACTGTCACCTGCCATCACGTATTTACGGCAAAGCGAGCTCATCACCACCACCGAAGCGAACGTGCTGCTGCTCGGTGCAAAAACCGGCATCGCCAAAGCAATTGACCTCGCACCGGCCATGCCAAACATGACCACCGCACAGCGCACCTACCAAATCAAGAAACTGGTCGAGCGCAAAATGTTGCTGCCCGTCGAAGAGGGTGCGCGGCAATACACTTTGGGATTCAAAAACAACTATTTGATGCGGGGGATTATTCGCGCCTTATCGACAGAGGGATTTATCCCGCCGACCCTAAACTAAACAAGCCACAGGGCGGGGTAAAGCCATCGCGCCATGCAGTACACTCCCCGCCGCCCAATCACCTTGAGAACCCGCCGCCCTCCCCACCCGCCCCCGCAACATGCCACAATGCTCCCCTCTTATTTTTTACTGCGGGCGTGTGCCTGCCGACTGACCATGAAGCCCATGAAGCATCAGTACCGCCTCCTCTGCCTGACCCTTGCCGCGACCCTTGCCGCTTGCCAACCTACCGAAACCCCTGCCGCCAAACCCGCCGCCCCCAAAGGCCCGCCGCCCGTGGTGGTATCGCTGGGCAAGGCCACGGTGCAGCCGCTAGAGCGTCGCGCCATGAGCTTGGCCGTGGTGGAATCGGTCAACAGCCCGCAGGTGCTGGCCGAAGTCGCGGGGCGGGTGATAGGCGTGGTGGCCGATGTCGGCAGTCGGGTGAAAGCAGGACAGCCCTTGTTGATGCTGGATGCTGCCGATTTGGGCAACAGCCTCGCCGCCGACCAAGCCGATGTGGCACGGTTTAAAGCCCTTGCCGTGCAGCAGCAGCAAAACGTCGTTCGCTACCGTGATTTGCTCGACAAGGGGTTTATCTCCCCCGCCAAAATGGACGAGCTGGTGGCGCAGCAACACGCCGCCGACGAACAGCTCACTGCCGCCCAAGCCCGCGCCGCCAATAGCCGCCGTGCGGTAGGCAAAACCACGGTCGTCGCGCCGATGGCGGGGGTGATTGATGCGCGGATGGTGAATATTGGGGAATACGTCGTGCCGGGCAAAGCGCTGTTCTCGCTGACCGGCAATGGCGATAAACGGGTGCGCTTTGCCCTGTCTGGGCGCGAAGCTGCCGCAATTGTGCCCGGGATGACGGTGCGGCTTAACCGCGATGACCTGCAGCTCACCACCCAAATCAGCGACACCCGTCCGGCCATCGACACCAAAAACGGCATGATTGAAGCCCTCGCCCCCTTGCCGCCGTCCGCTGCATGGCGGATTGGGCAAACGCTGACCACCGCCGTGGTGCTCGAATCCCGCCCTGCCTTGGCCGTGCCGCAAATCAGCGTGGTGGAACGCCCTGCGGGGAGCGTGGTGTATGTGGCTAAAGACGGCAAAGTCAAAGCCCAGCGCGTCAAAACCGGCATTCGAGAAGATGGCAAGGTCGAGATTTTAAGTGGCATAGCCGAAGGCGATACCGTGGTGACCGACGGCGCAGGCTTTTTGAGTGATGGCGCGGCGATTCGCCCTGCCAAACCGGCGGGACAAGGCAAACCATCCACAGCCAGCCCCGCGCCCGCTGCCAACCCTGTGCCGCCTGCTACGGCTGCCGCCACACAGCCCCCTGCCGCTGCGGCCACCCCTGCGGGAGCCGCCCGATGAAAATCGCCGCCTTCTCGATTCGCCGCCATGTGCTGGCGTTTATGTTGTCAGCGGTGATGGTGCTGTTTGGCGTGCTGGCCTACCAAAAAATTGGCGTAGACCGCTATCCCAATATCGAGCAGCCCATTATCTCGGTGTCCACCAGCCTGACCGGCGCGACCCCCGAGGTGATGGATGTCAGCGTCACCCAAATCATCGAATCGGCGGTCAACAGTGTGCCAGGCATTGATGGCATCGAGTCCACTTCGCAGCCCGGGCGGTCGAATGTGCGGATTACGTTTAACCTCGATAAAAACATCGACGTGGCGTTTAACGAAGTGCAGGTCAAGGTCAACCAAGCCCAACGCCGCCTGCCCGATACCGCCGACCCGTCGATTGTGTCCAAAACCGATGCCAACGGCAGCCCCGTGGTCTGGCTCGCACTGACCGGCGACCGCACCGAAAAGCAGCTCCACACCTATGCCACCACGGTACTGAAAAAGCAGCTTGAAACAGTGAATGGCGTGGGCGAAGTGCTGATTCGGGGGCGGGGGGAACGGGTGATTCGGGTTGCCCTTGACCCTGTTCGGCTGGCGGCGATGTCGCTGACCCCGCAAGATGTCCGCACGGCCTTTGGGCGGGAACATCTGCAAGCCCCAGGCGGTGTCGTGGTGGCAGGGCAGCGCGAGTTTTTGGTCAACCTCGACCTTGAATTTAAATCGGTCGAAGCCCTGAAATCGCTGGTGGTGGCGTGGCGCGGCAATGGTGCGATTCGGCTGTCTGACGTGGCACAGGTGTTGGATGGCGAGGGCGACTTACGCAGCATGACCCGCTTTAATGCCGCCCCTGGGGTGCTGGTCGGCCTGATTCGGATTGCCAACACCAATACCGTGGCGATGGCCGATGCCATTATCAAGCGGGTAGACACGCAAATCCGCCCCAGCTTACCGCCTGGCATTACCCTGACCGTGGCCACCAACGACTCGCTGTTTGTGCTGGAAATGGTCAAAGCCCTGAAAGACCATCTGATTGAAGGCACGCTGCTGGCCGCGCTGATTGTGTGGCTGTTTTTGCGTAACTGGCGTTCGACTTTGATTATCGCCCTCGCCATTCCCGTGTCGTTGCTGGGGGCGATTGCCCTGATGTATTTCTTGGGCTACACCTTCAACACCGTCACCCTGCTGGCCTTGCTGCTGCTGATTGGCGTGGTGGTGGACGATGCCATCGTGGTGCTGGAAAACATCTACCGGCTGCGCGAAGCGGGCGAAGATGACCCGTTTGTGGCCGCCGAAGAGGGCAGCCAGCAAGTGGTGTTTGCCGTGATTGCGGCCACGCTGTCACTGGTCGCTATTTTTATCCCCGTGGTGTTTTTGAGCGGGATTGTCGGGCGGCTGTTTAACTCGTTCGCGCTGGTGGTGTCGTTTGGGGTGCTGGTGTCCTTGTTTGTCTCGGTCACGCTGACCCCCATGCTGTGCAGCCGCTTTTTAGTGGTGGAACACCAGCACGGGCCGCTTTATCGGCGGCTAGAGGCCGGCTTTATCGCGCTGGAAAACACCTATCGCCGCCTGCTCGGCTGGGCCTTGTCGCACCGCAAAAAGGTCATGCTGTTTGCCCTGCTGATGGTGGCGTTAAGTGCCGTGCTAATTGGGCTGCTCAAAACCGAATTTCTGCCCGAGGAAGACGAAAGCCGGTTTATGGTCAGCCTTAAAACCCCCATCGGCGCGTCTATTCACTACACCAATGACCGCACCAAACAGGCCGAAGCGATTCTGCAAAAATACCCCGAAATCAGCAGCGTGCTGACCATTGTCGGCGGCTTTGGCGGGGGGCAAGTCAACCAAACCAACCTTGTGGTGCGGCTCAAACCCAAAACCGCTCGCAGCCGCAGCCAAAGCGAATTGTTAGCCGATATGCGCAAAGCCCTCTCGGGGATTCCTGGGGTGCGGGCGGCGGCGTTTCCCTTCCCTCGGATTGGTGAAACACGGGGCGGCAAGCTGCAATTTGCCATTGTCGGGCCGAGCTTGGCGCAGGTGGGGCAGTCTGCCCAGCAGATGATGACCTCCTTGGCCGGCACGCAAGGTATTGGACGGCTGGATTTGGATTTGGAGCTGGAGCTGCCCCAACTGAACTTTGACATTGACCGCACCGCGTCAGCACGGCTGGGGGTGTCCACCCAAGCGATTTCGGACGCGCTGAACCTGCTGACCGCAGGGGTGGATGCCGCCAAATTCTCCGATGGGGATGGCGAACGCTACAACATCCGGCTTAAAGCGGCAGACGAGGCCCTGACCCGCCCCGATGACCTCAAAGCCATCTACCTGCGGAGCAGCACCGGCGAACTGGTGCGGCTAGATGCCTTGGTCAAAGTCCAACCTGCCCTAGGTCCGACCCTGATTGCGCGGCAAAACCTGCAATATGCCGCCAACCTCAAAGGCTCGCCCAGCTTGGTCTTGGCGGAGGCGGTGACGGTGGTCGATGCCGCCGCCCGCGATGTTCTGCCCCTGGGTTACCGGATTGAGTGGCAGGGCGAAGCCAAGGAGCTGGCCAAGAGTGGCGGGCAAGTGGGCTTTGTGTTTGGGCTGGCTTCGTTGCTGCTGTATATGATTTTGGCCAGCCAATTCAACTCGTTTGCCCAGCCTGCGGTGATTATGTTGGCGGAGCCGCTGGCAGTGGTGGGCGGGCTGTTGCTGCTGTGGCTGACGGGGCACACGCTGAATGTGTACTCGATGATTGGGCTGATTCTGCTGATTGGCTTGGTGGCGAAAAACGCCATTTTGCTGGTGGATGTGACCAACCAATTCCGTGCGGCGGGCAAAGGGGTGGACGAGGCTTTGATGGCCAGTTGCCCGCTGCGGCTGCGCCCCGTGCTGATGACTTCGCTGACCGTGGTGTTGGCGATGCTACCGGCCTCGTTTGGCTTGGGTGCGGGCGCAGAAACCAACGGTCCCTTGGCTGTGGCGGTGATAGGCGGGATTGTCAGCTCAACGCTGCTCACGCTGGTGGTGGTGCCTGCGGCGTATTCCTTGCTGGAGAATGCGTTGGCGAAGCGGCGGGGGTAGGGCTAGCCCTTACCGCATGGCACTCGGCGGCATACCCCCGAAACAGAAGTCAGCACTTTTAACCCGCTCTACTTCTGACCGCTGCTGAAAATGGGGTGAATGACCGGATTAAGAACCTGTTCAAAGACAGCCAAGGGAATGCGTAATGATTGAACGTGTAGAGGTGCGGAACTTCAAGTCGTTGGGCGAAATATCGCTGCCGCTTGGCAAGTTCAACTGTCTCATCGGGATGAATGGGGCGGGCAAAAGCACAGTGCTGCAAGTGCTTGATTTCATTTCTCAGGTCATGATTGGCCAAGTTCAGGAATGGCTAGATGCCCGTGGCTGGAAGAGTCATGACCTGAATTGCAAGTTGCGTAAAGAAAATAACGTCACGCTTAAAGTGAGTTACCGAACGGGAACAGGGCAAAGTCTAATTTGGCGTGCGGCTTTCAATCGGACAACGCTACGTTGCTCGGGTGAGACGATTACGCTTGAGGGCGAAAAGATTCTGCACTCAACAGGGCAGGATTTCCGCATCAATGGCAAACCCAAGCAGGATATTGCTTTCGTTTATCAGGGCTCGCTCGCTCCTTTCTGCCCTGAAAGAGAGCGAACTACCTGAGGCCTTGACATCCTCCCCCACCTCTCGCTAGAACTTCGTTCTTAGCGCACCCGATAAGCTGGAAAGAAAGGGGATTCCTACGGCGGTCAGCTAAAAGCTAGCTAACACGCTTCGGCGGGTTCTTGCTTCACCGAGCGGCCTAGTTGCGCCGACTCTCCACAAGC
>ERZ650306.891-NODE-891-length-17841-cov-25.849039_pt1 | contig 17841 bp, 7 predicted proteins | sample MGYA00376242_ERZ650306 | MGnify/ENA primary metagenome ERZ650306 (study PRJEB26733, sample SAMN07839244) | wastewater metagenome | biome: urban; feature: wastewater treatment plant; material: waste water | place: USA: North Carolina | collected 2016-03-31 ... | reverse complement strand
GCGCCGCCGAGCATGGCGGGAATCGCGAGCCATGCGCCGTACTTGCGAATCAACGAGTACAGTGCGAAGATGCCGCCTTCGCCATTGTTGTCGATGCGCATGGCGATGAGCACATATTTGACGGTAGTGATCAGCGTAATCGACCAGAAGACCAGCGACAGCATGCCGAGCACGGCCTCTCGGTCTACGCTGCCAAGCCCTCCCTGACCGGCAAGGAAGGTCTGCGCGGTGTACAAGGGCGAGGTGCCGATGTCGCCGTACACCACGCCGAGCGCCACGATTGCCATGCCCCAGGTGACCTTGTCTGGGCTGGATTGCAGGCGGGCCCACCATCGACCGAGGCCGCCTTTCGACCATGCGCTGGCGATTTTCTCGGCTTCTTTGGTTTCAGCTTCCCTCTGCTTGGCGAGTGCCTCGCGCTCCTCCTTGGTGAGAGTGCGGCGGGACACCTTGGGAGCGTTGGTAAAGGTGTCGGCCCTCAGCAGTGCTTCTTCTTCCTGTCGGGCCTTGGCTTTGGCGGCGCCAGACTGGGCTTTCTGGGCCTTTAAGGCTTTTTGGGCGCGTGCGGTCCTTTGGTTCGACTCAGCCATACGTTCAGTCCTCCATTGAGGTGGAGATCATCCCCCTCGCTTATGTCAAACACATCATGATAGACCTCGTTCACAATTCTGACAAATTTTACAAGTCAACACATCGTCTCTACACGCGCCGCGACGGCCGCACACCCGGCCCTCACAGTCCGTATACGGCGCGGGCGGTATCGCGGGTGCCGCGCGCCACATCCGCGATGGGCAAGTCGAGCGTATCGGCCATGGCCCGCAAGGTGTAGGGAATCATGTACGGCGCGTTGGTGCGGCCACGATACGGCATGGGCGTCAGATACGGCGCGTCGGTTTCGACCATCGCATGGCCCAGCCCCACAATCCGTAGCGATTCGCGGATACCGTCATTGCCTTTGTAGCTCACGGTGCCGGAGAAGCTCAGATACCAGCCATGTTCGCGCGCGATCTCGGCCATCTCACGGTCGCCGGAATACGAGTGGAATACGGTGCGTTCGGGCGCGCCGTCGGCCAGCAGGGTTTCGATGCGGGTGATGTCGGCCTGCAGGGCTGTCTGGAGCTGGGCGGATGTCTGGCCCGGTTGCTCCAGCGCCTGGGCGGCGAACTCCGGGCTCTCGCCGACGGTGCGCAGGGCTTCGCGCAGCAGGTTGAGCCGGCGATAGGCAGCCTGCAGCTGGGGATCGGCGTTGAAGACCTGGATGCCGGTGCCGCTGGCCCCGGGCGCCGGGGCGTTGAGGCCGCGGTTGCTGTCGAGGGTGGCGGTGTCGGTGCTGTTGGTGCCGGTCGGCGCACCGGCAAAGACGACCCGCACGCCCTGGCGCTGGAGGTAGTCGAGCAGCGCGCCCTCCGAGCCCGTGCGGGTGGACGGGCCGTCGAAGGCGAAGCCCTCGCGGCTCTGGATCAGCAGGGTGAGCTCGCCGTTGCGCTGCAGGGTCTGCTCCAGCAGCAGGTTCATGCCCTCGATGTCGCCCGGCGTGCGCCCGGCGGCGCTGCTCAGGTGATGGCCGAGCCCCGACACGACCCGCACATTGCGCATCGCGTCGGCAAAGCCGGTGGCGCCCATGCCGTCGCGCAGGCCGGTGATGTCCTCGCCCCGGAAGTCGGCGAACACCGCGTGGCGGGTGGGCGAACTCTCGTTGCCATGCACGTACAGGAAGCCCGCGCTGTCCTCCATCGGCGAGGGCACCGAGCGGCGGGCGCCGGTCGCCCGGGCGGTGTAGGCAGCGTCGAGATCCTGGTGGGCCGAGGCCCGGGCGTACACGTCGATCTGGCCCGCGCCGGTGCCGACCCGGGTGTGCTGGACCCCGCTGCCGCCCACGGCGATGGTCGGGTTCCAGCCGGCGCCGTAGCCCAGCCCCATCAGCACCGGGTCGGTGGTGGTGGTGAGTTCCCGCAGCGTGCCGGCCTGGCGCCAGCCGCTGGAGGTGACCAGATCGGCAGCCCGGATGTTGTGGGCCTTGATGAGCTCGACCAGCTGGCGGGTGTGGTCATCGTGGACATGGGTCAGCAGGATCTGCTGGATGTTGGTGACGCCCAGCTGGGTCTGCATCTGCGCCACGGCGGCCATGGTGATGGCCCGCGGCCCGCCGGCGTCGATGAGGATCGACAGGCCGATGCCGAGCCGTGCCTGGGTGAGCCCTTCCTTGCCCACCGCCGGCAGGGCCAGCCAGGGTGTGACGGCCCGCGGGCTGGCGGGGGCGAGCCCCTGGGGGCCAGCGGCGTGAAGCCCCGGAACCGGGTCGTGGAGCGGCGCGGCGGCTGGCCGCAGTACGAAGCCGGCGGCGGGGAAGGTGGTGATCCGCCCGCCGCCATAGACGATCATCTGGCCCGGAGTCGGGTCGGGCTCCCAGGCCGAATCGGTGAGGTCCAGTGCGCCGCTGGCGTCGGCGGCAGGTGGGCTGCGGGTTTCGGAGGCCTCGTCGAGCACGGCGCTGGCGGCGCTACCGCTGTTGCGGGCGATGCCCACTGTGGTGCCGCCGAGCACCGGATCGGCGGCCAGCACCGACTGCACGTAGGCCGCCCAGCGCTGGTCGCGCACGTCCTGGGTTGGCGCCAGGGGCTGGGTGCGTTCCCAGTCGCTGCGCTGCGCCTGCAGCTGGTCCCGCAGCGCGCCTGCGTACCAGCTGCGGTAGCCCTGCTGGGCGGCCAGCACGGCGTTGATGCTGCCGTCGGTCTCCTGGCCGGCCGTGCCGCGGATCGACAGAATCCCGACGCTGCCGGCCAGATGGGGCAGCAGGTGGCCCGACGGGGCGCCCGGGGCGAGCACCGCTTCGGAGATCGGTGTGCTGCCCACCAGGCCCACCAGCCGGTCGGCCACGGCCTCGCCGAGGGCCGGGGCGTCGGCGGGCGACAGGCACTGCATGCCGGCGTCGAGCAGCACCGTGCCGCCACTGGTGTTGATCAGCACCACCGTGCCGGCGGCGGCCGTCTCGGTGTTGGCGGTGACGGTCAGCACGTGCTCGCCGCGTTGCTCGATCACCTGGATCGGCCCGCTGGCCGTGAAGGCCGGGGCCAGCGGGTCGATGACCCGCGGCGCCACCGGCCCGGCGGAGGTCATCGGTGGCTGGGACTGGGCCTCCACCCAGGTTTCGAACACGGCGCTTGCGGGCGTGAGGAACACCTGCAGCCGCTGGGTGGACAGCACGTGCCGGTCGAGCGTCACGTGATGCACCGTCGGCGCGCCGGTGAGGTTGGGGCCCTCGACCTTCACCGAGATGCTCATGTTCGACGGCGCCTCGACGTTGGCCAGGGCCGGGTCGAGGACGAAGGTGCCCACGCGGGGCTCGCACACCGGGCCGCTGGTGGCGTCGTCCGGATTGCGGCGTACACCGCCGTGGCCCAGCACGATGTGGCTCACCTCGTGGGCGAGGAGGCGTTCGCCCGCCGGGGTGTCGGGCGCCGGGGCCCTGGCGCCGAGGACGATGGACGGGCCGGCGGCAAAGGCGCGGGCCTGGATGTCCCGGGCGGCGGTTGCGGCGGGTTGGCCGGTGTGCAGCCGCACCGGCGAGAGATCGGTGCCCAGGCGGCGTTCGAAGCGGTCGCGCAGGCCGGCCGGCAGCGGCACGCCGGGCTGGGCGAGGGCCTTGCCCACCGAGCCCGGCGCTGCAGTCGGGCCGGGGCCGGTGGCGCTGCGCCGGATCTGGTTTGCCGCCGCCGCGCAGGCGGGGCATGGCTTCGGGCCGGCTGCGCAAGCGGGGCAGTCGAGCTTTACCGGCGCCGATGTGCCCACCAGGGTTTCGGCGAGGTGGTCTGCCGCTGCTTCTTCGGGCGCATGGGCCGCGCCCACCCGCGAATTGGCGTCTTTACCGTGCTTCGGCTCAACCGCGGCGTGGGTTGCCGGCATGGCCTACTTCTTCACGTCTCCACCCAGCGCAGCGCGGATCGGGGCGGGCACGAAGGGCGCCTTGAGCAGGTCGATGGTCACGAACACGCCGGTGCCGGCGGGCGTGGCGCCCGCGCCGGCGGGGGCTGGCAGGGATTTCATGACCGTCGAGGTCTGGCCGTCGAGGCCGGTGACGGTGGGCTTCCAGTCGAGCCCGACGCCGCTGCCGGCCTGCAGCGACACCCCCGGCATCACCCCCCAGGTGGCCTTGGCCGAGCTGAGGCTGACGCCGCCGGAGGGGTCGAGGCTCCAGCCCAGGTCGAGGCTGAGGGTCATGGGCGGCATCCACGACAGCTTCTGGTGGGCGAGGCCGAGCAGGTCGTCGCCCGAGAACGAGGCCTTGAGCTGCGTGGGCCCGCCCGGGGTGGCCGGGAGGATGTAGCGGAAGTCGGTGAGGGTGGAATAGGGGATCAGCCCCAGCGGGGCGACGAGGTTTACATCCGACAGCAGCTTGCGCCCGGCCGGGTCGGCCAGCCCGGCGCCCAGGGCGAGGCCGTAGGTGCCGGCCCCAAAACCGGCCACGCCGACCTTTTCGCCGGTGCCGAGGGCGTTCCACTGGCCGAGGGCGTAACGTTTGGCCGGGTCGAGGAGGGTCTGCTTGACGCCTTCGTTCTCCTTCGCCTGTTCGACGACCGTCTTGACGCCTTCGGTCAGCACCTCGGCGGCCTTGTCGCCGTCTTCGGGCTTGGCGGCTTCCTCAAGCTGGATGGCCGGCTGGCGGCGCGCGCCTTGCTCCAGCACATGGCCCAGCTCGTGGCCCAGCAGGCGACGGCCCTCGTGGGTGCCGGGCTGCCAGCGGCCGGGGGCGAAGCCGATGTCACGGCCGGCGGCAAAGGCGTTGGCGCCCAGCTCGACGGCGGCGGTGGCATCGGGATGCACGCGCACGTCGGCGAGCCTCGCGCCCAGGCGGTTCTCGAAGTAGCGGCGTTCGGCCCGCGGCAGCGGCTGGCCCGGGCCGAGGCCCAGGCTGGCGGGGGCCGGATCGCGGGCGGCGCGGCTGGCGGGAGAGGGGCGCTCGCCCCGGGCAACCCGGTCGGCCCGATGTTCGGCGGGCTTGTCGCGGGTGATGAGCGGCATTTTTTGCCGTTTTGTGGGGTTTTCCATGGTCAAGTCTCCGCCACGGTAGGTCATTCAAAGGGTCGCCAGACGGCGATCACCGGCTCGCCGCCCGGGCCGGGCCGCACGGTGAGGCGCTGGAAGCGCAGGTCGTTGGGGTCGCGCCGGCGGATGATCCAGCCGCCGTCGCTGCTTCTGACGCGGGTGTAGCCCGGCGGGAGCACTGCCGTCGCCACCGGCGTGTCGATGAGGGGTTCGACGCTGGCCCAGTTTTCGGCGTGCACGATGGGCGCCGTGCCGCCCCCGGCCCGCATGGCAAAGCGGGTGCGCAGCCGTGCGGGCACGTCCACCAGGTCGAAGTAGTTCGACAGGTCGGGGCTCTCGGTGATGTTGGCGAGCCCGTGCTCCACCGCAAAGGGGGCGTTGCGGCCCACCGTGATCCGGTATTCGAAGAGGAACTCGGGCGAGCCGCCGCCCCGCGACACCGATACGCGGTAGCGCACCTCGGCGAGCCGCGAAGTGCCCCAGTGGGCCTGGGTGAGGGTGGACAGGTGGAAGCGTTCGCCCCCGCGGGCGGCATCCCGGAAACCGCGCAACAGCTCCTCGATCCCGTTGTTCTGGATGATCTGGTTCACCTCGGCCGGCGCCATCAGGATGCCGAAGGGGCTCTCGAAGCCGGTGCCCTGGCCGAGGGTGTGGGCGCGCTCCATGCCGGCCACTTCCGGCCGGCCGTGCTCGCCGGCGCTGAGGAATTCCAGCTCGGTTTCGCGCCGGCCAACGCCCCGGCGGACCACCGTGTCGTGGCGGGTGAAGCCGTTTTCGCGCCACACCCGGGTACCGTCCGGGAAGGTGTACACAACGCCCTCGGGCAGCGGGGCGATGGTGCCGTCCAGGTTGCGCGGCAGCTCGGAGATGTCGTTGAAGCGCCGCACCCGGTAATCGAAAGGCGGCTCGGACGACACGCGGGTGGACCCCCGGAAGCTCACCTCCGGCTCGACCCTGCCGCCGCGGCCACCCTCGCCGGCGATCACGCCCTCGGGCACGCCCCAGCCGGTGAGCCGCGCCTGGATGGCGTCGGCAGCGGTCTGCAGGTTGGCGATCTCCTGCCGCAGCCGGTTGGCGGTGTCGCTGCCCGGCGCCAGGCCCGACATGGCGTGCTCGCGGGCCTCGATCATCCGGGCGTGCTTCTGGAGTTCGAGGATCACCTCTTCCTCGTTGGACAGGGTGCCACCCCGTGCCCACGCTCGCACCCGCTCCAGCATGCCGCGCAGGTTGCCGGTCTCGTCGCCCCAGCGGCGCAGGGCCTGCACGGTTTCCTGGTGGATGCTCACGTCGCCCAGGCGGGTGCCCGGCCCGACCCACAGCTCGAGCCGCTGCACGCCGTCGAGCCCCATCGCGTAGCGGACCTCGGCGGTGCCCGGGGCCAGCCCGCCACCCACCATCACGTTGTCGAGCCCGAGCCGCTGGGCGATGCCCGGATCGTCCACCGGCACGCCCATCTCGGCGGCGGTGCGTACCACCAGTTCGCGCCGGGCTCGGAAGGCGGCGATCAGGTCGCCCGCGCGGCCCTCGGGCACCACGTCGAACTGGCGGAGCAGCGCAGCGGCGGATTCGTCCTCGCCGGCCAGGGCCAGCCGCCGGGCGTGGAAGAGCCCCTCCAGCTGCGCCTCGGACCAGCCCTCCATCGTGTGGGCATGCCCCAGCGCGATGGAGTCGAAGGCGCCGATCACCTCCCGCACCGCATCCTGGCCGTGGAGGCGGGTGATCCGTTGCCAGGCGGCGCTGGCGCCCTGGAAGAGCGCCCCGCCAACCAGGCCGCCCACCGCACCGAAAGCGGCACCGCGGGTGAGTGCGGCCATCAGCGCCGCGATGGCGGCGGCCACGCCCCGGTCCCAGGTGGCTTCGTCCACTGCGGTCTGGAAGAGCTCGCCCGCCGCGCCGCCGATGGCCCCGTCGATGATGCTTTCGGCGATCGCTGCGCCGGCCCCGCCGGTGGCCCGACGGACGGCGGTGCCACCCGCCAGCCGCGCCGCTTCGCCCGCCGCGTGGCCGGCGGTGGCGCCATGCACGGCCCGCGCGGCGAGTGCCGAGCCGACCACCGAGACGGCGCCTTCCACTGCGCCGGTGGACACATCGGTGAGGATCTCGGCGTCGGTGGAGCGGCCGCGGATCACCGCGCCGGTGAGGCCGGCCGTTGCGCCACCGGCGAAGGCGGCCAGCGCGACGACCGCTGCCGGCCCCATGCTGCCGCCGCTGGCCGCCGACACCACCACCGTCGCGGCGACGGCCGCCACCAGCTGTGCGGCGGTTGAGGCGAAGGCGCGATTGGCCGGGGCGAAGGCGTCCAGTGCGGCCATCGTGCGGTAGTACAGATCGGCCAGCTGGGCTAGCTCGGCCCGGCCGATGCCGCGCAGGCGCACCTGGTCGAAATACACCCGGAAGCGCGCGGCGTTCTCGTCCACGTTGGGCCCGGCCCAGCTCAGGGTGTCGGTGGTCGCCCGGGAGCCGGTGGTGCGAATGGCCGCGAGCCGTTCTTCCAGCCGGTAGTGCATGAAGTCGGCCTCGACCGCCGGGTCCTGCCCCGTGGCGCCGCTGAGGTCGGGTTCGCCAAAGGCCACGGTCTCGAAGGCGAGGCGCAGGTCGTGGTCGCGCTCGCCGATCTGCTCGGCGGCGACCACTGCGGCATCGTAGCGTTCGGCCAGCGCGCGTTCGGTTTCGCTGACGGACTGGTTGGGGTTGGCCTGCAGCTGACGGCGGATCACCATGCCCCGGCGCAGCTCGGCCTGGGCGGCCGGTGTGCGCATCACCAGCTCGATGAAGGCGCGCGGGTCTTCGATGCGCTGGGTGATCCGTCCGCCGCGCACCACCAGCTCCACCGCGTCGCCGCGCATCAGGGCTTCGGCTTCGCCGGCCAGCCCGCGCCGCAGGCGTGAGGCGTCGAGGCGCTCGCGCATTGTGCCCCGCTCCAGGCTGCGCAGCAGCTCGACCAGCGGCGGCGTTGGCGGGCGGGGATGGGCGTCGGCGGGCGGTGCCGGCGGATGCTCGACGAGCTGGGCCAGGGCCGCGCGGCGGGGTTCGGCCATCCGCGACAGGGCGATCCAGACGCGGCTCTGGTTGCCGGCCCGCCACGCGCTTTCGATGTCGTTGGCGTCGAGGAGGGCCTGCTGGCTGATCAGGAACGCGCTGCCGGTCAGGTCGGGGTGCCCCTCGTAGAGCGCCGCCAGCAGCAGCGCCTCGCGGGCGGGGCTGGGGTTGATGCCGAGGATCTGGGTGAGCTTGGCCTGGTACCAGGGGGAGTGGGTGAGCTCGAGCCGGGCCCGCACCGGCACGCGACGGATGAAGGTGATGAGTTCGTCGAAGGTGCTGACCTGATTGATGAGGAACTCGGCCGAGCGTTCCGGCGGAACGCCGAGGGCTTCGAGGGTGGCGGCGCCGGTTTCGTGGGATGCGAAGTACATCGCCTGCACCAGCGTGCGCTCGTGGAAGCGGGCCTGCAGAGCGGCCAGCTCGGCTTCACGCCGGGTGCGCTCCTCGCTGGACGCAGGGGGCAGGGCGGCGAGGCGTTCGCGGGCGCGGTTGATGAGTTCGCTGGCGCGGGTGGCGGCGTTCTCGAGCATGGCCGGCGAGACATCGCTCGTGCGGTTGCCGGCTTCGCGCATGGCGCGTTCCAGGGCGCGGGCGTCGTCGCTGTCGGCGGCGATGGCACGCAGCTGGGCCATGTCGGCGCCCATGTTGGGCCAGCTGCCGCCGGCCAGCCGGGGCGCGAGGGCGGCCCGCTGGGGGCCGTTGAGGTCGGCGATGGCGAGGAAGGCGTCGCCGGGACGGTCGGCCGATTCGGCGGCGGCGATGCGCGAATAGGCCACCGCCACCCGCTGCGCGGAGACGGCGTCCGGACGGGCTGCGGCGGTGCCCGGGGGCGGCGCCGGGCGCGTGGCCCGGGCGCGCTCGGCCTTGTCGAGCAGCAGCTGGGTGGCCCGAAAGGCGTCTTCCGCGGCGAGGGCATCGTTCAAGGCCCGCTGTACGTCGGCCCAGGTGGCGGAGGCCGGGCGGGGCGCGGGCGGGCTGGCCGGGGTGGAGAGGGGGGCGGGCGCGGCGGCGGCTGGGGTTCCGTTGGCCTCTTCGATCATGCGCAGCACGTCGTCGTCGGGCCAGCGCCGCAGGGTGTCGAGGATGCCTGCCTGATCGCGCACGAGGATGCCGGTGCGGGTTTGCAGGTTCTCGGCCAGGGTGAGCTGGTTGCCCAGGTAGCCGCGCGCTTCGCCCCAGCTGGTGTCGCCGAAGCAGCGGTCGAGATCGCGGAAGAAGTCGGGGCCGTAGCTGGCGCGCAGCTGGGCCATGTCGGCGGGAGCGGCGTTGGCCCGCAGGATGGCCAGCACCCGGGTGGTGGAGACGCCGTTGTCGCCCTCGGGGTGGAGCGCTGCGCGCAGGGCCGTGGCGTCGGGCGGCGGGGCGTCGTAGAGCCAAGTCTGGGGAGCGCGGCCGAGGGGACGGATGGGTTGCCCGAGTTGGGCGCGGGCGGCGAGGCCGTGGGCTTCGGCTTCGAGCTGGGCGCGCCCGTCCACTGCGCCGCTGGCGCCACGCCGGGCCTGCAGGGCGTGGATGGTCTCGTGGGCGAGCAGGCGCCGGGAGGGGCGGGTGTCGGCAAACTCGAGGCGCGACCCGCGGGTGGCGGCCAGCGCGTCCGGTCGTCCGCCAGGCGCGGGGACGCCCAGCGCCACGTCAAGATGGCCTAGATCCGCGCCGACGAGGCTTTCGAGCTCGCTGCGCCGGGGAAGCGACGCCCCGGTGCCCAGACGGCGCTGGAAATAGGCCGGTGCGTCTGCTGGCGGTGGGGGCTGGGCGGCCGCAGGCGCACGGGCGGGCGCCGCAGCTGGCGCCCGGTCGACCGTAGCGGGAGGCGCAGGGCTGGGCGGCGTGGCGTGTTTTTCCTGCCGGGCGGAGGCCGGGCGGGCTGGGGGCGCGGGTGCGAGGGCGCGGCTCATGGCGATGCGTCGGCGCGGGCGCGACGGCGTCCGGCGTGGTGGCGCCGGACGGTGGTGGCGGTGCCGCGGCGGGCGTCAGGGGCCCGGGGCGGGCGGCGGGTTGAGCACGGCATCCACGGCGGCGGTGACCACGGCATCCCGGGTGGCGAGCTTGGCGGTCATCTCGGCGCGCTTGCGGGCCAGGGCGAGCTGGCCCTGGATCACCGCCACCTGGGCGGCGAGGAGATCGGCAGCGGCCGAGAGCTGGGCGTCGCGGGCGGTGTTCCAGTCGGTCTGCAGCTTGGTGGCGGCGGCGCCGGCGGCTGCGGCGGTGAGCCGGGCCCGGGCAGCCTGGTAATCCACATACGCGAGGATTGCGCCGGGTTTGTTGCCGGCGGTGGCCAGCCTGGCAGCGGCTTCGCGCTGGATGAGGGCCTTGGAGAGATCGTCGGCGATGATGGCCGAGGACGATTCGGCGGCCGCGAGGGCGGCTTCGGCCAGGGCTTCCTTGTCTTCGTAATCCTGCAGCTTGGCTTCGAGGGTGACGAGGGCGGCGGCCAGATCGCTGATGGCGGTGTCGTCCAGCGCGGCGATGGCGGTGTCCACCGTGCTCACGGCGGTCTTGTAGTCGGCCCCGTCGAGCTTGGTGGCCGGGGTGACGCCGGCGGCGGTGGCCACCGCGGCGCGCAGGGCGGTGGCGGAGGCGTCGGCCAGGGGCGGGGTGGCGCCGTCGCTGCGGGCCTTTTCGGCTTCGGAGAGGGTGGCTGCCCGGGCCGCGAGGGCGGCGGCGAGGGTGTCGTCGCGGGCGAGGATCTGCCCGCGCAGGCCCTCGGCCTGGGCGGTGGCGGCCTCGATGGCGGCCACCGCGTCCCAGGCGGCGTCCGCGGACTGGGCCTGGGAGGCGCCGCTGGCGGCGGCGGTGGCGGCTTCGGCCTGCCAGGTGGAGAGCTTGGCCCTGGCCTGGCTCAGGGTGGTGGCGATGTCGGTCATGAAAAGGCTCCCTGCCGGCGCGGGAACGGCCGGCCCAGTTTGCTGAACTCTTCGGCCACGGCGGCGTCGATCATGCCGTCCGTGACCACCGTGCCGCCGTCGGCGGCCATGAAGGCTGCCGACAGGGCAGCATTGCGAATCTCGCCGCCGGTGAGCTCGAAGCGCTCGGCCAGCTGCTCGATCGAAATCTCGGGCGCGAGGTGCGCCAGGGGAAGCTGCCCGCGCCAGATGGCCATGCGCTCGGCCACGCCGGGGCGGGGAAAATGCACCACCTGATCGAAGCGGCGCAGGAAGGCGTCGTCCACGCCCTGCATGAGGTTGGTGGCGAGGATCGCGCAGCCCTCGAAGGATTCGAGCCGCTGCAGGAGGTAGTTCACCTCGATGTTGGCGTAGCGGTCGTGGGCGTCCTGCACGTTGGTGCGGCGGCCGAAGAGGGCGTCGGCCTCGTCGAAGAACAGCAGTGCGGCGTAGCCCTCGGCGGCGGCGAACAGTTCGGAGAGGTTCTTCTCGGTCTCGCCGATGTACTTGGAGACCACCAGCGACAGATCCACCGACAGCATGGGCAGGTGCAGCCGCGTGGCGATGGCTTCGGCGGCGAGGGTCTTGCCGGTGCCGGATTCGCCGTACAGCAGGCCGATCACCGAATGGCCGCGCGCGCCGCGGGCCATCTGCCAGCGCAACTGCACGCCCACCCGGCGGCGCACCCGGCGGATCAGGTCTTCGAGGCGGTCGCGGGTCTGGGGCGGCAGCACGACCCGGTGCCAGGGGACCTCGGGCGTCGACCGGGTGGCGAGGCGCAGGGCCCGGGGCGGCGTCATCCGGGCGAGTTCGGCCAGGGCGTCGGGCACGCTGGCGCCCGGCGGCAGGGCGGCGGCGACGAGGGCCGGGGCTTCGTCGTCGATCCAGTTGCGGCCGGCCAGCTCGTCGGCGTCGGCGCGGTTGCAGCCGAGGGCGCGCTGCCAGCATTCGGAGAGTTCGAGGGGGTCGCTGCCGCCTACGTCCACGCGCCGCAGGTGGGCGCCGGGGCCGCGCAGGCAGAAGCTGGCCGGGGCGATTACCGGCACCGGCGGCACGCGCACGGGGGCGGTGAGCTGGCCGGCGTCGGTGCGCAGGGCAACCCGGGCGCCGGTGGCGAGGCGCAGCAGGTGGGCCTCGGCCCAGGGCGGCGGGGCGGCTTCGTCGGGGGCGTCGAGCACCAGCGCGGCCTGGGGCATGGCCGCCACGGCGAGGGCTTCCTCGGCCCGGTCGGGCTGGCCGGTGAGATGCAGGCACACGCCCGGAGTCTCGGTGATCTGCAGGGCGGCCCGGTCGATGCTGGCGGCGGGGCGGGCGGGCGCGGTGAGCAGGCGCACCTGCCAGCCGGCGCCGGCTTCGGCGGGGGGCAGGCCATCGAGGCCGGCGAGGAGGGTCTCGGTGGGGTCGAGGCGGCGCTCGAGCAGCGGGCGCTGGGTTTCGTCCGGGCGGATCAGCCCGCTGTTCCAGAGGGGCGAGGCGCGCAGGGCGTGGCGCACCGCGGCAGGGTCGACGTTGTCGCCGAAGAGCAGCTTGAGGGCGAGGCCCACCGTAAGCCGGCGCTGGCCGCCGGCGAGGGTGGTGATGGTGGCGGCGGCGTCTTCGTCGAAGCAGGGCAGAACGGCGAAGGCGAGCAGATCCAGATCGAAGCCGGAGAGCTGGCATCCGGTGGCGATGCGGGCCAGGGGCGTGGCGTCGGGCGCGGCCTCGAGGGTGGCGAAGAGGATGTCGTTGCCGCTGGCGATGCTGTCGGCCAGCTGCTGGGGCGTGTCGGTGGCGAGATGCGCCGAGGCGATCCGGATGAGGCCGGCGTCGTCGGGCCGGCGCAGCAACATGCGGCCGGCGGCGAGGGCCAGCCAGAGGTCGGTGAGGTCGGGGCTGCGGGGGCCGGTCATGCGGGGTCTCCGAAGCGGAAGCGGATCGTGCGGCCGAGCCAGGGCAGCCAGCCCGGGTCCTGATCCCAGCCGGCGCGGCGCAGGGCCAGGTCGATGCCAGCCAGCGGCCAGGCGAGTTCGGCCTCCCAGGGGCTGACGCGCAGCTGGCCGGGGCGCAGCAGCAGGCTGGCGAGGCGGCTGTCGGCGGCGGTGGGGAAGGCGGCGGGCGTTGTGCCGAACACCTGACGCAGGCCGCCGGGCGCGGGGGTGATGTCGCCGGGGATGGCGTCGATGAGGGCGTCGAGGAGGCGCTCGGCGGCGGCGGGATCGCCCACGGGGATCAGCGCGATGCGCTCGCGCCAGTCGCATTCCGGGGCGAACACCGCGAGGAGTACGCGCTCGCGTTCCTGGGCCACGGCCCGCTCGCCCGGGGGCAGCGGCGCCAGCACCCGGCGCAGGGCGGTGAGGGCCAGATCGACCAGGGCCGGGCCGAGGTTCTCGGCCGCAGGCAGCAGGCCCAGGCGCACCAGCGGGCGCAGGAGCAGGAGCAGGCCGGCGGCGCAGACCGGGTGGGTGAGGGTGGCGGGTTCTTCTGCCGGGCTGCCGGATTGCGCGGATGCGGGGGCTGGCGACGGGGCGGCAGGAGTCGGCGCCCCGGGAACGCTCGTGGGTGGCGTGGCGGGCTGCGCTGCGGCGCGGGTGATCGTCTGCAGCAGCACCGCGGCGGTCTGGCGGGTAGCGGAGGGGTGTTCGGTGAGCAGCAGGGCGAGGAGCCACGGGGCGCGCTGGGCCGGGTTGCTGGCGATGGAAAGGCGCAGGTTGTGGCTGGCGAGGCGGTCGAGGCGGGCCTGGAGATGCGGCAGGGTGCCGGCTTCCGGCGTGGGCGTCGGCGGCGTGGCGGGTGAGTCGGCGCCGGGGCCGGTGCGTGTTGCCTGGGGCGTGTCGGGGCGGGCGAAGTGACCGAGGAGGGCGCGGACGAGGCCCGTGGCTTGGTCGGCCGAGAGCAGGCTGGCTACGGGGGCGTCGCTGCGGGCCAGGGCGGCCATGGCGGCCAGCGCCCGGGCCGGGTTGCGGGCGAGCCAGCGGTGGAGGATAGCGACGGGCGCGAGGGGGTCGGGGCTGTCGTCGTCACCGGCAAGATCAAGCGCCCACCAGGCGTCGGGCTGGCCGGCGGCGCGGCGTTCCAGGTGGCGGTGTTCGGCGGCCCAGGCGTCCGCAAACCATGCGGCGGGGGCGTCTTCGTCCGCGTCGCCGGGCGGGATGGTGGCGAGGAGTCGGGCGAGGCCGGCCTCGAAGGCGGCGGCCCAGCCGGCGGCGAGTTCGCTGGCGGGCACGTCGGCCGACACCTTGAGCTGCAGGTCGAGCTTGTGAACGGCGACGACGGCCCCGGCAGGCAGCCGGGCACGGGCCAAGGCCCGCTCGCCGGCGCCGTCGAGGGCGCGGGCGAGTTGCCGGTCGGCGAGCTGGCGCACCTGCCCGGCGAGCGCCTGGGCGTGCTCCGCATCGCTGCTGCGGATGCGGGTGGACAGCAGGCCGATGTCGAGGTCGTCGGACATCAAACAAGCCTCCGGTCACTGCGCGACCACCTCCCCGGGGGAGGATGCGCGCCCCCGTCGGGCGGCCGGGCGAGTGCGCACATTGGCCGTGCCATCAGGTGCGCTTCACCAGTTTGAGGAAGCTGGCCTGGCCGCCGGTGATGCGCAGGAGATTGGCGGTCTGGTCGAGCACCGGGCGGTTGGCGCTGGAGGCGGCGGTTTCGGTCTGGAGCTTTTCGATCACCGCCTCGGCGGGCTTGCCAGCCTGGATCTCGGCTTCCACCTTGACCGCCAGATCGGCGGGCACGCCCTTGGCGAGGGCTTCGGCCCCGGCCACCGCGGCGGCCCGGTCGGCCTGGAAGGCACTGCGGAACTTCTCGTAGCTCTCGGCGCCGAGGAGCTGCTCGGCTTCTTCCGGGGTCTTGGCGAGCACTTCCTTGACGGTGAGCTGGGTGTCGCTGCCGCGCACGTAGTCGGCCACCTTGCGGCTTTCGAGGCCGGCGCGCAGGTCGGCGTAGATGGGCCGGGCACCGGTGTCGGCAAAGTTGGCGGGGCCGTCCTGCACCAGATCGTCGGCCAGGGTGCGGGTGACCTCGGTGGTGCGCTTTACCGAGAGCTTGTTGACCACCGCGAGCGTCTGGGTGGGCTGCACGGCGGCGAGCACCTGGACGAGCTGGTAATCCGGGTATTCGGCGGCGTAGGTGTCAGCCACCTGACCGACGGCGATGCGCTTGCGTTCGGCGGGGTCGGCGACGGTGTTCTCGAGGGCCGCCTCGGTCGTCTGCACCTGGGCCAGGAAGGCTTGGTTGCGGGTGGTGACGGCAAGGCCCGAGCTGCTCATGTCGGCGGCCTGGACCAGATTGGCCTGCACGTCGGGCTGAGCCATCAGGGCTTCGACGATGGCGCGCTTCTCGGCGGGCTGGCGCAGATACTGGGCGCGCAGCTCTTCGGTGGTGAGGGCCTTCTGCTGGCCGCTTCGGGTGAAGCCCCGGACTTCCTGCAGGAAGGTGATCAGGAACTGCAGCACTTCGAGCAGGTAGAACAGGGCGTCGAGGAGCACCAGCCGTTGCTTGACGTACACCACGAAGTGCCGGGGCAGCATGTCGAGGCCGATGCGCGAGATGAGCCCGGCCATGGCTTCGGCGGTGTCGTTGATGGTGCCGAGCTGACCGAGGGCGTTGCCGGCGGTGAGGAGGGGATTGACGCCCCAGCGCTCGGCCTGATTGAGCGCGTCTTCCGGCAGCCGGCCGATCAGCGGGTGCTGGCGGGTGAGGCCCTGGAGGGGCACGACCAGCTTGACGATCTCGGTGCGGCGATTGACCAGATCGTCGAGTCCCATCATCTCGAAGAGGTTGCCGAGGATGCGGAAGTAGCCGGGCAGCGCCACGGCTTCGGTCTGCTGCTTGAGGCCCCCCTGGAACAGGGACGCCTGGTGGGTGCTGTAGTGGGTGTTGGCGCCGGTGCCGCCGGTGCCTCCACCCGTGCCGCCGCCGGGTACGGTGGTGCCGCCTGTGGTGTCGTCAAGGCGGCGGGAGAGCTGGATCGGGTCCTTGTCGAAGACGTTGTTGAGGTCTTCGAGGATGTCGTCGTCGTGGAGGGCGACGACCGCGTAGGGGATCACCCGGGTCGTGCGGAAATAGCTCTCGCCCTGCTTGATGGCGCTCTTGACCAGCGGCGAGACCAGCCAGCGGCTGCCCTGGGCGGCCGCGAGCATCTTGTCGATGGTGTCGAAGCCGGTGTCGAACTCGCCGTCGGCAGCCCGTGGCTGGATCGGCAGGAAGCCGATCGGCGGGATGTGGCGGAAGCCTCGGGTGAAGAGGTTGTTACCGTCCGGGTCCACCGGGCGCTGGGCGATGCTTTCGGCCAGCATGCACTGGAACTGGTGGATGCGCGCCCAGGCGGCGGCCCGGGGTGGGGCGCCGAAGCGGGTGCGGTGCCAGTCGTCGGCCTGGCTGTTGCTGATGGTGCGGCGGGGGATCCACTGGTCGAGGAACAGGATGCTGCCATCCTCGCCCAGGTAGACCATTGCCAGGGGCACGGCGCTGGTGTCGTGGCGGCCCACGCCGGTATCGGCGTTGAAGGTGGCGTCGGTGCCGAAGCGCGGGTCCCAGCGCTTCCAGAGCGGGTGCTCGAAGACGTCGAAGTAGTAGGCCGAAAGGGTGCCGCGCAGATCCCAGGCGGACTGCAGATCCTGCCGGAAAGGCGTATCCACCGGGAAGCGCACCAGCGACAGGCCGAAACCACAGCGCCAGGTGTCGGCCTTGCAGTTGGCTGCGGCCGCGCCGCCGCAGATTTCGCCCATCACCTTGGCGCCGCCGGATTCGCTCTCGCTGGCCTGGATGATCAGCAGGTAGGGGCCGGAGGGCAGGCCGGCGCTGCCGCCAGTGGGGCCGGCAGGGTCGGGCGCGAGGCAGACGCAGGGGGTGAAGTCGTTGCCGCCGCCGATCACCTTCTGGGGCGTCTTGCGGTAGGCCCCCAGAAGCTGCTCGATGGTGAAGACGAAGAAGGGCTGCGAGACGACGATGGGGCGTCCGATGGCGTCGAAGGCGAGGCCCGGGGCGAGCACGATCTCGGCCGTCGGCGAGACGCCGCCGACGCGGGATTCGGAATCGATGCCGGTCTGGTTGAGGCCGTCGGCGCTCAGGCCCAGGCCCCAGGCGATGCCGGGCATCTGCGCGTGGGCGCCGAGGCGCAGGCTGGTGGCGATGGCCTCGTCGAGCACCTCAACGAACGAGCCGGGGGTCGGTGAGTGGGAGGTCAGTTCGGTGACGCGACTACCGAGGGCCCGCTGGATGACCGCGCCGGTCGCGTCGCCGCCGGCGTGGATGATGCGCCGCACCGAATGCCCGCCTTCGCGGGTGCGTGACAGCAGTCCGTCGGGGGCGCGGTCAAAGTCCGCACCCCACTGCATCAGTCCCCATACAGCGTCATAGCCGTCGGCGAGGATGGGCCGCGCGGCCACCGGATCGGTCAGCCCGGCCCCAGCGGCCAGCGTGTCCGTCAGGTGCAGGTCGACCGAATCGGCCGGATCCCCGGGGTCGAGCGGGTCCTCGACGGTGACGACGGCGACGCCGCCCTGGGCGTAGAAGGTGGACGTCGACTGTTCAGCGCGGTCGGCCCGCCATGCCGGTCCTTTGTTGAGGATCACGACGCTGCAGCCGGCCTCGGCCGCACGGATCGCCGCGGTCAGTCCTGCGATCCCCGCCCCGACGACCACGAAATCGGCACGATCGCTCTTGCCCGCGGTCATGCTGTCCGGCATGCGGCCTCCTTGATTCTCGAAGTGGGATTCCGGGAGAGGTTTTCGACTTTCAGTCGAAAACCATACGCCGAGAGTGGCCCTTCTCATAGGTGCACGTATGCGCACATATGAGATACTTTCTCGCATGCCCCTGCTGCACAATCACCTCTTCCGCCGGTTGTATGCCGCGCAGGTGGCCTCCCTACTCGGCTCCGGACTCCTCACGGTGG